>ODAI014172016.1_pt1 | contig 14327 bp, 3 predicted proteins | sample 1539321 | NCBI WGS metagenome assembly ODAI01 (sample SAMN02144231, study PRJEB22623) | gut metagenome | biome: sheep rumen | host: Ovis aries | place: New Zealand
CCTTCGGTGTGCCATACCCATTATAGAAGCTGGACTTTACCACCGTCACGGTGGCCTTAAAACTCCGCGTCGGTGGCCCTAAAACCCCGTGCAAGTGGCCCTACCGTGCCGGAATTTGCACTCTTACCAAGACCAAGGATACTGGTACTGCTTTTGCTGACAAGCTGGCCAATACCTTTGATCAGGTTGAGAACAGGAAGGGTTCCGTCCTGCCCTCCACCGGCGGCATCGGCACCACGCTGTTCTACATCGGCGGCTCCATCCTGGTTCTCGCTGCTGTGATCCTGCTGGTGACCAAGCGCCGCATGGCCAACAACGACTAATTCCTACAGATTAGTCTTGGTTGGTGAACAGTTGAACACTAAGTAACCGAACCCCAGCTTCTCTTCGGAGGGGCTGGGGTTTTAGATATCGGATACACAGTATTCCAGAACCATTTGGCATACGAAATCCTCGAGTTATCTTTGTACAATATTGATTATTCTGTTTGATAATGGTATGATTATTATGGAATGAGGGAGGAAACACATTTTTTCTAATGCAGCTCTAAGGGGGTATAGTCTCATGGAAAAGAAACAATTTGAATTTGAAGATGGGAAAAAATACAATTACGAATGCTATGAAAGTTGTCCCGTCGATGCGGGCATAGAGTTGAGCACTGTTATCAATACAGAACTCCAATGGCTAAATACATTTTTAAATAACACCGTTGATTCCTACGGAATCAAGTATCCTGATATTACGCGCCCAAAGCTGTACGTGTGCCTGCGCGAGGATGGTAATCTGGAAGCAAATGCCTTCACCGATGGTAAGGATATATACATAACAGCTTCAATGATGATAGGTTTGCAATCCTTCATCGAGAAGCGTATAAGCATGGGTGGAGTTAACTGGCTGGAGCTCGTTCCCGCACAGGTGAAGGAGGGCATGCCTTTACACATCTATAACTATCTGCTCAAATTTGTGGTTGGTCACGAGTTGATCCACATCTGGCATAGGCATAGTAAGTGGAAAAATGCCGTTCTCCGTGTTTCGGGTGTGCGAAACAACCCCGTCGCGGACATCCTTTCGGAGATGGTAAATGGCGAGTGTGATGATGACAGTTGCTTGACTGAAAACTTCGAAATACGGAACGGGCAGATCCTCTGCTCGGGCAAGGCCGATAAAAACTATTTCCAACAAGTGCTTGAAATTGACGCCGACAGTTGTGCCATGTGTCTGGTGCTGGCGGACCTGCAGCGGGAGATGGATGCCTTGGCGCGTCCTCTGATACAAGACATCGAGGCGAACAGGGATAAAATAAACAGCATCATACACCTTCACAGCTATTATCTGGGCATCGTTTCAGGCGCAGCTGCGCTGATGTTCGGCTATTTTGACAGTCAGCATGTCGGCAAGCCGTTTGATCGTCTCTCATTGCTGCTAAAGTTCGATCACCCCATTCCCGCAATTCGTTTCGCAAAGACAGACGCCACAATGACGCAATGGATTCACAAGTACTATGACGATGATGACTTTGCGGATGCCTTGCTGTCCTATACGGATATCTTCACAACGCAAATATTCATGGACGACGGACACACTATGGATATTAGGAATTGCTTCTGGGCGCCGTCGCAGACAGAAATGGCTCAGGTTTTCATGACCTATCTGGAAAAGGGCTGGAACCTGATTCACGATTCACTTCAGTCATTTGCCCTACTGGACATTCCCGAAAAGTTTTCGCCGGAAGAATTGATGATACTCAAAAGATTTATTCGTTTTGATGACAAAGGGAATCCACTGCTTTTCTACTGATCCTTATTGCAATTAGGGAACACCCCCGAGCCAATGGCCCGGGGGTGTAAAGGTTATTGCTGTTGTAATCGTCTCAGGGGATTAGTCCTCAGCGTTCATGCGGCGCTTGGTGATCAGCAGGACAGCAGCCAGGATGACCAGGATGGAGCCGCCAACATACAGGATGGTGGTGCCCATGCCGCCGGTGGAGGGCAGGGAAGTGCCGGGAGTGTTGGGAACATCAACGCCCAGGAAATTGGTCTCGGTGGCATCGGTCACAGGATCATTCGTGAAGGTAGCTTCGGAACCATCAACAGTAGGATTATCCTTGTCAATCACGATGGTGATGGATGCAGGAGTACGCAGCTTGTAGCCAGCGGGCGCCTTGGTCTCGGTCAGGGTGTAGGTGCCTGCTTCAAGGCCATCCCAATCAATGTAGCCATTCTCGTCAGTCGTGCCTGTATAGGTATTGTCATTACCAGTCAATTCGAACTCAGCACCCGCCAGAGCATCACTTGTTTCGCTGTCAAACTTGTACACATAGACGCCATAGGTGTACAGCTTGGTGGTATCATCGGGCTTGACGTCTTCATCAATGTAGCCGTTAGGATTGAACTCGATGTGCGCGGTGTTCTCAGCGGTCTCACCATCGGTAGCGATCACAGCAGTATCCTTGATCACGGCGTTGTATTCCACAACAACCGCTTTGCCAGGATTGGCAAGCACGTAAGACTGGACGAAAACGATCTTGAAACCATCAGCATCCTCATCATCGCGGCGGGTAACGCTGAAAGTGGACGCACCGGCATTAACCACTTGGCCATCGACCTTCACCACGACAGATTCAACGTCATCAGTCAAATCACTCGGAGCGTCGACGATGTTGAACTTGGCATACACGGAATTCGCCGGGTAGTTGGGGATTTTGGTCTCAATCACGTAGGGAACCGTATCGCCAACAGAATATCCGTCAGAGGTCTCAACAGCAACGGTATGGTCCGGCATTTCACCACCGACGCCCTTGTAGATCTCTTCAGTTTCCTTCTTGACGGTGACCTTAGAAGAAGCGGTGATAACTTCATTGTTCAGAGCAACATCCCAGCCATTATCAGCGTTGGGCTTGGGGCTGGTGTTGACCAGCATGTTCTTGTAGATCACGCCAGAATTCTCAGTACCCTGCACCGTCGCAAAGTACCAGCCGGGTTCAACGTCTTCGATGGTCGCTTCGCCATTCGAACCGAACACCGCAGACAGAGTGCCGGGAGTATCGTCAGCATGCACCAAGCCAATCGCATTTGCCATGGCAGTCAGATCAGTAGCAGCAAGAATCTTTGCTTCGGTATTGTAGGCTTCAGGGCAATCTGCAGTAGCCGTGTAGGCCAGTACGTTGTCTTCACCGATCACGGCAGACAGCAGCTTGACCATAAAAACGGTGTTGCCTTCGTCGCCATTAGTGAAAGTGACGTCCTGCTTATAATTGTCCATGTTCGGTGCCTCTGCAAACGCGCTGACCATGCCAGCGATCATCAGAACCGCAACCAGCAGAGCAAGAATCTTCTTCATGTTCTTCATGTCTTCTCTTACTTCCTTTCTTATTAATCCATGCCGTCGCATGGAGTAGTTGTCCGTTGATAACGGGTTACCCTGTGGGACGTTCCATGCTCAGCATGGTTGTTCCTTCATCTCTGCGCACGGGGTGCGCGGGTTACCGTCCGGGTGGGGTGTGCTTTAGCGCTTTAACTGTGTAAAGTCGCCCTGACATACACAAACCCGCCTCCGGGCGGGCGCCGGCTGTGCCGTTCGCAGCCTCGGGGCTGGAACCGCCGTCCGGCCTGCAACGCGTTGGTGGGTTGCATCACATCCTTTCCTGTCGCACCGGCCCGGAGGCCGGACGGACATGTTGTTATCCAACGAATGTCTGTGGCTTCGTCCCTCCAGTGTGCACCCGGAGTGGCGCGAAGCTGGGGTCAAGCGAGTATCCCCAGACCCTCTTTCACTCTACGACCATATTATACCAAAGAAGGGTTACATATACGGTCACATGAGAAAATTTTTGGTGTGCAAAAGTTGATTTCTTTATAACACCTGTTGTCATAGCCTCATCAATATCCGAGAAGGTCATGCCCCTCGGATCGAGGATGAAGGCAAAGACAGGGCCGGGACCCCGCGCGCGGTCTTCAGCTGATAGATCGCGCACATCCGCCGGTATACACGCGCCTGGAGATTACACAGCGCCGGTGGCGGCGCGCAGGCCGGCCATAGGTCAGCCGTTGCGGTATCGCCACGGTGGTGTGGCCGCGTAGACGACGCCACGGTCAGCCGTTGCGATTTCGCCACGGTGACGTGGCCGCGTAGACGACGCCACGGTGGTGTGGCCGCGTAGACGACGCCACGGTCAGCCGTTGCGGTTTCGCCACGGTGACGTGGCCGTGTAGACGACGCCATGGTCAGCCGTTGCGGTTTCGCCGCGGTAGCGTCTTCATGGTCTGCCATGTGTTCTCCAGGCGGGGTATATGGTTTGTCCGCTCCCCTACCCTGCCCGGCCAGAGGCCGGGCAGGTGGGAGCCTTAGCGAATTCCTTCGCCATCAGTCCTCTTGCGTTTCGTCAGGATCATCCCCAGCACAGCCAGCAGCACCAACGCCGCGCCCGCGCCGTAGACCACGCCGGTACCCACGCCGCCGGTGGCGGGGAGGGAGACGGTAATCAATACATTCTTAATGGTCTCGCCGTTCTCGGCGTAGGAGACGCCGCTCTTTGTAGCGCCGTCTAAGGTCACATAGACGGGGTTGTTGTAACCGATGACCTTCGCCTCGCTGACGCGATACTTCCACTCGCCATAGTAGGAGGTCGTGCCGCCGTCCGCCATCGAGCCGTACTTGGGCAGGCCGCTCACCGTATAGGTGAAGCCGTTGCCCGTGCCGGTCCTGTTCAGGCGGACATTGGTGACGTCCTCGCCGGTAGAGCCTGCGGCGGGTGCTATGTCGGTGGTCGAATCCGCGCCGATGTTGGTAAACACCGCGGAGAAGCCGGTATCCTTGTTGGCGGTCGTATGGGCGTGGCCGTCCGCGCCGGTATAGACCAGCACGCGCTCCAGCGTGAAGCTGGGGATAGTCACGTTGACCGGCCACACGCCTTCCATCTGCGGATTCCCGTTGACCCACCACTGCTTGGTGAATTCGAAGTCCGTGTCTGTGACAGTGTTGTTCAGCGTCGCCACGATGCTTGTGCCGTCGGAGTCAATATCATCGCTCACTTTGCCGTCCGTGCCGAAGTACTTTTTGATCTCGGCCTCGGTGTTCGCGTTCAGGCCCGCGCTGGCGCTGCGCACCGCCACCTCCTTCACCCGGTAGGTAATGGCGTTGCTCTGCTCGTCGTACTTGGGCAGGCTATCAAAGCTGCCCGTCCAGTTGCCGTTCGCCTGCGTGAGCGTCAGCACATTGATCTCGTTGCCGTAGCCGTCCTCGGTTACTTCCTCTTCGCTGTCGCCGGCGACCCTGTACAGCCTGACGTCCACCTGCAGGTCGCTGGGAACGGACAGGTTCTTTGCGTTCGTCCAGGTCTTTTCAACTGGCAGGTTAACCAGCTCAAGGTAGCGGTTGGTGACCGTCACCGCGCTCTCCTGGCCTTCGACAACCGTCGTCTGGCCGTCACTGACGCTGTAGGTGGTTCTCTTGTAGGCGAAGCCCGTGGGCACGTTAGCGCCCGCCGCCGTCTCGGTCACGGTATACGCCCCCAGCGGCAGTTTGTCATAGGTCTTGGTCAGGCCCTCGCCCAGCGATGCCAGCGTGAAGGTATCGCTAAAGCCGTTCGGGCCGGTTACCGTGAAGGTGATCTTCTGCTTCTGCTCTGTCGTCAGGTTGGACAGGCTCGCGCCCGCGAAGGACTTGGTGACCTTCAGGCTGCCGGTCTTTTCGGTGTTGGTGATGGTGCCGTTTTTGACCGTCACGGTGAACCTGTCGCGGTCAACGCCGGTCACGCCCGCCTCGACGATGCTGTAGGCGATCTTGCTGCCGTTTTCGTACTTCGGCAGGCCGGTGAAGCTGTCCCTGGTCTTCGACGCGGACAGCACGCGGGTATCTCCCGTGGCTTCACCGTTCCTGTACAACTCAACCGTCACCGTCACGCCCGTGGGCCAGCCGTCCGCATTCGCAACGCCGCTGGGCGCGTTGAACGCCCAAACCTTGTTAAAGCTCAGCTCCGTGGTCTCCGGGGTGTGGGTGTTGGTGATGTCGTATTCGAAGGTTCCGTCGCTCTTCTTGTTGGTGGAGACGGTCTTATTGTAGTCCGAAGGCACGGTCACCTCGTCCACGGTGTAGCTGATCAGAGTGCCGTTGGAATACTTGTCCAGGTTCGACCAGGTGTAGGTCCAGTTGTTGTTGGCGTTCAGCGTCACCGGTTCACCGGTGTTGCTGCCATTGGCCTTCAGCTGCGCCTGTACGCTTGCGGAGCGCTTGCCGTCCTGGTTGTTGGCGTCGTTCCACACCTTGTTGACCTTCACCGTGGTCTTCTCCGGCGTGTGGGTGTTGGTCAGGGTGGTGATCTTGCCCGCGCCGTCGGTGCTGGTCGTCAGGGTATAGCCGGCGGGCAGCGTGCCCTCGTCCCAGCTGTAGGTGTGGTCGATTTCCAGGTCGTTCAGCGTAGCGGTCCAGTTGTTCTCGTCGGACAGGGTGACGGATTGATCGGTGCGCGCGCCATCCTTCTTCAGGTATACGGTCAGGCTGTCCGGCCGCTTGCCATCCTGGTTGTTGGCGTCCTCCCAGACCTTCACCACGGTGGCGGAGGTGGTATCCGGCAGGGTGCTCTCGTTCTCAATGTTCACCTGCGTGATGTGGGTATAGCCCGCATCCGTCGCGGTGTCGTTAGAGTAGGTCGCGGTGATCGCACTGGCATTCACGCCGTTGACCTCGGTCTCGACCACGTAGTAGTAGAGGACGTGGCCCTCCGCGTCGCGGGTCGGCAGGTCGGTCCACTCGTGATAGCCGGCGGGCGATTCGTTGCCATACAGTATGACCGGGTCGCCGACTGCCTGGGCGCTCAGCGCCTCAAGGTCCGGCACATCCGCGCCCGCCGTCTGCGGCAGGATCCTGCCCGCCGCCGCATAAGCCCGCGGGAAGAACAGGTTCGACGCCAGCTGGAAGGGGGAGTTGGCGGAGGCGGAGGCGGAGGGCGCAGTTACCTTGATAGACACGTTTGCAGCACTGTCACCAATAGTCCATACTGTATAACTATTACCCCACATCTCTACTGTACTCTCAGCCACTCCATTATAAGAAACATCGAAATTGCCATTACCTTTATAAATTTCGACAAAATAGGCATGTCCCTTTTTCAAACCCGGAATTGTTACGGTCTTAGGTCCATATTGTCCAAGTTTACATTTATTCTCCTGATTAGAAATCACATCTCCCCTTTTCTGGTCATCTCGCTCCCCTAAAGGAAGGTACTCCTGGATATTTTGAATATTATAATACCAGCCATTCGTTCCTATATATCCAGAATCGTCAACCGTAAACGTCAATGTTGCGCTTTCATCGGACGTATCTTCTGCCATCGTCGCATTCAGCGATATAGCACCGCAATTATCCTTGCTGATATTGCTGACCGTGGTCGGAGTCACCGCAGTAATGTCCGAACCGTCAGGCGTGAACGTGGCGGTGTAGGTCTTGCCCCAAACCAAGGTCGCGTTCTTGGACCAGCCGTTGGTGTCCAACGTCACGGTGACATCCTCTGAGTCGTCGGTAGGATGGAACGTCGCGGATACGCTGCCCGCGCTGGGATTTCCGCTCACGGATACGGGCACTGTGAAGTTGCTCGGCGCGGTCCTGTTCTTCACCACGAAGTGGAACGTGGAAACCGCATCGCTGCCGTAGGCCATGTAATACTTCGTGCCGCCATACCATTCCACGTCGCCTTCAAGGCTGACATCCAGGTCGCCGCCATTGTTCACTTCGTAACTGGCGTAATAATTCGTGCTGTTGCTGAAGCCGCTGGTGTTCTCCAACGCATTGCCAGAGCCATTGCTGCTGTTTACCGTGCCAACGGATGTGCCACTGCCACTTCCGACGGGTGTCAATGTTAGGCTGATCGACCAGCCGTCGCCCACCGCGCCGTTGGAGGTATCCTTGGAGGTATACACCCTGATCATCTTGGTGGACGGCATCGTCACAGTGCCCGAGGCAGTGATTTCGTTGCCCGCGTTTACTGTAAAACCGCTGACCGTATCAACCGAAGTGTTGCTCTGCTCCGGTACGAATGTTACGTTGTAGGTCTTGCCAACGACCATGCCATTGACAGTGCCCGTCCAGGCAGTGCCGCTCCAGGACACCGTGCCGGTCTTGTTTCCGCTTCCGTCAGTCGGGGTCGCGGTCACAGCCACAGTGCGGTTGGATTTGGGCATACCGGTCCAATTGATGGTCACGGGAACGTCGCGGGGGGTCTCGGTGCTGCCGGTATAGCTAATGGTCACGGTGAACGTCTGCCTGCCGGTAGTGTTTCCGTAAATGACAGGGTGTGCTTCTGATACGGGATCGCCATTTCGGGTCAAGGTAGCGGTGTAATCATCGGTGTGCGCGTTCCAAACCTTATTATTGAATCCCAGTTGGATAATATAATCCTTCTGCACCCCGTCGCTGGTTATGCCGGTCAGATTATAGTCGTAGCTGTCCACAGGCAGATTGCCCGAATGCCAGTTTTGCTCATTGTCACCTGCACTCCAATTTATGCTGTTATCAATGAACCGGGCATGCTGCGAATAGAAGGAGATCGTATCCGGCGCATTGGCCATGCTGGGATCCAAAACCCAGTTGACCGTAATCGGAATCGAATGCGCCACCGTTCCGGTCGCGCTGACCGTGCTGCTCTCGCCCACGGTGATGCTGTTGTTCGCCAGCGCAACCGTGGCGTTGCCGTCGGTGGTGGATATGGCCAGGGTATAACTCTCGCCATCCTCCAATCCATTCAGCGTGCCGGACCAGCCATCGGCGCTGAGCGTCGCGGTCACGGTGTCGCCGCCGCTGGTGGGCGTGGCGGTCACCGTCACGGTGGCGCCGCTGGCGGGCGTACCCGTCCAACTGATGGACACGGGCACATTCCGGGTCACGGGCGTCGGGTCGGGAACCACAATCTCATGGCGCGGCGTGGGCTGCACGGTGCTGCTGTACAGCTGCACCGTCACCTGGCCGCCTTCGGGCCATACGTCGTCCGCCCAGGTCTTCTGCACGGCGATCTGGGTCAGCTCGGTATTGGTGATGGTGGTTCCGTCCACCTCGGGCCGGAACCTGCGGGTTCCCACGGTGATGACGCCGTCCCCGCCGAGGGTGCCGCCGGTGACCGCCGTCTCCTTGACGACGTAGGCCATGTTCTCGCCGGGCATCGCCAGGTCCGCCCAGGTGGCGGAGGCGGCGCTCTCGGTGAGAACCTTGTTCAGCGCGTCGCCCGTCAGGGCCGCGCCGGTCGCGTCCACGATGCCCTCCTGGGTGTCGGTGGTATCATCGTCGCCGGTGCGCAGGTACAGGCTGGCCGTCACGGTCACGCCGGTGGGCCAGGTGGCCGTTCCGTCCGCGTTCTGCCAGACCTTCTGGACCGTGACGCTGGTCTTGGCCGTGTTGGTGAACACCGCGCCGCCCTCGGGATAGGTGGGCGTGGCAGTGATGGTATTCCTGTCTTCCTCCACCAGCTTGACCGTCACGGTCTTCGGCTCGGCATCGTAGTTGACGGTGGTATCCTCCCCCGCAACCTCGACGATGGTGTAGGTCAGTATCTTTTCATACTTGCCGGTCTCTGCGTTCAGCGTCGCGCCAACCATATCCGCGCGGGTGTAGGTGATCGTGTCGAACTTGACCAGGCTCACACCCGAGCTGGTCTCCTGGGTCTGTTCGTCCGTCACCGTCGCGCCGTTGGTCTTGGTCTGGAGCACGGTGTCGCCCTGCCTCAGCTGGAAGGTGAACTCGCCCTCCGTCAGGTCGCGGCCCACCAGGGCCTTGGTCGCCTCAAGGTCGACGCTGGCGCTGGCGTCGTCCACGGTATTCTCCGCCTCGCCCGCCGCGACGTTGATGGCCTCGGTGGTGGTGGCGGCAGCCGCCGTGCCATACTGGACGCTCCTGATCTCCAGTAGGCTCTCGTTGCCCTCGCCCGCCTGCGTGCCGACCACGACGGTCAGGGTGACGGGCTGGGCGGTGTAATTCACGCCGTGCAGCTTGAAGCCGCCCGCGGCCTTTTGCTCGGGTGTCGCTTCGCTGTACTTGACGCTGTCGTCATTCACCGCGTCGTCGGGAATCGTCTCGGTGATGGTATAGGTGAAGGTCTTGCCGGCCGCCCACGCGGCAATCTCCTCAGCGGAGGGATTATCGCTGCTCATGGCAAAGCTGAGCATGCCGAAGGTCGCGGTCGTGCTGGCCGCCGTGGCGGTGGCCGTCTCGTCCTCGGTCGGGGTGACGCCGGTCTCGTCGTCCGTCTGGTGCAGCGTGAATTCGAAGCCGACCGCCGGCCACAGCGCGCCGTCGGCAGCGGTGGCCGTGCCATGCAGCACCAGGCTCTTGGTCACCCTGGGCGTATAGGCCGCGCCCTCGTAGTGGGTGTTCTTGTAGGCGGTGATGATGGCGATCTTGTTGCCCTCGCCGTCCTCGATGATCTCGCCGGAGACCGTCGCGCCGGATACGGTGGGCGCAACCGCGCCCTCGGGAATTTCCGCGGTGGTCAGCTTGACGCCGGTCACAAAGCCGTTGCTGTTGGCGCTGGTCTCCACCACGGTAAACCTCGTGCCGGTGGGGATGTCCTTGGCGGTGAGGGATTCGCCGTTGCCAAGGTCGAACTCATACACGCTTCCGGTGCTGTTGTCGGGGTCGGGCGTGAAATGCATGCCGCCGAAGTACTTGTTCTGGATGTCCGCGGAAGTGACCTCGGCGTTGGGCGCGAGGGTCACCTTGAAGTGGAACTTCTGCACGCCGGTGGCATCGCCCACGACGGTCTTGCTGACGGTCAGGCCGCCCACCTTGTGGGCGTTCTGGACGGTGACCACATCGGTGCCGCCGTTGTCGATCTCGCCGTTCGCGACGGTCTTGCCGGTCGTCCCGTCCTTCTCCACCACTTCACCGTCAGCGTCGATGATCTGGATCAGCTGGAAGTGGTCGGTCTCCGCCGTCTTCAGCTCCTCCACCGTATAGGTGTAGCCCGCGGGAATGCCGGTGATGGTTACCGAGTTCTGGGCGCGCACAAGCACCTTCGCCTTGCCGTAGTCGTCGAAGTTGACCGTGTTGCCGCTCTTCAGGCCGGACGCGGTGTAGGTGCGATGATCGATGTCAGGCACTTGGCCATTGCCATCCTTCAGTGTAACCTCGAAGGTAAACCAAGTGGTGCGGTCCATGCTTTCGCCCAACAGCTCCTTCTTCAGCCGCAGGTCACCCTCTTCCTGCTTCTTCAGGCTGTTGGTGAGCATCGTGTTGACCTTTTGGATCTTGTTGGTCGTCTCGGAGTGAATTTCCGAGCCGGTATGCTGGGCTTCACGGCAGATGATGGTGCCGCCGAAGTTACCGCCCAGGTCCGCCACGATGGCCGAAGGCGCAAGCAATACGCCCGCCGCCTGGGTCGCCGTGCTGATCTTGCCGGTATAGGGATGGGCTACGCCGTGGGCATCCCGGGTGATGAAGTTGAACAGGACCTTCGAGGAATCCTCGTTACCGGTCGAGCCAAACTCCGCGATCAGGCGCTGGCCGTCGATGTAGGTATCCACATTGACGGTAGCCACACTGCCGGCGTCGGACATATCAATGTTGACCACGACATAGCGGCCATCGCTCTTGAGCTTCAAGCCGTTGTTCGCTGTCAGCTGCGCTGCCGTGTAGTTCAGAATGCGAACCGTCTGGCTGTTGGCAGAATCCGCAAGGAGCCTCGAAAGCTCGTTCAGGTTATGGCTGATGTCATTTTCAATATCCAGCACAGGGTACTTTGCCGTTTCGCCCGCCTTCACGATTTCGCCCTGTGCGCTGACCGCGTTGCCGCCGTTGGCACGGATCAGGGCATTGTAATCGGTATCGTCGGCGGTGACGATAATGCTGTTCCTGGATTTTTCGATGATCGGCTTCAGGTTGATGCCATCGGCAATATCACCGAAATAGCTGTAGTTGACGTTGACATTTTCGATCTCGATGAACTGGTCGACAAACTTGATCGTCATGCCGCCGCTCGTCTGGACGGTGCCGTCGCCGCCGCCATAGGCGTATTCTTTGCTGCTGTTGTTTGCGTCGACCTCCTTCAGCATATAGGTGCCGGAGGTCAGCTGGCCAAATGTGATCTTGACGGTGCCGTCCTCGCCGGTGGTGCCCGTCTTGGTGACCGCGTTTTCGGTATCCAGCGTCAGCGGGTCCTTGGTCAGAACGGGATACAGCTTCAGCGTAACGTTTTGATTTGCGGCCGGCTTGCCATCGGAACCGATGTACTTTTTCAGGACGTCTATCTGGTTGACCTTGATGTTGTTGCCGGAATAGCCGTAGTCCGCGCCGATCTCGCCGGTCAGGTGCTGCGCGCCGATGTTGGACTCCATATCGGTGGCATGCAGGGACAGGTCGATGGTGTAGAGGCCGAAATCCGTGGCGGTGGCAAGGTAGCTGTCGATGGTGCCCTTGGAAACGCCGTTTACGTCCTTGGTGAACCGGATGACATCGAAAACGTGGACCATCTTATTGTCCAGATCGTCTTCAAATTCCCGGCTGCCCTGGGAAACCGTATAGTAGTTGATGGAATTGCCGTAGGCCTCATGGATGATATAATTGGAATCCTCCTGTCCCCAACGGTCGAAATTCTCGTCACTTTTCTGAAGCCGATAGATTTCAAACTCAATGCCCGCCTCATTGCCGGTAAAGTCGAAGTTGCTGTTGCTGTTCGGGTTCTTCGTTTCTCCGCCCTGAGTCATCCACATATTCGAGCCGCTCTGCCCGTTATCCGACCATTCCCTTGTGTAGAACTCAAGCACGGTGGGCGTCGACCCGTAATGATCGGGGTCAACCTTCAGCTTGGCATAAGCGTAGGTCGTATCATTGGAGCTGTGCGTCAGCTTCACCCTGACGATATACTCGCCCTCGGGGATTTCGAGACCCTCCTGGTCGACATACACGCGGATTCCGTAATCCTTGTCATAGGCGCTGTGCAGGCGAATGACAGAGGTATTTGCCCCAATGGTCCTGATCTCGTCAGGCGCGCCGGAGGATATCTCGTTGTCGGGCTTCGCCTGGCTGAACACGCCCTTGAAATCGAAGCCGCTGGGCGCGCTGTCACTGGTGGCCTTGACCGATTCATAGGTAGGGCTTGCGCCATAGCTGCCGTGATGCAAGCGGAGGTTGACGTCGTATTTGGTGCTGTCGTAGGCGATCATGGCGCCGGGAACGGCGTTCAGGTTCGCGTCGCAGACATTGAAGCCCGTGACCCTCTGTTCCCATTTGCCATTGCTGTTCAAAGCATTCTTGGCGTCATCCAGTATCTTCCAGGCGACGATCTGCCCCTTGTTCGGGCCATCCTTGACCGTCAGCCAGGCGCGCACGCGGTAGCTGTCCGTCAGGCTGTTGTTCGTAGCAAACCCGGTTTGGTCCGCATTCAGCATCTGCACCTTCACGGTGTAGTCCGCGCCGGTGGTCGTGGTCTCCGTCAGCTTCGCGGTAACCGTGTTAAAGGCGCTGTCGAAGTCAAACCCGACCGAGTACGCCTTGCCCGTATCGTAGGCGACGATCTGCCCCGCGGCAAAACGCTGCGCGTCTACGGCCCCCTTCAGCGTGGCGATCTCGCTGTCGGAAGAGACGATATAATAGTTGAGGGTATCCTCGTCATCATAGTAGACGATTTCGCCGTCGCCATCGACCTTGAAGTCGCCGAACGCGACCTGCGTCTCGGAAAGCGGCAGGTAGGCATAGCTCTTCTGCGTTCCGCGCACGATCTCAGCCAGTATGTAATAATGCTTGCCTTCGTCCAGCGTGGCGGAACCGTCGGTCGCGGTTTTGACCTCCGTCACGGCCTTCAGCAACGGAAGCTTCTTCAGCGTGATGGTGGTGTTCGGCGCCTTGCGGGTTCCGTCCGCCGTCTCCATGCGATAGCTTTCCACGGCGTCGCCATTCTGGTAGACGGTCAGGCCGGACCTGTCGCCACAGAGCTTTGCGATCAGCGCGTCGGTGTTCAGGACGGTATCCGAATACACCAGCAACGGCGCATAGGAGCGCGTTCCGGTCAGGTAGTGCACGTCGTCATTGCCAGCAAAAGTAGAGAACTCCCCGGTGCTGCCATTCACAAGATCGGACAGCTTTTTCGCGTAATAGCGGTCCTTGTCTTCGGTGCCGTCGCGGAAGGACAGCTGGCCCACCACATAGTACGCGCCGGTCGTCTTCAAATCCGGGGTCTGCTGGGCGTTGCCTTCCCTGTCCTTGGCGACAAAGTTGATTTTGGCCGCCACGCCATCGCTCAGCGTCAGCGTCGCGGCGCTGCCATCCATGGAGACGCTCAGCGTGTAGCGATTGTCGATGGACGAGCCGGACAGGCCGCGGACGTTGATGTTGTCCGAATTGGCAAAATA
>ODAI013336228.1_pt1 | contig 14325 bp, 15 predicted proteins | sample 1539321 | NCBI WGS metagenome assembly ODAI01 (sample SAMN02144231, study PRJEB22623) | gut metagenome | biome: sheep rumen | host: Ovis aries | place: New Zealand
AGTGATGATTGGGCGATTAAACTTTTCTGCCTGCTTCATGATTCTTAACGCTTTTCTGTATCCCTCAGGACCAGGCATACCGAAATTGCAGGCCATGTTTTCCTCTACTGTCTTGCCCTTTCTATGTCCCAGTACAGTTACTGGTCTGCCATGAAACAGAGCAATTCCGCCATAAATACTTCCGTCCTCTTTCCCCAGAAAATCTCCCTTTTGCTCAAAGAAATCTGTAAAAAGATTATCGATATAATCTGTAATTTTTGGTCTATCCTTATCTCTTGCGATAAGTACCTTTTCTATAGCACTCATAATTATCTCCTGGAATAAACATTCCCATGCAAACGCAACAATTTTGCCAACTGCTCCTTCATATCTTCACGTCTTACAATCTTATCTACAAAACCGTGTTCCTGAAGGAATTCTGCTCGTTGAAAGCCTTCTGGCAGCTTCTGACCAATTGTCTGCTCTATAACTCTTGGGCCTGCAAAGCCTATCAAGGCCTTTGGCTCTGCAAGAGTGATATCACCTAGGGTTGCAAAGCTGGCGCTGACGCCGCCTGTAGTAGGATGAGTTAAAACTGTAATGTAAAGACCTCCATCATCCTTGAAGCGTTTTACCACTGCACTGGTTTTTGCCATCTGCATCAGGCTTAAGATTCCCTCCTGCATTCTGGCTCCTCCACTGGCAGTGAAAACAATAAATGGAAGATGGTTTTCATTTGCATATTCCAAAGCCTTACAAAATGTTTCACCTAACTCCATTCCCATGGATGCCATCATGAACTTTTTGTTCATTACTGCAATTACTGCAGGCCAGCCATCTATTTCGCAGGTTCCTGTGATAATAGCATCATGACAGCCATTTTCGTCTCTAAGATTTTCCTTCTTTTCAACATATCCATCAAAATCAAGTGGATTAGTTTCAGGAAAATCAAAATCGAACTGCTCGAAAGTACCTTCATCTGTGATATCTTCTATCCTGTCAAAGGCATCGTGTTCATTCACAGGCTTTATGGCTGGTTCTAACAACTCTGTAGGGTTTTCTCGCAAATCCTTATATCTATTAAATTTGCTTTTTCTTCTATCTACTATACTTGTCATCATTCTTCCTCATCGGCTGTAGCCGCTTTGTCCCAGGATAGGATTTCCTCTAAATGATTTTCGATGAAGCTAACGTTATAATTACCTTTTACAAAATCTGGATGATGTAAAAGCAGATAATCGAAATCACCATTTGTGGTAATTCCTTCTGTCACAAGCTCCAAAAGTGCTCTTCTCATTCTTCGTATTGCTTCTAATCGAGTTGGGGCGTGGACGATGATTTTTGCCATCATTGAATCATAGAATGGACTTGTTTCGTAGCCATTATAAAGAAGTGTGTCCACTCTTACTCCAGGACCTCCTGGCACATTCAGGAATGTTATTTTGCCTGTGTTTGCCATAAATCCTTTTGCTGGATCCTCCGCGTTGATGCGGCACTCCATGGCATAACCACGAAGACTAACATCCTTTTGTCTAAGCTTAAGTGGCTCGTGGAATGCTATTCTTATTTGTTGTTTAATAAGGTCAATCCCAGTTACGGCTTCCGTAACTCCATGTTCAACTTGAATACGGGTATTCATTTCGATGAAGTAATAATGATTCTTTTCATCTAAAACAAATTCCACCGTACCTGCATTTGTGTAGCCGGCTGCCTTGGCTGCCAAAACAGCTGCCTTACCCATTGCTTTTCTTAAATCATCATCTATAAACATACATGGGCTTTCCTCTATCAGCTTTTGATTCTTACGCTGAATAGAGCAGTCGCGCTCCCCCAGATGAATCACGTTACCGTGCTCATCTGCTAAAATCTGAAACTCAATGTGTCTAGGATTTAGCACCAGCTTTTCAACATACATTTCATCATCGTTAAAACATGCTTTGGTTTCAGCAATGGCCTCTTCATAGAGTTTTTTCAAATCTTCCTTTTGATAAACCCGTCGCATTCCACGTCCACCGCCACCTGCCGATGCCTTTATTAATACTGGATAGCCAATCTTTTTGGCTATGTGCTCCAGTTCCTTATAATCCTTAACCGGACCATCAGAACCTGGAACAACTGGGACTCCAGCCTTCATCATCATCTTTCTAGCCGCCGCTTTGTTTCCAAGAGCATCCATAGCTTCAGCTGTTGGACCTATAAACACAATTCCTGCTTCATTACACTTTCTTACAAAATCCGAATTTTCTGATAAAAATCCAAATCCTGGATGAAGTGCATCACAGCCTGTAACCTCAGCCGCTGTAATAATCGCATCCATGTTTAGATAACTATCAGCAGCCTTGGCTGGACCTATGCAGATGCTTTTGGTTGCAAGCTTTACATGTAAAGAATCCTTATCAGCAGTTGAATAAATAGCTACTGTTTCGATATTCATTTCCATACAGGCTCTGATGATTCTAACTGCAATCTCACCACGATTAGCTATCAAAATTCTTTTAAACATATCTAATCTCCTATGAGAAACAGTGGATCTTCAAATCCAACTACGTCCTGATTCTTTACATAGATTTTTTTGATTATGCCATCCTTTGGTGCCGTGATTTCGCTCATCATCTTCATTGCCTCTATCAAACAAAGGATCTGACCTTCTTTAACCTTATCACCGACCTGCACATAAGCGCTGGCCTCTGGAGTAGGTGCTGCATAGAACACACCAACAAGTGGAGCTAAAACCTTAGTTCCATCCTCCACTTCCTGTGGAGTTTCAGGCTTTACTTCATTTACCTGATTTGTAACAGCTGTCTCAGGAATGCTTATCTGCCTTGCTCCGGTTTCTACAACACTTACCATCTCAGATGGCTTTTTTAATTTGATTTTTACTCCATCCTGCTCAAGAGCGAAATAAGAACTTCCGCTTTCATCAAAGGCTTTAAAAAGCTCTTTTATTTCTTTTAATTCCATGATTATTTATGTGCCTCAAGATAATTAACAATGTCTGCAACTGTTTTGATATTTTCCATAGCTTCTTCTTCGATTGTGATGCCTGTCTTTTCTTCAACTGCAAGAGAAAGCTCTACAGCATCTAATGAATCTGCCCCTAAATCCTCAAAAAGATTTGCCTCCATTGTTACCTTATCTGCTGCGCAGCTTAATGTGTCAATGATTACTTCCTTTACAATTTCAAACATGATTATTCTCCTTCTCTGCTTTTAGCTAAATTTGGTTAGCTAAATATTTTTATCTACAATGCAATATAATATCCATTAATCCTAAAATGTCAATATACTAAATCAATATTTTTAGATAAATATTTTCAATAACAGATGCTTATTACGAAAACACAGTATTTTAAAATTTTAGAATAAATTTATAATAATTTAGACATATTTTAATGGTATAGATATTATTAGGACGTTGTATGCATACAGAATTAGAAATAGAAAATATGTTAGTACTTTTTCAACAATACTGGCCCAAGCTGATAAGCAGTGCTTGGTTTGCCATTTTTAATTTAATAATTTTTGCCATATATGGGGGCTCAAAAAAATACCGTGTGGAACGTTTTCTCACAGGTTTTCTTATTTCGCCTTCTTTTGTTTCCATTATTGGGGAACAGATTGTCATTAAGATTTACACCTATCTAATATACAATCTCCATTTTGACGACAAATATAGCGGTCTATTCATTGCTTTAAATATCTCCTTCGACGCGATTTTTATCGTAATAGGCGGGATGCTATTTAGCTACTGCACTGGTTTGAATAAGTATGTGGGTGCCACTGTCTATATGCAGCATGTATGCGTTGAAAGACTTACGCTGATTATTGCTATTTCCTACGCTGGTTACATTGGGTGTTATTTTATATTCCAGTTCATAATATTTGCCTTTTTGTATAGAGACATGAACTATATGTTCAGTACTAACAATATTAAGTGGAAAAATATATTTTTCTATCTTGTTGGTCTGTTTTATATTTTAGATTTATTATATGCTTCATACTTCCTTTTCCCAGAATTAAGCACCGAATCATTTAATCTAGCTAACATATTCTGGCTTGATGCTGTTGCTATTATTACCAGCGCATTTGTTCTTGGATATCAAAAAATCGCCATTAGAGCTGGAAAAGAATATGATGCTAAAATCAATTATTTTAGGAAGCTGCAATCCAGCCAAGAGAATATTATTATTACTCTTACAGAAATTTCAGAAGCTAAATCTGGAGAAACTGGCCAGCATGTCAAACGAGTAGCTGAATACAGTAGCCTACTTGCAAAGACCCTGAACCTTAGCTTCAGCGAGGTCGAACATATAAAAATAGCTGCTATGATGCATGATTTGGGAAAGCTTTTAATCAGTCATGAAATCGTTGAAAAAACTGATAAGTTAACAGATGAAGAATATGAACTGATGAAGGAACATGCCCAGTACGGATGGGATATTTTGTCTAATTCCGAAGGGGATATAATGGAAATGGCTAGAGTCATTGCGCTCCAACATCATGAAAGATGGGATGGCAAGGGCTATCCTAATGGTTTGCAAAGAGATGAAATTTCTATCTATGCACAGATTGTATCAGTTGCAGATGTTTTTGATGCCCTTACAAGTGAAAGAGCATACAAAAAGGCATGGCCTATAGAAAAGGCAAAACAAGAAATAATACGACAACGAGGCGAGCAATTCTCGCCTGTCGTTGTCGATGCTTTTATAAGTTGCTTTGATGAAATTAAAGCGATTAATGAAAAATACAATGATTAAAGTGAAAAATCAAGGGAATCAACTACTTCCTTAAGTGTCTTTGCTGACTCCTGAAGTGCCTTAACTTCTTCATCATCCAATGAGATAGGAACCTTTGTCTCTAATCCGTCAGCACCTACGATAGCTGGCATTGAAAGACAGATTCCATCTATTCCATATTCGCCGTGCATCATTGATGATACAGAAAGAATAGAACGCTCATCACGAACGATTACTTCGCAAATACGTCTAACTGCAACAGCAACACCATAGTATGTTGCGTGCTTTCTCTTAATAATTTCGTATGCTGCATTCTTTACACGCTCTGCAATAATCTTCTCTGATTCGTCATGGTTGTAATGACCTCTCATTTCGCAGAAATCATTAACTGGGATACCAGATACGTTTGCGCTTGAGAAAGCTGCGATTTCGCTATCACCATGCTCACCGATAATGAATGCGTGAACTGAACGGCTATCGATACCCAAATGCTCACCAAGCTCTGTCTTAAGTCTAGCTGAATCAAGAACTGTACCAGAACCGATAACTCTGTTTTCTGGAAGTCCTGAAAGCTTAAGTGCTGTAAGTGTAAGAATATCAACAGGATTTGCAACGATGAGAAGGATTCCTCCAAAATCTCTCTTTGCAATTTCTGGAATAACTGATTTAAATATGCCTACATTCTTATGAACAAGGTCAAGTCTTGTTTCTCCTGGCTTCTGTCCTGCGCCCGCTGTTACTACAACGATTGCAGCGTCTGCAATATCATCATAATCACCTGCATAAATCTTGATTGGCTTTGTGAATGGGGTTCCGTGACTAATGTCCATCGCCTCACCTTCAGCCTTTTGATGATCCGCATCAATAAGAACCATCTCCGAGAACATTCCACTCTGTGATAATGCGAATGCGGTTGCTGAACCTACGAAACCTGCTCCGATTATCGCTACTTTTCTTGGATTTACTTCTACTGCCATATTACACCTCCTTGGCCTGCAAGTTGCAAAAACTCGCTCATCATAATACTATACTTGCATTATTAATATATTTCAATAGAAATTTTATTTCATTGCGTCAACTAAGGTGTCTAATTGGGAATCGTTTTCAGCACTTAATGTGGATTTGATAGTTACCACTGGCTCTACGAACTCCAAATTCTTCATTGGCTCTAAAATAGCCTTCATGCATTTTGCAGCTTGTGGTGCCCATGTACCATTTTCTACGAAAGCTACCTTTCGGTTTTGGTATGCCTTTGCTGTAAGATGATGTAGGAAATCCTGCATTGGTGGGAATAATCCTCCATCATAAGTAGCTGCAAGACAAACCATCTTATCCCAATAAAATGCCTGTGCAACAGCCTCAGACATACTATCTCTTGTAATATCGATAAACTGTGTTTTTACACCTGCCTGCTGCAGCTTTTCATTGAGCCTTAATGCTGCTCTTTTTGTGTTGCCGTGGATTGATGCTGATACGATAAGTACTCCTTCCTCCTCTGGCTTATAACTGCTCCATGTATCATAAAGATTAATATAATAACCTAAATTCTCTGTCAAAATTGGTCCGTGCAATGGACAGATTTTTTCTATATCAAGTGTAGCAGCTTTTTTCAACAATGCCTGAACTGAAGCGCCATACTTACCAACAATATTTAAATAATATCTACGTGCCTCATCTATCCATGGTTCTTCTGTATCTAATGCTCCAAACTTTCCAAAGCCATCAGCTGAAAATAGAATCTTTTCTGTTGATTCATATTCAACCATAACCTCTGGCCAATGAACCATCGGTGCCATTACAAATGTAAGCTGATGCGCACCAAGTGAAAGAGTATCTCCCTCTGTCACCACATGCTTTCTGTTTTCGAAAAGCTCAGCCTCTACGAACTGTGCCATCATAGGAAATGTCTTTGCATTTCCCACCACTGTTGTTTCAGGGTATTTCTCCAAAAATGCCTTTAAAGAACCGGAATGATCAGGCTCCATGTGAGATACCACCAAATAATCTGGTGTACGTCCATTAAGTTCCACATCCAGATTATTAAGCCATTCGTCTGTAACACGTGGGTCTGCTGTATCCATAACAGCAATCTTTTCATCCAAAATTACATACGAATTGTATGATACCCCGTTAGGCACTGTGTATTGGCTTTCAAACAAATCTATGGTCTTATCATCGCAGCCAATATATTTAACTGAATCAGAAATTTTGATTTCCATTTATTCATTTCCTCCTTACTCACTCTACTTCTATCTTACCAAATACTGAATGCATACACTATTAAAATTTTGTGAACAAAAGGCCTTGGCGTATCTGCCAAGGCCCTTTGCAGGATATTATCATTCTATTTTGAAATTTAAACTTCCATAATCTTTTTGAATGCTGGTATGATTTGTGCAGCAACAACTGCTTTAACTAAATCAAGTGGAATAAATGGTATGAATCCTGTTAAAAACGCAGTTTTAAAATCGTAGCTCATCGAATGCTGTAAATATAACATTCCGATTACATCTATAATAAGTACACCAATTATAGCACAGATTGTATACCATATTCTGTTATACTTCTTTCCACGAATAAGAGGAAGAACAATCAGTACTACTATAAATGCCCATGTGTATGCGCCGTATGGAGCGATAAGATATCCTATTCCGCTACCGCCACCGATAAATACTGGAAGCCCCACAGCACCAAGTAAAAACCACACTAAACCAATTAAGAAAGATTCTGTCACTGGGAACAAAAGGGCGATTAAGAATATTACAAAATTCATCAGTGTAATCTTTGGAGCCATTGGAAGTGGTGTCGGAATACTTAAATAAGCAGATACACAAAGAATGGCTGCAAACAATGCGCAGATTACCATACGCTTTGTGGAAAGCAACTGCTTTGAAGTTGTTTGGTTAAAAGTGTTATCCATTACATTTTCTCCTTTAGCATTAAATTTTTTGCACATATAGAATAATAAATCGCGTCTTTATTGTCAACCTTTTACTTTCATATGGTTGACATTAATCCCATTTCGATTAAGATTATATAAGACACAATTTTTGTAAATGGAGAATAATACTATGGAAATCAAAGAATTAACAAACAAAATTATGGCTGGGGGCAGTATTACAAAAGAAGAAGCACTTACTCTCGTTGATGCTCCATTAGAAGAACTATGTGCAGGGGCTGATATGCTTCGAAAGCACTTCAATGGTGACGAATTTGATATGTGCGCAATCCTCAGCGTAAAGGGTGGTCGCTGTTCGGAAAACTGCAAATTCTGCGCTCAGTCCAGCTGTTCATCTGCTAACATTGAAACCTTTGCGGTAAGAGATGCTGACTACGTATCTGCCGACGCAAAAAGATATGATGGCTTAGGTGTAGCCAGATACTGTCAGGTATCCTCTGGCCGTCGTCTTACTAAAGCTGAAATCAATCAGATTGCTGAAAATATCCGACGCATTGTAAAGGACACAAATCTTAAACCATGCGTTTCACTTGGACTTATAGATAAAGAGGATTTGGAATTACTGAAAGAGGCCGGCCTTAAGCGTGTCCATAACAACATCGAAAGTAGCCCAGAATTCTTCAAAAACCTCTGCAGTACTCACACCACCGATGACAAAATTAAGGTAATGAAAATGGTTCATGAGGCCGGCTTAGAGCTATGCAGTGGTGGCGTTTTTGGTGTAGGCGAAAGCTGGGAAGATAGAATTGATATGGCATTTGCACTTACAGAGATTCAGCCTGAATCTATTCCAATCAATATGTTAAAGCCAATCAAAGGCACTCCTATGGAAGATAGAGATATGCTTTCAGAAGAAGAGCTTCGCAGAATAATTGCCATCTTCAAATTCATTCTTCCAAAGTCATTTATAAGATTTGCCGCTGGACGTGACGTATTAGAAGATTCCGGTATGAAATGCTTCACTGGTGGCTGCAACGCCACCATCACAGGAAACATGCTCACAGTCAAAGGTGTATCTATGGAAGAGGATTTAAAAAATATAAGAAATTTAGGGTACAAATTAGCGTAATAATCAATCTTAGTTACTTAAAGAAGCGTCCCTCAATATTGACTTGAGAGACGCTTCTTTACTTTCTATCGAATTCTGCTATTTAGCCATATAGCTCATCTATTTTCTTTTGGAGTGTACCTTCCCTTGCAAAAGGAAATGCATCTACTTGCTTTTCAAATATATGCTTCAGCCTTTCATTTTGTAAAACCAAACTTCATTTTTACATTCATCTCCTATACTATTAATGGCATTTACAAGATGTCATCGCTTGCAGAACAAAAGGGCTTCAAGGAAGCCCCTTAACGGCCATAATGTAGCCACCTATAGACAACAATTACGATATTCTCAAAATGACTTAGCAGAAGAACTACAAGTGATTGGTCTCGACGTTGACAAAAACGCTATCCAGCGTATAGAATGTGGAAAACGCTTTGTAACTGACATAGAATTGCAATATCTAGCTAAAGCGCTTCACTGCGGCATACTTGATTTGCTTAAATAAAATCAAGTATTTTACAAATTCTTTTCTTTGAAATACAATATATAGGTGATAATTATTCGCCTGGCTCCATTCCAGCCTGTTTAGTATTAGGCCTAAAGGTTTCAAATGACACTTATATACATGTTGTTGTCGGTTTTAATGGCAAAAAGGCTCTAATCATTTCAGCGTATTATCCTGACACTATACATTGGTTAGATGATTTAAAAACTAGGAGGAAGTAGTTTATGTGTAAAGCATGTTTTTCAGATGATAAACTAAATACAAAAACAACTTTTACCGTTGAATATAATGATTGCATTATAGTTGTAAAAAATGTTCCTTGCCTAGAATGCCCTATTTGTGGTGAGATTACATTTACAGATGATGTTTCAGCAAAGCTTGAAATGCTGGTAGAATCTGCTAAAAAAATAATGCAGGAAATCTCCGTTATTGATTATCAAAAAGTTGCTTAATTAAATCAAAATTATTAAAAGCGCCTACTCTGAGGCGCTTATTGTTTAACTTCTTATGCTTTTATATGTAATCTCAATATTTTCACTCCAATCATAAATTTTGCAATCCACTTGAACAGGTTCTGCATCATATCTAGAAACAATATAAGGAGCTTCACCACAAGTTATTTCCAATCTTTTGGATTTAATATAGCTTTTCCAGTCTTTTCCTTCGGGAAACTCTATTTTCTCCTCGTTAGTAACCCAGTCTCCTCCAAGCTCATAATTAAATACATCATCTCTTCCAAACCATTCAGCATCACATGTTCACAAGTTGCTATAATTCCGGACTGATAATACCCATTAGAATTATTGTATATATTATTCAACAAATTTTCACAAATATCCATTTTACATTTGATAGAATAAAAATCGCTCGAGCAACAAAAACTATTACGTTTATAGTTAACAAGGAGGAGTTAATCTAAATGAAAAAGCAATTTGGAATTCTATTAAGTGTATGCCTAGTTGCAGGTATGTTTTTCACTAGCAACGTATCAGTTTTAGCAGCAGAAAGCGAAGAAACTATAGTAACTGCTGGTTTCAATCCTTATGAAAAGATTGAAGCTGAAAACTTTTCTGTGAACGAAAAAGCTTACGCTGGCTGTAATCCTATAGCAAAGTCATGTGGTGTTGATATTAGAGAAGGCGGATATATTGGATTTAAAGATGTAGACTTTGCCGAGGGTGCAAGCGCAATCAATATAAATATTATTTCAAGATACAATGTAACTCTCAGTATCTGTGTTGATTCACTTGATAATCCTGTATACAGCGGAGAAGTACCTAATACTACTAGCCTTGAATATAGAAGTTTTGCGCTTAATACTCCATTAACAGGCGTTCATGATGTATACTTTACCGCCAATCATAATTTCAGTATGGATTATTGGACTGCAGAAAAGGCTACTGTTCCAGAAGTTAAGAACGACCTTACACTTGAGTATGATGTTTACAGCTGGGATGGTGGCCATAAGGTAGACTTTAAGGTTGTTAACAACACTGATGAAGATATTGTTGGCTGGGCTGTAAAGGTTAAGAAATCTGATTGCCCAATTGACCAAAGCTGGTGCGTTAATATAAAGGATGATGGGGACTACTACTTAATCACTCCATTAGATTGGAATTTAATCGTTCCAGCTGGTGGCAGCATAGATTTCGGCATTAATGGAGCCGGTGAAGTTGGCGAAAGCATCGAATATGTCTTCGTTGAACCAGTAGCTGCTGAGGCAACAGATCTTGACCTTAGCTATGATATTCAGAACTGGGATACTGGTCACAATGTTTTCTTTAAGTTAACAAACAACTCTGACAACCAGCTTAATGGATGGACATTAAAGATTGATAAGCAGACTTGCAAAATTGAATCTAGCTGGGGCGTTAATGTAGAAGAAGATGATTCTTACTATATCCTTACTCCTGCAAACTGGAATACAGTAATTGTTCCACATGGTGAAACAACCTTTGGAATCCAGGGACCAGATGCATTTGAAAGTTCATCAATCGAATATACACTTGAATAAAAAGAAATAAAGATATAAAGAAAGAGTGGTAAACAAATAGTCTACCACTCTTTTTAAGTACTATTATTTAGAGAGTCTTTCAACAATCCTATCAAGAGTTTCGCTAGGTACTGTGCCATCACGATAAAGCTGATTGATTGTGCTTTCGCTTCCGAGTAAGGCTGTAGCATCAAGCCATGTGCCTTTTTGAAATTCTTCATCAAATACAGCAAATATTTTTCTGTTCTTTAAAAGCTCTGAAAGCGGGTATTCTCTGTAATCCATATCAAATATTATCAGTTTTAATCTAAAAGATTAAACACGTGATAAGTACTCTCCTGTTCTTGTATCAATCTTGATTGTTTCGCCGTTCTCAACGAAAAGTGGAACGTAAACAACTGCGCCTGTTTCAACTGTAGCTGGCTTTGTAGCACCTGTAGCTGTATCACCCTTGAAACCTGGCTCTGTATCTGTAATCTGAAGCTCTACGAACATAGGTGGCTCAACTGAGAAGATAGAACCGTTATGAGAAAGCATCTTAACGATTTCGTTCTCCTTAACAAACTTAAGAGCGTCACCAATCTGATCAGCTGTAAGAGCTACCTGATCGTATGTCTCAACATCCATGAAGTTGTAAAGCTCACCATCATTGTAAAGATACTGCATATCCTTGCGGTCGATACGAGCTGCTGGGAACTTCTCTGTAGGACGGAAAGATGTTTCTGTAACACCACCGTTCTTGATGTTCTTAAGCTTTGTACGAACGAAAGCTGCACCCTTACCTGGCTTTACGTGCTGGAATTCGATAACCTGATAAACCTGATTGTCCATCTCGATTGTCATACCGTTTCTGAAATCACCGGCTGTAATCATTATAAAATCCTCCTTTAATGACTCCTCTGAGTCTTCTAAACCTAAATCATTTGGCAAATTGCCACACTTGTATACATGATTTTACCCCAAAATCAATTTCATTTCAAGACATTTATATAATTCATAGCTATGATACCATAGATTTGGAGGTATACCATGGAAATTGAGAGAAAATTTTTAATTAAAAACTTACCAGATTTATCTACATACGATTACGTTGAAATAGAACAGGGTTATCTTTGCACTCACCCTGTTGTTAGAATTAGAAAAAAGAACGACAAATATATTCTTACATATAAAGGTAGCGGTCTTATGGCCCACGAAGAAATAGAGGCCAATCTTACTGAAGAGGGCTATAATCATCTTGCCCAAAAGATTGACGGACATCTTATCACAAAACGTCGTTATCTCATCCCACTTGACCCATATACTATCGAATTAGATGTATTTTCAGGTCATATGGATGGACTTATTATGGCAGAAGTAGAATTTCCTTCTGTGGAGGAGGCTAACAGCTTTATTGCACCTGATTGGTTCGGCGAAGATGTTACCGACGACAGACGCTATCATAATTCAGAAATGATTTACGACAACCCACTAAAATAAAATTTGGGAACCAGCCTAAACTGGTTCCCATTTTTTTTACATATAATCCTTTGCGTTAGATCTATCTACCTTTTCAAAAGGCACCCAGATGTACATTCCATCATCTGTTAAACCATCTAAGCCTTCTGCTGTTCCCTTAGTAACAAGAGCCTTTACACACTTGATTGCCATTGAACCCTGACCAGTTGCTGACTGGAATACAGAAAACTGCATCTTGCCATCTACCATAGACTGGCAACCACCTACTGTGGCATCTACACCAACTACAGGGATCTTATCCAGGTCATAGCCGTGGCTTGCAAGATAATCAGCTGCACCTACTGCCATGGAATCGTTGTTGCAGAATACTGCGTCAAATGGCTGCTTTGTCTTTTCAACAATGGCCATCATATCCTTTGCAATCCCCTCATCCCAGTTTGCACTATCATCGAATGTGATATTTACTGTTACGCCATTTTCTTTGAAATATCTATATACAGCAACAGAACGTGCAATAGCTGCATTATGAGTTAATGGACCTCTTAGCATAACAACGTTTATGCTGCTAGGCTTTCCTAAGGCATTCCAAACATATTCTGCCTGATATGTACCGGCATCCTGCTCGTAGCTGCTGACAACCATGTATTTGTCCTTTTCAAGGAATTCCTCGTCAGGAGCACCATTTACATAGATAATAGGAAGATTGCCTGCTGCAACCTCTAGCTGTAATGCTGTACTTCTATCTACTGGCAAGCAGATGATTGCATTATACCCACTGCTTACTGCCTGTCTAATCTGTGCAACCTGTTCATTAACGGAAGCACATCCCTCACCTACATCAAAGGTTACACCTTCAGCAGTTGCATTTTCCTGTAGAGCCTGCTTAAGCAATAGCTTGAAGTCATCATCTGGTGGAGCTGTATAAAATACCTTTACACCCTTACCAGAGCCTCCTGAGCTGCCTCCACTGCTACCACAACCCGAAAGCATCATTCCTATTCCAAGCACTACTGTCAAAAGAAGTATGGTTAATTTCTTAAAATAATTATTTGTTCTCATTATTCATCCACCTCCTCTTTAACAATCTTAAACTGCTGTACATAATCTGTAAGCGTCTGAGAGGTGTTTGCAAGCTCGTGAGAATTATCTGCAACATCCTGGCTACTTGCTGTGATTGATTGAGCCTGCTCAACCATGTGCTTAGATGTCTCAAGGATTTCATCTGCACTGGCTGCCTGCTCTTCTGATATTGCAGCAACATTTGTTGATACCTCATCAACCTTCTGCACATCCTGAATCATCAAATCAAGCAATTCGTTTGATTTCTCGATATTGGTATAAATCTTTTCAAAGGTTTCAACTGCTGTATTAATCAGCTCGCTGTTTGCCTCAATGTTCTTGGCACTATTTTCTGCCTGAGCTACAACAGAATCAATCGCCCTTCCTACATCATTGATAAGGCTTGCAATGTTATCAGCACTAGCTGCAGAGTTTTGTGCAAGCTTTCCGATTTCTGTTGCTACAACCGCGAAGCCCTTACCTGCTTCACCGGCACGGGCTGCCTCGATAGAAGCATTAAGCGAAAGAAGATTTGTCTCATCCGCAATCTCTGCAATAAGGCCTACAATCTTTGTAATTTCTTCTGACG
>ODAI010062044.1_pt1 | contig 14322 bp, 9 predicted proteins | sample 1539321 | NCBI WGS metagenome assembly ODAI01 (sample SAMN02144231, study PRJEB22623) | gut metagenome | biome: sheep rumen | host: Ovis aries | place: New Zealand
AAACAACGGGTCCCGCGGCGGGGTAGTAGCGCGTAGTGTCGGCGAAATGGATAGAGTCGGCAGAGTAGAACTCGCCGTGCTCGAAGCGCTCGATGAGGTCTTTCTCGTAGTCGAGTTGGTCACCCAGCGTGTAGGGTTTCTGTATGCAGCGTCCCGAAGGGGTGTAGTAGCGTGCCACCGTGAGGCGAACGGCAGAACCGTCGGAGAAAGGTATCTGTTGCTGTACCAGCCCTTTCCCGAACGAACGGCGTCCGATGACCAGGGCGCGGTCGTTGTCCTGCATAGCACCGGCAAAAATCTCCGAAGCGGAGGCGGAGAACTCGTTGATAAGTACCACCAGCGGCACGTCCTTGAACCTGCCCAAACCGTTGGCTTTCGCTTCAAAACGCGGATAGGCACGTCCCTCGGCATAAACAATCATCTGTCCGGCATGGAGGAACTCGTTCGCCATCTTGATAGTCTGGTCCATGTATCCGCCGGAGTTCTCGCGCAGGTCCACCATATACGATTGCGCCCCCTCCGCCTTGAGTTTGGCAAGTGCTTGCATGAACTCGTCGTAGGTGGTTTCGGAGAACTTGTTCACCTTGATATAACCGATGTGGTCGCCCATCAGGAAAGAGGCGTCCACCGAGTGCACGGGGATGTCGCCGCGCGTGATGGTGTAATGAAGCAAATCGGGCGTGCCATACCGCTTGATAGTCAGTTTGACCTGCGTGTCTTTGGGTCCGCGGAGCGTGTGCATCACTTTCTCGTTGTTCATGCTTTTGCCGGTAAAGACGGAGTCATCCACGAAGATGATCTTGTCGCCTGCAAGCACTCCTACGCCCTCAGAAGGTCCGCCCGGGATAACGGCAACGATGCAGACGGTGTCGTTCTGGATGTTGAACTGCACGCCAATACCGGAGAAAGAGGCGGACAACTCGGAGTTGACCATCTCGAGGTCTTTCTTGGAGATATAGGCAGAGTGTGGGTCGAGTTTTTCCACCAGGACCTGCATGATTTCTTCGGTGATACTGTCCACATTGATGGCATCCACGTAGTTGGAGTTCATCATCTGCAGCAGTTGGTCCACTTTGGACTGCGGTGCGAGCAGACGCGCCCAGTTGATTTGTTGGGCTTTGGCTTTGTTGCTGACACTATTTCCGATGAGGAAACCTATCAGCAGAAAGGCAATAGTAATGGTGGGGAAAAGGTATTTTTTCATTGTTGTGGGAGTTTTATTTAATTAGGAGTGGAGGAGAACTCTTCTACGGGCAGGTATTCAACTTGTACACCGGCGCGCTTGAGCAAATCGATGCCATCCGTGAGACGGTACAGTTCGCCATAAACGACACGTTGAATGCCGGACTGAATAATCAGTTTGGCACACTCGATACAAGGCGAGGCGGTGACGTACAGCGTAGCGCCATCGGACGAGTTGTGCGAGCGTGCCACCTTGGAGATGGCGTTTGCCTCGGCGTGCAGCACATAGGGCTTGGAGACGTTGTTCTCGTCCTCGCACACGTTCTCAAAGCCGGAAGGCGTGCCGTTGTAGCCATCGGAGATGATGCGCTGTTCTTTCACCATCAGCGCACCCACTTGGCGGCGGATGCAGTAACTGTTTTCCGCCCAGACGCGCGCCATGCGCATATAGAGGTAGTCTTTTTTGGTTTGTTTGGTCATGATTTTAGGAGTTACAGGAGTGCAGGAGTTCTCCCTCGACAGGCTCGGTCGTTCGCTTCGCGTTCAGGAGTTCAGGAAGGCAGGGGGTGCAGGCAACATTACTTGGTCAGAAGTCGGGTGGCGAAGTCGTTGATATGAATACCATCGAACGTGCCGGAGGACATCATCAGCAGCGCAGTGCCGGCATAATCCAAGGAGGAGAGCGCCTCTTGCAGCTCTTGCGAGTCGGTAAAGACGCGTATGTTCGGCGTTGCGAACGCAGCCGCTACTTGTTCCCTGGTGATAGGCTTGAGGCGCTTATGTTCCACTACTTTTGGGTTGAAATATACGTAGGCAATGTCCGCCTCTGCCATACAGCCGTTGTACTGCGGGAGGAAGTTCTCCATGAGGCTGGAGAAGGTGTGCAACTCCATAACAGCCACCAGGCGCAACTGTGGATACTCTTCGCGCACGGCGTTGATGGTAGCACGCAGTTTGGATGGCGAGTGGGCAAAATCCTTGTACGCGACACGGTCCGCCTGCTTGCATATCAACTCCAGACGGTTAGACGCGCCGGAGAAAGAATGGATGGCATCCATGAACTGCTGCGGGGTGACCCCTATCTGTTCGCATGCCAACATCGCGGCGTGCATGTTCTGCAGGTTGTGTTTGCCAAAAACGCCCAAATGGCGCTCTGTTTGCAGGGCGTCGTAGGGATGGCAAGTGATATCTGCGCGTGCCTCTGAGGCAATGTTGCGCAGGTTCTCGTCGCCCTGATAGTAGATAAGGTGCCCTTTGGGTTCGATGAGGTCCACAAACCGGCGGAAAGTGTCCACATACTCGGGGAAAGTGGGGAAAACGTTGATATGGTCCCATGCAATGCCGGTGAGAATGGCAATATGCGGGTGGTAGAGGTGGAACTTGGAGCGCGGGTCAAGCGGTGAGGTGAGGTATTCGTCGCCCTCGAAGACTGCGTATTTGGCAGTATCGGAGAGGCGGACCATGCGCTCGAACCCTTCAATCTGCGCGCCGACCATGTAGTCTGCCTCGATGCCCAATTTGTTCAGCACATACAGTATCATTGCCGTAGTGGTGGTTTTGCCATGCGAGCCCCCCACAACGATGCGGACTTTGTCTTTGGTCTGCTCGTAGAGGTACTCGGGGAACGAGTATATCTTCAACCCCAACTGCTTGGCGCGCAGCAGTTCGGGGTTGTCCTGCCGGGCGTGCATGCCCAGAATGACGGCATCGAGGTCTTTGGTGATACGCTCGGGGTGCCATCCCATCTCTTTTGGGAGCAGTCCGGCTGCCTCCAAGTGCGATTTGGCAGGGTCGAAAATCTCGTCATCTGAGCCGGTGACGTGGTACCCGTCTTTAGCAGCCACTGCCATCGCCAGGTTGTGCATGGCGGCTCCGCCTATGGCTATAAAATGGATGTTCATATGTGTTGAGTGTAGCCGTTTAGTGGTCTTGTTAGATTGGTTTATGAATAGGCTGTCATACCGTTGCGGACAGTTTCAGCATGTCTGCTTTGGCGAGTTGCGCTTTACAGAAATCAAGGGTGACGCGGTACTGCTTGACATCGGAGGAGGGCACATTGTACATCACGTCCATCATGATACTCTCGCACAGGGCGCGTAGTCCGCGGGCTCCCAGTTTGTACTGCAGCGACTGCTCTACGATATAGTCCAGCGCGTCGTCGTCGAAAGAGAGACTGACACCGTCCATCCCAAGCAGTTTGGTGTACTGCTTGATGAGGGCGTTCTTGGGTTCGGTGAGGATACTGCGCAGGGCGGTCCTGTCCAATGGATTGAGGTAGGTGAGGATGGGCAGACGTCCTACAATCTCGGGTATGAGTCCGAATGCCTTCAGGTCTTGCGGGGCGATGTACTTGAGCATGTTGTCCTTGTCCAGTTTCTTGGTGGACTGTTGCGCCTCGAAACCTATCATCTGGGTGTTGAGTCGTTGCCCTATGAGCCGCTCGATGCCATCGAACGCCCCACCACAAATGAAAAGGATGTTCTGTGTATTGACGTGCAGGAACTCCTGTTCGGGGTGCTTGCGTCCCCCTTGAGGCGGCACGTTCACGATGGAACCTTCCAACAGTTTGAGCAGCGCCTGCTGAACACCTTCGCCGGATACATCGCGTGTGATGCTGGGGTTGTCGCCCTTGCGGGCAATTTTGTCAATCTCATCAATAAAAACGACTCCGCGTTCCGCCTGCTTGACATCAAAATCGCAAGCCTGCAACAGTCGTGAGAGCAGCGACTCAACATCCTCGCCCACGTAACCCGCCTGCGTGAGAACAGTGGCGTCCACTTGGGCGAAAGGCACTTGCAGCATCTTGGCGATAGTGCGTGCCAACAGAGTTTTTCCCGTGCCGGTACGTCCTACCAGGATGATGTTGGACTTCTCAATCTCCACCTCGTCGTCAGTGGTTTGGTTGAGGCGCTTGTAGTGGTTGTAGACTGCCACAGAGAGCGTCTTTTTCGCCTCGTCCTGCCCAATGACGTACTGGTCGAGATAGGCTTTTATTTCCGCGGGTTTGGGTACGTTGTTCAGTTGGGGTATGCCGGCGCGGTCTTTCGATGCGGTCTGTTGCTTGACCACATCGGCTGCCAGCTGTACACAGTCGGGACAGATACTCACGCCGCCCTCGCCCATAATAAGAAGAGGGTGGGGACGTCCGCAGAACGAGCAGGTGTGTTGTTTGTCTTTAGCCATTATTTCTTGGTGTAAACGCGGTCAATCATGCCGTAGTCGAGCGCCTCCTGTGCGGTCATCCAGTGGTCGCGGTCGGAGTCGGCAGTAATGCGCTCGATGGAGTTGTGCGAGTGGTCGGCGATGATTTGGTAGAGTTCGGTTTTGAGTTTGAGTATCTCCTTGACGGTGATTTCCATGTCGGAAGCCTGTCCTTGCGCTCCGCCCATGGGTTGGTGAATCATGATGCGTGAGTGTGGCAGTGCGGCGCGTTTGCCCTCTGCACCGGCAACCAGTAGAACGGCTCCCATCGAGGCAGCCATTCCTGTGCAGATAGTGGAAACCTGCGAGCGGATGAACTGCATGGTGTCGTAGATACCCAAACCGGCATATACCGAGCCGCCGGGGGTGTTGAGGTAAATACTGATATCTTTGTCGGCATCTGCCGAGTCCAAGTAGAGCAATTGTGCCTGAATAACGTTGGCAGTGTAGTCGTTGACCTCTGTCCCGAGGAAGATGATGCGGTCCATCATAAGGCGCGAGAACACGTCCATTTGGGTGACGTTCAGTTGACGTTCCTCGAGGATAGAGGGAGATATATATCCGCCGCCCTGCACTTGAGGGACATTGACCCTGTTGAAAGAGTCGTTCAGTACTTTCTCCACGTGCATGGAGTTGAGTCCCAGATGTTTGGACGAGAAGTTTAGAAAGTCGTTCATATATGATTGGTAGTTGTAAATGTATTCCTTAATAATTATTCGCGTACGCGTACGCGCCCGTCGCATTTGGCGGCGATGGGCTGATTGTTGGCGGTGAGAGTCTTGGCGTAGTCGATGTACTGCGCCCGGATCTTTTTGCCAATAAACTCGCGCTCCTTGAACTGTGCCAATGCATCCATACCGTCTGCACCGCCACTGAGGTAGTCGCTGGTGACGACAAAATAGTCCTTTCCGGCATCTACAGGCTTGCCTTGTACGCGTATATCCTGTGCGGTCTTGGAGACGGGGTCGATGACAAATGTCATGCCGCTGACACCTTGTCCTCCCTGTGCAGCCATCTGATTGGCAAGTAGGATGACTTTTTCACCGCTCAGAGTGAGTACCACCACTTGGTTCTCAAAGGGCATAAGTTCGAAAATGGAACGTATGGTAAGGTTGCCTGCTGGCCAGTTGCAGCGCAAGCCGCCTATGTTGACAACGGCAAAATCCGCCTTGTCGGGACGGTTGGCGCGCAGAGGGAAAAGGAGCGCGTCGGCTGCCCAATTGGATAGCGGCGACTCGGGCAGAAAGGCACTCATGGCCTCGGGGAGGTACCCGATGACTTCGTCAAGGAGTATGTTCATGGAGTCCCTAAGCGGCTGAAGGTGTGCGAGGTAGCCAGTGTCCTGAACGGCGTTGAGAGAAGAGTCAATCAGGATCACTTCGGTGTCAATCTGCTGTACGCGCAGCGGCTTGGTAGAACATGCCGCCATCATCGCCAGTGAAGCGATGAGGACTGTCAGGAAACGGAGATTGCGGCGCATATGACAGTTGATTAGCGTATTTTAACCGGTTTAACCAAGGCTGCCAAATCCGGGTCGATGAGGATACGTCCGCAGTACTCGCAAGGTATGATTTTCTTGCGGAGACGGATGTCCAGTTGTCGTTGAGCGGGAATACGGTTGTGGCAACCTCCGCAGGCGTCGAACTTGCGCACATCGTCGTGCTCGACGGTAACAACAGCGAGTCCGTTTCGTGCATTCTTACGCAGGCGTTTGAAGGCGGCGAGAAGTCGGTCTTCGATGTTGCCTTCCAGTTTGCCGGCACGAATCATGAGGGTCTCGGTCTGCTCTTTGGTTTCTGCGAGGATGTCGTTCAGTTCTGCACGTTTCTGGTTGAGGTCGGAAGTGCGCTCTTCAATTTCGGTAACGGTCTTAGCTTTCTCGGCTGTTTTGCGCTCCAGCATCTCGTTGCTTTCACCGATACGTTTTTGGCTGAGTTCGATGTCGAGTTGGTTGAACTCAATTTCTTTGGAGAGAGCGTCGTATTCGCGGTTGTTGCGTACGTTGTTTTGTTGCTCTTTGAACTTGCTGATAGCGGACTGCGCCATGTCAATCTTGACGCGCATCTCGCTGATACGCAGTTCGCAGCCCTTCATTTCCGCCTCGATATTTGCGAGACGTGTCTTGAGACCTTCGATGTCGTCGGCCATGTCTTTTACTTCCTGCGGCAGTTCTCCTTGGAGAACGCGGAGACTATCAATTTTGGAGTCTACCAATTGCAGTTCGTAAAGTGCTTTGAGTTTTTCCTCGATAGAGAGTTCACTCGGGTCAATTCTTCTTGCCATAATATTGTATAATTTTTTGTTTATATTCGTTTTGATGGTTTGACGATTGTCGTATTCAGCAGTATGCCATGACGGGGCTTTTGTCTGCATCGGCACAGAGCAGCCGGACCGGTGAGTCTTTGAGCAAGTCGCTGTAAATCTGCTTAATCCATTGCTCGGACTCGAAATGCCCGATGTCAAGAAGCATGATTCTGCCCTCGGCTTGCAGGAACTGATGGTGCTTGTAGTCGGCGGAGATAAAAGCGTCTGCGCCCTGACCGATCGCATCCTCCATGAAGTCAGCACACGCTCCGCTGCCACAAGCCACACGGCTGATGGTCTTTTTGTCAGGCAGTGTGTAACGGATGGCAGTTGTGCGGAAAGCATGTTTGGTTGCAGCAAGCATCTCCTCAACGGTGAGCGGGTGGGGCAGATTGCCGATAACTCCATACCCGTCGTCAGAAAGAGTGTGATAATCAGTGATACCAAGTCGTTTGGCCATGTAGCCGCTTGTACCATGTTGGTATCGGTCCATGGGTGTGTGTGAAGAGTAAATGGAAATATCGTGCCGGATGGCTTTTAATGTCACACGCTCTTGGAAGGTACGCCCTTGGATAGTGGAGAGTGGGTGGAAGAGTAGGGGGTGGTGAGAGAGGATCAATTGGCAGTTTTTTCGGATGGCTTCATCCATAACGGCCTCAGTAACATCCGTACACAAAAGCACGGACGCTACGTCAGCATCGTTGTGACCAATCTGCAGTCCCGAATTGTCCCAATCGGCTTGCGAGGACAGGGGGGCTACCGATTCGATAATATCGATAATATCTTTAAGAAGCAACTTCCTCTTTTGGCTCGAACTCAGTTATTTTAGCGTTAATCAATATGTTATACCATTGTACAAGTTTGCGGATGTCGGAGGGATAAACGCGGTCGTGGTCCCAATCGGGCAGTACGATGGTCATATAGTCGGCAAGTTCTTTCTTGTCCGCCTTCTTGGTGTCAATGGAAGCGGGCTTGCCGTCCTCGTGCTTTTTGATGTTCTCCAAAACCTGCCAGAGTGCGATGTCGTCCGCATTGGTGAACATGGACACATCGGCAAGGCTGACGATTTTGTCGCGAGCATAAGTGGGCATACGTTTGCCATCGACGAGCGACTCGACGATGAGCATGTTGTTGCCCCGACTGACCAGTTTGTACAAACCGGGTTTTCCGGTGATGGAAAGAATATTTTTAAGCATAATACGTCAATCTAATTAAAATCGGCTGCAAAGTTACTACTTTTTTTTGATATGTCCAAATTTTTTACCTATTTTCGCACTAATTCATAGCTTTTTGTTATGTTTTTGCTCTAAAACAGTCACAAACCCAGCACAAAATGGTGTAGGGCGAAGGGTTCAAGGAGTTCAAGAGGTTTAAGGAGTTTAAGGAGGGATGAGGGAAGATGCGCTGCTTCAGCAAGATATATGCAAGGGGTACGCAAGGCCATCTCATAAATGTATAGCGAATGCCACGAGTTTGTAACGTTTCAAGATGTGGAAGAATTAGGCGGGCGGAAGTCAAAGGTCAATGGGAGTCGGACTGACGTAACCATCCAATCAATAACCCTTATAAATCATACCATTAGGGATGTAACCAATTGAAGTTACAGTCCTCACTTTTGAATATAACTGTACTTTAATGGATGGTTACAATGGATGGTTACAACTGCTGCATAGAGCCTATAACGAAGATGATACTATATGAAAGCGGCAATAGTTGTTAGCCATTGCCGCTGAAAGGTTCAATTGTATTCGTCAATAAGACTACTCTACTTTTCTACCTATAGTATCTTTGCGTATGCCGGCGGTGAGAAGGATTGTTTTTCGACTTATTTAATAGTTACCTTCCCAGCCTTATTCCCGAGGCGGATGATGTATGTACCGCTGGGAAGGTTATCACGTTGGGCAGTTACATCATTGCCTTGTAGCGTAAACACTTTAATCTTCGGGTTAGTGAGAATATCGTTAAAAGCCAATCCTACGGGGAAGTCCTCCAATGACGTAACATTCAACGGCCGCACGTCGAATTGACCCCATACAGCATGAGTTTGATAAATAGTTATAGACTCTATAGGAACATAAACAATAGCAGTATTCGGGACGCCCTGTAGCGCATTATTCTCCACCGCCGGTGGAGTCGAGTTATAACAAATAATTGTTTGTAAGTTGCTGCAACCTGAGAATGCGCCTGTTTCAATTGTTTCTACATTAGTACCAATAACGAGTGATGATAATCCACTACAATAGAAGAAAGTTGAATTGGCAATACTCGAAATGTTTCCCGGGATGGCCACCGAAGACAATCCGCTTACAGCAAATGCCGCATTCCCTATAGACGTTACACTTTGCGGAATTGACAAGCTTGTCAGATTGCTACAACCAAAGAAAGCGCACTCTCCTATGGTTATTACTGTTTCTGGTAATGTAACAGATGTCAAGTTTCTGTCACCTGAGAAAGCATAGTCGCCTATCGTTGAAACGCCGTTATTGATTACAACAGCGTTAAATGTAAGATGATTTGCATGCCAAGGAACCAGCGTATCATTCTCCCAATTTGTCATTGGTCCAGAGCCTGAGATAAACAATGTGTCATTCCTTAAAATCCATGAAAGATTTCCACCACAGGTGTCAGATTTAGCAAATTCAGCGATGTAGGTGGCTTCTACTTCAGGATCAATGATTCGGGGATTATCTGTGCAACTATCGTTCCATTGTACAAAACGATATCCATCTGCGGGAATTGCTTCCAGAGTTGAATCACAAATAGTCTGCGGTGCATTAACCTGGCCGGTTCCCTCTACTAATGGAGCCGTTTGGATGGTTGCACTAGGCGGATTATGTATTTTAGAGGCATACGATTGCCACTCGTTCGCCGTTCTATATGTTTCAAGAGCACCACACGGGACATGAATTTTGAAAGAGGATGAGGTGTTATCAAATGCCCATTCCCCCAATTGCGGAGGAGTTGAACTTTCGCAATAAACAGTGTCAAGTACGCTGCAATGATCAAAAGCATGATCCCCAATGCTTATCACACTGCCGGGAATAGTGACGGAAGTTAAGACTCTGCAATCGTTGAAAGCATTCCTTCCAATACTTGTTACACTATTTGGGATAGTGGCAGATATCAATCCGGTGCAAGAAGCGAAAGCAGACTCTCCAATACTTGTTACGCTATTGGGAATGGTAACGGAAGCCAAGCTGCTGCAGCCCAAGAAGGTTCCCTCTCCAATTTGCGTGACACTATTGGGGATTATAACGGAAGCTAATTCAGTGCAAAAATAGAAAGCATAGTTTCCAATGTTTGTGACACTATTGGGGATAGTGACAGAAGTTAATCTACACTCAGAGAAAGCATCGTTTCCAATGCTTGTGACCCCATCATCAATAATAACACGAGTAATATCATAACTATACGAATGCCAAGGCGAAGGAGCATAAGGATCCATCATCGAATAATTAGTCATATTCCCTGTACCGGAGATGGTCAGCACACCATTGTTTAGTGTCCATGTTAAGTTTGGTCCACATGTACCGCTATGTTGAGGGGTTTGATTTTGCCCTATGGAAATCTCTGCTAAACAATAGCCTCCAGCCGTATTGGTGATTTCGATAGTAGAGGCAGTAGCTTGGAAAGAGACTCTTTCATATACCAACGGATACGAATAATTCGATTGAGTAAGGTTTCCACTATAAAGAGTACAATTGGTTAGACCTCCGCTAAATGAATTAGCAGCGGATGAGCCTTTGGAGGCAACCCAAATAGTGACAATATCGTTGATGTTCAGATTGCTAATCCTAAGTGTACGAGTAGCTCCATCCAATTGAATACAATCGTTTGGTTTTATTTTGAACGCCTTCTTAGAGGTTTCAGCCCAAAACATAAACGCCACGTTTGGCACACCGCTTATGGTCATAGACAATGTGTCATTCGCATTATTCGACACTTCATAATACCCCTTGGACGAGTTGTAACTAACAGAACCATTCGTAATAGACATGGCACTTGGGGACACATTCAAGGTTGAGAAGTCATAAAAGTCCGTCGCAAACATTAAACTGCTTGTCAAAATAGTAAACAGAAGAGAAAAAACTTTTTTCATATCATTGTTTCTTTTGGTTTCATATTACTACCGAACTTCTTGACCCTCTACGGTATAGGTCTTCCCTCCTCTGAGGATATAGATTTTACCATCCAGGAGGATCTTTTGTGTTGTCGAACCCGAATCGCCATTGATGTCACCTAAGGCATTGGTGTTTTCTTTGAAGAAGGCCTCAATACTTAGGTCACCAGTAAGGGTTACAGTGTATGGGTTCGTGGTTTCTCCATTGCTCCAATGGCTAAACACGTATCCGGAATTGGGAGTGGCTCGTAACTCAACATTTGTTCCGTAGTCATATATGCCACCTCCGGAGACAACACCCATGTTGTAATCAGAAGTACTAACGTTTACAACACACTGTTTCCGGCCAAACTCTGCTTTGTAGAACTTGTTTTCGGTAACAGTAATCAGACGAGGATTGTCGGTGTTGTTATCGGTCCAGCGGTTGAATTGATAGCCTTCGTTAGGTGTAGCGGTCAAGGTGACTGTTGTTCCATAATCAAACGTGCCCCCACCGGTAACCGAACCCATTGATCCGTCGTTAGCAGAAGCTGCGATTACATATTGGTTAATGGCAAACAATGCGGTATAAGTAACATCAGCAGATACACGTACGGTGCGAGGATTATCAGTTGCGCCGTCATTCCAACTTACAAAGTGATAGTGCTGAGCAGGCGTTGCCGAAATGGTTATTGTCGCCTCTTCGTCATACATGCCGGTTCCGCTGGTGGTTCCCATTGAATCGTCTTGTGAATTGACTACGATAGTATATGTCAGTTTTTCCACCGTCAATGTGCCATTAACCAGGGTATAACTATAGTTGGTGGCGTGACCGTCATTCAGCAGGACTATCGGATATGTTCCGGCAGGAGAATTGATGTCGGCAGCACATTGAATCGTCGGCAGTTGTTCCAGTGAGGAGATACTATCATTGAGTTTGAAACCCACAATACTCAATTGGAACTCGGGATTAGGCTGCAATCTCTTGCGAGTAGCATCCAATGCCGTGATGGTTAGCGGGGCCTGCTCAACGATTAACGAACTCGTCTCATACGAGATGTTGTAGTTTGTTGCGGCGGCACCACTGATGTACACAGGATATGTACCAACGGAACTGGTTCTCTTGGCCGTGGTGTAGGCTTGCGGCAATGTCGTGAGCACAGTACTTGTCTCGTTGTTCTTAAAACCGGTATAGGTGTACTCGAAATCCGGGTTGTTTTCACCGTATTCCCTGCTGGCTTGAGTGGATATGACTAACGATGCTTTCTCTATAGTCAAAACACCTTTCCTACAGGTAATCGAGTAGTTGTCATCTACGGTAGCAACCGGCGATATCTCATAGGTGCCAACCGCAGAAGTTGACGTGGCGGTGGTAGAGATACTAATGGTTGATGTGAGGTCAAGATTGGTATCGCCATTCACAAAGCCACTGATTGCATAAGTTAGATCAGGATTAGCGTCTCCATATGTGCGCGAGAGATTGTCGGCTGCTACAGTCAGAGCCGCTTTGTTTACTGTAATTACTTGGGATGTAGAAGCCGCGAGGTGGTTTGCATCTTCCTCAAGAGATGCGGTTATGGTGAATGTTCCGGCGCCTTGTATGATAGCATTCCCTCCGAAGATAAACAACTTCGACGGATTGGACGATGTGAAGAGTACTTCGCCGTTATTGCTGCTTGCGCTTAAGGCAATCGGGTTATCACCATATGTATGTTCGCCTTCGATAGTTGTGAACTCAATAACCGGTTGTGCCTTATCTACCACCAAGGCCTGCTCTACAGATGTGGCTGTATAATAGTTCTTGTTCCCGGGAACTGAAGCCGTGATAAAACATTGACCGGCACCGACAATGGTTACCACCTTTCCCGAGACAGTTGCAACTGCATCGTTGGAACTCTCGAAAACAATCTCCAGTCCTGAATTAACAGTGGCGACCAAAGAGAATGTGTCTTGCCCAAATGTGCATGCAGGGATTGCAGGGAAGTTGATGACCTGATTGGCCTTGGTTACCGTCAGGACTTGAGTAATTGTCTGAGCGGGGTTGAAATAATCGTTTCCCGTTTGAGAAGCAGAGATATTGGTTGTACCTGCGCCCGTGATGTGTACGACATGGTTGTCAATGATAGTAGCAATAGTGGTGTCACTGCTAACGTATGTGATAGGCTCGCCTTTGTCTGTTAATTCGGCAAGGGAGAGGTCGGCACTTCCATAAGGCATAGAGTTGATGCTCGGGAAGTTGATGGACTGGTTGGCCTTGTTGACGGTGAAACTTTGAGAAACAGGATCTGCCGCCAGATAGTAGGCGTTGCCGGCCTGTGAAGCCGTGATGGTTGTCGTACCGGGTTTCTTGATAGTCACCATGTTTCCGTTGATCGTCGCGACCGCCGTATCGCTGCTTTCATACTTGATAGGCAAGTTTTTGCTGCTAACTTCGTTCAGTGCGAAAGGAGCGTCTCCATACGTTTTGTTGTTGAGCGTGCCAAACGTGATGTACTGGGCGGCCTTCTTTACAACAAGCGTTTGAGACACCTCGGCTGCCGGATAGCGAGTTGCGTCACCGGCTTGTGATGCTATTATCTCAGTAGTACCCGGTTTCTTGATAGTAACCGTGTTTCCACTGACGGTGGCAACGCTGGTGTTGGTGCTTCTATATGAGATAGTTAAGCCCTCGTTCGTTTTCTGTGGCAAAGTGAATGGAAGGTCCTCATATGTCTTTTCCGGTATGGAATCAAACGTAATAGTCTGTGTTCGTTTGTTGACCACCAATGTGCGGGAAACAGGTGTCGCTTCCAGATAATTGGCATCACCGGTCTGAGTTGCTGTTATGATTGTAGAACCTGGAGCCTTGATAGTCACCACATTTCCGCTTACCGTTGCGACAGTGGCATCCATACTCTGATAGAGAATGGTCAACCCTTTATCTGTTTTCTTGGGGAGCGTATAGGTTAGCCCGGAAGAATAAATCTGCGTTGGAATTTCCGGGAAATCGATGACTTGTGCACACTTATTGATTATTAGCCTAGCCGAACTCGATGTGACTTCATTACAGCCATTGGATACAACACATGTGTAAATTCCCGCGTGTTTTGTTTTCATGGCGGCAACTTTGTGTCTGTGGTTCACTGCATTGGGAATATCTGTGCCGTCTTTCTTCCATTGGTACGTATATCCATTATCAACCACATCGACAGTAAAGATAATAGTATCATCTACCGTTAGAGTGTTTGTCGCACCGGGTAGGGTCTGAATATTAGACGGAACGGCATCAACATAGGTGATGGTTACGACATTACTATATGTTCCGTTTGTCCCCAGTACTCGATACTTTACTACCCCTGCAGAGGGATTAGATTCCGTGTATTGATACGAGGTGCATGCAATATTAGTCCATGTGCTGCCCCCATCCATACTTTTTTCCCAACGAGAGACAATATCTGCTCCGGTCCAAATTGCGATTGTTTGGGGCTCGCTTGCACATGCATATCGAGATGGCCATTCTTTAAATAAATAGCAAATCCCATAGTAATAATCCGTCT
>ODAI010100131.1_pt1 | contig 14322 bp, 7 predicted proteins | sample 1539321 | NCBI WGS metagenome assembly ODAI01 (sample SAMN02144231, study PRJEB22623) | gut metagenome | biome: sheep rumen | host: Ovis aries | place: New Zealand
ACCTTCAGCGCCTGCTTCGGCCAGGCCTTCCTGGAGCTGCATCCTACCAAGTACGCAGAGGAACTGGTGAAGAAGATGAAGAAGAGCGGCGCCAAGGCCTACCTCGTGAACACCGGCTGGAACGGTACCGGCAAGCGTATCTCCATCCGTGACACCCGCGGCATCATCGACGCCATCCTGAACGGCAGCATCGACAAGGCTCCCACCAAGAACATCCCTTACTTCAACTTCGAAGTGCCTACCAAGCTGGAAGGTGTGGATACCGGCATCCTGGATCCCCGCGACACTTACGCAGATCCCGCCCAGTGGGAAGAGAAGGCCAAGGATCTGGCCGGCCGCTTCATCAAGAACTTCCACAAGTACGAGAGCAACCGCGCCGGCAAGGCCCTTGTAAAGGCCGGCCCGAAGCTCTAAGCTCCGCACATCCCTAAAAAAACAGACAGGTTCAGGTTTTGAATCTGTCTGTTTTTTTGTTGGACTCATACGGAGGAATAGGTTTAGTCAGTTATGGTAAGCCCGTCGTATGCGGGAAGGACTTCGGTGCCGATGTTTTTTTCCCTGCACAGCGCCCGGAGGTCCTGGCAGAACTGCGCATGGCGGGGGAAAGCGTGGCTGAGATGGGTCAGCCAGGTATGCCGGGCCCCGATGCGCCCGGCCAGGGTAAGGGCTTCTTCCAGGGAGAAATGCGAGTGGTGCGGGTGGTAGCCCACCGTGTTCAGCGTCAAGTGCTCCAGACCCTGCAGTTTGGCCAGTTCCGACTCCGGAAGCGTGCTCATATCCGTGATGTAGGCGATGTTTCCGAAGCGGAATCCCAGCACCGGCATCTGGTCGTGGAGTCCCCGGATGGGGATGATGTCGGCATTGTCGTGGGAGGCCTCCCGGACAGTATTGTCCGAGGGAAGCAGGCTGCCGTCGGCCTGCCGATAGAAATAGCCGATGTCGTGCACCCATTCCAGGTCTCCGGTATTTTCGAGGGATTCCACCCGGAAGGGGCGCTCGTCGATCAGGTGGACATGCCACTCCGGCGCACCGGGATACTTGTGCTCCGCAAAGGCGTAGGCATAGTCGTTCTTCAGGGTTTTCAGCACCCTTTCCTCGCAGTAGATTTCTGCCGCTTTGCGGTCTATGTAATTGAAAGATCGAACGTCGTCCAGGCCGCCTGTGTGGTCTTTGTGGTTGTGGGTGAGCAGGATGGCGTCCAAATGACGGATGTCTTGCCGGAGCATCTGGCTGCGGAAATCCGGCCCGGCATCGATCAGGATATTCTTTCCGTTGTACCGGACAAAGGCCGACGAACGGAACCGCTTGTCCCGCGGGTCTTCGCTTTTGCATACGGGGCACTGGCAGGCGATGATGGGAACGCCCTGTGAGGTTCCGGTTCCCAGGAAAGTGAGTTGGGTCATAGTACGATTTCCTCCAGCTGGTTGATCCGTGCAGCGTCGAAGGGACGTTCTACGCGGATGTAATTACCGGTATAGCCACCCATCATCCCTCCTTTGTCGGAGGATTCCCACAGGACGGTTTCCCGGACACCCTTGTCGGCGGCGACAAAGGCTGTGTGCAGTTCCTCGCACAGCGCCTCCAGGGCGGCCACGCGACGGGTTTTCACGCTGTCCTGTACCTGGTCTTTCCACTCGGCCGCACGGGTTCCGGGCCGCCGGGAATAGGGAAATACGTGGATGTAGGCCGGTCGGATGCGCTCTTTGAGGAAACGGTAAGTCTCCTGGAACAATTCTTCCGTTTCTCCGGGCAGGCCCACGATAACGTCGATGCCGAAAAACACATGGGGCTCCCCGGGCCGTTCCATCGCCGCGCGGATATAGTCTATCCGGGAGGCGAAAAGCGCGGTGTCGTAGCGCCGCCCGACCCGTTTAAGCAAAGTGTCGCTGCCACTTTGCAGGGGAATGTGGAAATGCCGCTGGAACTTGGTCCCGGAGGCGATCCAATCGATGATCTCCGGTGTGATCAGGTTGGGTTCGATGGACGAAATCCGGTAGCGCTCAATACCTTCCACTTCATTGAGAGCCTTCAGCAGGTCCAGGAAACTTTCCCCGGTAGTCCGGCCGAAGTCTCCGGTATTCACTCCGGTGAGCACCACTTCTTTCACTCCTTCCGCCGCAATGCTGCGTGCCATCTTCACCACCTCGCAGATGGCGATGTTCCGGCTCCGGCCACGGGCGAAGGGAACCGTGCAGTAGGCGCAGAAGTTGTCGCAGCCGTCCTGCACCTTCAGGAATGCCCGCGTGCGCTCCTCTCCGGAAGAGTAAGCCCCAAAGGTGGAAGAGGTATTGTCTCCCGAATCTGTGGCCACCCTCGGCCGCATAAGAGGGAGGGGCCCGCCGGCTTGCCGGTGGGAGGGGTCGCGCAGCGACGATTCGGGAGACAATATCTCTGCAACCGTCGGGACGATCTCTTGTTTCTCGCCGGCGCCGAAGACCCGCCAAACGCCGTCCAGCTTCAGCAGTTCCTCTTTCCGGAGCTGGGCATAGCAGCCGGTGACCACGATGCGGGCATCCGGGGCGGCGCGGTGGGCCCTGCGGATCAGGTTGCGGGACTTCTTTTCGGCCGTTTCCGTCACGGCGCAGGTGTTGATCAGGTATACGTCGGCCTGTTCTGTCCAGGGAACGATTTCCCAGCCGGCGGAGGCTAAGCCCCGCTCGTAGGTAGCTGTCTCTGCGTAATTGAGTTTGCAGCCCAGGGTGGTGAAGGCGATTTTCATGCGAGGATCAGGAATACGCAGGGACGTTTGCCGATAGTCACCGGGGCGGCCTTCCACTGGGCCACGGTTTTGGTGCGGATGTAAGCGTCCGGGCAGGTGATGTTGGCGGCGATGCACAGGCGTACGGTGCCGCTGAGGCATTGCAGCATGTCTGAGAAGAGGGAATCGTTCCGATAAGGGGTCTCTATCAGGATCTGGGTCTGGCGGGCGGCCGACGAGCGCCGCTCCAGGGCCTTGAGGGCGCTGCGGCGTTCCTCCGTCTTGGCCGGGATGTAGCCCACGAAGGCGAAGGACTGTCCGTTGAGGCCCGATGCCATCAGGGCTAGCATCAGGGAAGACGGACCCACGAAAGGTATCACCTCGATGCCGTGCGCATGGCACAGGCTGACCAGCAGGGCGCCCGGGTCTGCCACGGCGGGGAGTCCCGCCTCGGAGATGAGCCCGACGTTCCGCCCGTTCCCGAACAGGGAGAGGTAGGTCTCGGCCTGTGCAGGGGTGGTGTGCTCGTTGAGCTCGTGAAACTCCAGTTCCCCGATCCGGCCTTTGAGACCGGCCCGGGACAGGTAGCGGCGGGCCGTCCGCACTTCCTCTACCACGAAGCAGTCGAGCGACGGCAGGAAAGACAATACCGGAGCGGGAATCACTTCGGCGGGGTCTCCGTCTCCCAGGGGAGAAGGAATCAGATATAACTTACCGTAATTGTTCATTTTTGATGATGGCTTGGCCGGTGGAGTCGATTTGCAGCACCCGCATGCGTGAGTTGTCCATATTGCCGGAGCGGGGCCGCTCGCGGCGGATTTGCGTGGAATCTCTTTCCTGGCGCGGGCGCTCGTCGGCCGGTCTGCCAGAGGACCGTCTCGGGGTGAACAGCTCGCGGATGAACTGGGAGAAGGTGTTGAACTCCCGCTGGTAGGCGATACCGCCGCCGTTACGCTGGCTGTTGTCCAGGTAGGAGGTGAACTGGTCGGCCGAATGGGAGAACAGGTTTGCGCGCAGCGACCCGCTCTGGTTCAGCTTGATTTCGATGTCAATGTCGCCGGCCACTTCCGAGGTGGTGGTGCCGTAGAGCTGTTTGTTGCCCACCGATCCGTTCACGATGACCCGGTTGTTGAACAGCTGGGTGGAAAGGGCCACGTCGAAGATATTGGTTCCCGTGCTGGTGGACTGGTAGTTCAGGCCCAGGTCCAGCGGGATGTTCAGTTTCTCGAAGATGTTGTTCAGCTGGCCGGCCATGATGCCGGTTACGTTGGAGAGCAGCACTTCCGACCCGTTGGTGGTGATGCCGGATTCTTCCGAGGGCAGGAATCCGCCGGCCAGCAGCAGGTACAGGAACTGTTTCTGCACTTTGTCGTCCGTGTTCAGGGCGGCTTCCACCTCTGCCTGGGTGGTGGGGTTCAGATCCGGGATGTCGATAGAGAACTTCACCTGGGGATTGCGGAGTTTGTCCGTGATGCCGATCCCGCAGTTCACCGTGCGGCGGGTGACCGCGTTCTCGTCGGAAATGAGATTGGCCAGGCTGGCCTTGGTGGTGTAGAGGCCGTTCACGTCCAGTTCCGTGTCCCAGAGGTCTCCGTTGAAGTGGACGGTGCTGCCGTCCTGGATGGTGAAGTCGCGGCTGACCAGGTTCAGGGCGGAGAAGTGGAAACTGCCCTGGCTGAGCAGGTAATTGCCGTTGAGGGTGAGCGACTTGGTAGAGCTTTGGCTGTCTATCTCGATGTCTCCGGTACCGCTGGCCATCAGGGAGTTTTCCTCGCTCAGGTCTATATATACCATGACGTCCTGGGACGGGCGGACGTTGAGCCGGATGCCGGTATTGCCCGTGATGCGCTGCGTGCGGGATGCATTGGTGGCCATCATTTGCTCGTACGGGTCCAGCACCGTCTCTTCCTGGGGCTCCACGAACGTGAGCAGTTCCCGGGACTGGTTTCCGCTGGAAGAGCCGATCAGCAGGTGCAGGTTTCCGCTGCCCGCCGTGGCCGCGTCCAGGTCTATGTTCAGGTCCGGGGACCATCCCGTGACATCGGCCGTTCCCGTTGCGGAGATATCTCCGTACAGGAGCGAATTCATGCCGCGTTTGAGCTCCAGGACTTTCATCCGGTTCACGCGCACATGGACATCCAGGCCGTAACGGGAGAAGCCGTCCAGCAGTATGCTGCCCCGGAGGGTGCCGTTGCCGTCGTACTGGTCCCGGAGCCGGACATCGGTGAAGTGCAGCCCCTTGTTATCCAGGTCCAGGCTGCCCGAAACATGGTAGGGAACCTGGGTGAAATCCAGGGCGATGCGTCCGTCGTCCAGGCGCAGCCCCCGGCTGGAGAGGGCGAGGTCCTGGAAAGGTCCTTCGGCCCGGAGTACGCCGCTGAGCTTGCCGCCGAATTCGGAGAAAACGCCCTCCAGCAGCGGCCCGGCATATTCCAGGCTCAGCCCGTCCAGGGTGGCTTCGGCGCTCATCCGGGCGGTGTCGGGCTTCAGGTAGCCCGCAATGCCGATAGTCCTTTTTCCGTCCAGGCTGTTGCCCACGTTCATGTCGAAACGGTTTTCCGTCTCGTTCCAGACACTCTGGATATGCACTTGTCCCAGGCGTTTGCCGGAGACCCGGGTGGAGTCGCAGGTGATGGAGGCCAGAAGACCAACGGCCGGGGATGAGGGCGAGATCACCAGCGCTTCGCCGGTGGCCTGGCCCTGCAGGGGGAACAGGCCGCCCGTGAACGTGTTCACAAGGGAAAGGTCGAATTTCTCCATCTTCACGTTGAGCGTGTCCTGACGGGCAGGGGAGAATCCGCCGTCAACCAGCAGGATTTCGTCTTCGTGGCTGGCCACAAGGCGTTCCACTTTCCATTCGCCGCCCTTGTACAGGATGCGGTCCGACGAGATGCCCCAGCCGTTCCCCTCGAAGTAGAAGTTGGACGGGAGCGCCTGGGCATCCACCACCAGTTCGCCGGCCTCCCGGGAGAGGTCCGCTCCCAGGATCAGTTCTGCGCGGGTTTGGGCTTCGGCCTCGTTGTCGAAGGAATAGGAGAGGCCCAGGTGGTTGTCGTTGGCGAACAGGGACAGCCGGTTGCCTTTGAGCTCCAGGCCGGACAGGTACAGTGAAGGGCTCACCAGGTCTGCCTGGAGGGCAGAAGTCCCGTTGTCTACAGTCAGGTCCACATCCCGCAGGTATTTGTCCAGGAAGGCCAGCCGGCCGGAATGGAGCCGCACCTGAAGCAGGCCGTCTTTGTTCACGGAGGCGCCAAGCCGGGTCCCGTTCTCGATGTAGAGCCCCGGAAGGACGAAATCCAGCAGCTCACGGGAGTCCTTGGCCAACAGGGAAAAGTTGTATTCGGTGCCGTCCCAGGCGGGGGAGAACTGGTCTGGCAGGGCTGGGAGTTCCGTGTCGACGATCAGGCTTTTGAGGTCGCTGACAAAATCCGTGACGGCTTTCCCTCCCGCGTAGCTTGCGTCCAGGAAATCGGACTGCAGGTCCATCCGCTGCTCCCGGGCGGCGGCTTTCGCCGTGAGGGTGAGGTCTCCCAGTTCATGGATGCCGGAATCGTTTTCCAGCGACAGGCCCTGAATCAGGAGATCTCCGCTGAAATCGTCTGCCGATGCCATCGACAGGCGGGAATCGGCCATGAAACTGACCCGGGAGGTGCCCCGCTTGTCGAAGTTGAGGGCGTTCAGGTCTGCGTAGCCCAGGCTCAGGAACAGATGGTAGTCCGTGGCGCCGTTGGCTCCGGGGCGGCCTGCCCCGTGCAGGAGGAAGCTGATGTTAGGGTCGGCCGAGACGATATTGCCTTCGAAGGAATCGCCCTGGTAGGTGAGCGATCCGGAAATGTCTGAATAGGTGTAATCCAGCGCTTTGATGCGGCTGATGTGCAGGGTGTCCATCTGCAGCTGCGGGCCTTTGGCGGTGAGGGTGGCCTTGAGACGGGACTGCAGCGTGACGCTGCCCAGTTCTCCCACGCCCAGCAGCCTGCCCAGGTCCAGTTCCCGGGTTTGCAGGCTGCCGTCGAAGCCGATGTCTTTCTTCCCGTCCACTACGTTGGAAAGGAGCATGTCCACCAGGGCGTCTCCGTTATCGGGTGAGACTTTCCCTTTGACGGCAAGCCGGTTCATGGGCCCCTGGACCGTCCCGGTGAAGCGGAAGTTCTCTCCCTTGGCCAGGGAAGACAGGTCCAGTTCCGTTTCCGGGGCCCAGGATTTCACGAAGCCGGCCAGGCCGGGGAGGGTGAATTCCAGGTTCCCGATTCGGAAGTCCGTCGTGGAAGTCTCTATGTAAGGGAGGCCTTTCATGCCGCCGTCCACCTGCAGCTGGATGCCGTTGTCCGGGTCTTGTACGCTTACCCCGGAGAGCAGGAAATCGCTCACGGTCCCTTCTGCATGGCCCTGGAGGTATCCCCGGAAAGAGGTCCCTTCCGGCAGCGGACCGAAGTGGCACACGGATTTCATGGACACCAGGGTGCCCGGAAGGATGTCCGCCTCGATGCGGATCTTTTCGATAAAGTCGCCGTAGTCTTCCAGCGGACCGTCCAGAAGCAGCTTTTCGGCATGGATATAACTGTCCGATTCGGTGATTTCCAGGTCTTGGATCAGCGCCTGCCTGTTACCAACCTTCACCTTGCCGGAGGCGTTCTCCACCACGAATCCAGTTTGGTTCTCGCCCAGGCGGAGCTGGTCTACAGTGCCGGTGATGATGTTGTGGGAATAGCGGATGTCCCTGGCTTTGAGATTACTGACCCAGGCGTCCAGGTTGTTCCAGTCGATGACGCCTTCCGGATAGCTCTCTCCCCGCTCCGCCATCTGCTGCTCCCCGACGGGATTGATCAGGCGGAAACGCAGGTCCCGGGCCTCTACCAGGCGGGCGTCGAACAGGTTCCCGAGGTCTTGGGGCTCCGGGGCTTCCTCGGTGACGGGAATGCGGAAAATGCGCTGGAGGTTGGTGGTGGTTTTTCCGCTGGCCGAATCCGGCTCTATCACCAGGTTGAAACCGGCGTCCTGCAGCAGCAGGCGGCTCACATGCACGCCTTCATCGGAGAAGAGCCCGCGGATGGAGAATTTGGCCGACAGGTGCTTTGCGCGGAACACGGTGTCTGCCTTGTGGCTGACGGCTGCGGGATCGGTGACCAGGACGTCTTTGATGATGAGGGCTTCTACCGGCTTGAAGCTGACTTCGCCGAACTGGATGTCTGCGTCGATGCTCCCGCGCAGCCGCTCCACCACCTGCCGGCCGATGAAAGACTGGATGGCAGGGGACTGGAGCGCCACCATGGCAGAGAGGATGAGCAGGAACACGATGACCAGTGTCCATCCCAGTGTCTTGAAGGTTATTTTAAGCCCGTTTCCCATTATCTTACAAAAATAAGAATAATTTTTGTAAAAAATAACGGCTGGGCGAATCGGGATAGAACTCCTTTGCCTGCCGCACTGTCCCTGTTCGAAAAAAAGCCGTATCTTTGCCGGAGCAAATGCTGTACAGAATCAGATGAAAGAATTCGAGATAGCCAAGAAGATCGGCAAGGAACTGACGGAAGCGGAACTGAAGGAGGCTGCGGCCAAGTCATTGGGCGTGAAGCCGGAAAAGGTGGGCCGCGCCGTGGTGGTGCGCCGCAGCGTGGATGCCCGGCAGGACATCCTGTACCGCTACCGGGTGCAGGCCTACCGGGAGGGTGAGGCGTACGAACCTTACCGGGTGGCGCCCTACCAGGATGTGCACCAGGCGGCCCCGGTGATTGTGGTGGGCGCCGGTCCGGCCGGCATGTTCGCCGCGCTGAAACTGCTCCAGAAAGGGATCAAGCCCATTGTGCTGGAACGGGGCAAGGACGTGGAGCGCCGGAAGGTGGACATGGCCAAGCTCTCCACGCAGGGCGTGATAGACCCGGATTCCAACTACTGCTATGGAGAGGGCGGCGCCGGGGCGTTCAGCGACGGGAAACTGTTCACGCGCTCGTCCAAGCGGGGCGACATCCGGGAGGTCCTGCACCAACTGGTGGCTTTTGGCGCAGATCCGGACATCCTCATCGATGCGCATCCGCATATCGGCACGGACCGGCTGCCGGAAATTGTGAAGAACATCCGGCAGTGCATCGTGGACCATGGCGGAGAATACCACTTCGACAGCCGGGCCACAGATATCGTCCGCCGTCCGGATGGATTTGAAGTATATTGTGGTTCAAGTGTTTATAAGGCGCAGAAAGTGATTCTGGCCACGGGGCATTCGGCTCGGGACATTTACGAACTGTTTCAGCGGAACGGATGGGCCCTGGAAGCCAAGGGATTTGCCCTGGGCGTACGGGTGGAGCACCCGCAGTGGCTCATCAATCAAATCCGATATCATGGTAAATATCAGCCGTTTATGCCCACGGCGGAGTATGCCTTCGTGCAGCAGGTGGAAGGGCGCGGCGTGTTTTCTTTCTGCATGTGCCCCGGCGGCATCCTGGTGCCGTCATCTACGGAAGACGGAACTGTGGTCCTGAACGGCATGTCCAATGCCGCCCGCAATTCCAAGTGGGCCAACGCCGGCGTGGTGGTGCAGATCGAGCCCGGAGACCAGCCGGCATCCTATGAAGGTCCCTTTGCCCTGATGGACTTCCAGCGGGACATCGAGCGCAGCATGTACCGCTATGTGCAGGAGCATGGCGGCACCCATCCGCTCCAGGCCCCGGCCCAGCGCATGAAAGATTTCTGCCGGGGTATCCTGTCGGCCGACCTTCCCAAGACGTCCTATCATCCGGGCGCCCTGAGCGCACCGCTGCACGAACTGCTCCCGGAGCATGTGGCCATGCGCCTGAGGCGGGCATTCCCCCAGGTAGACCGGCAGATGCACGGCTATTACACCAACGACGCCCTCCTGCTGGGCGTGGAGTCCCGCACCTCTTCACCCGTCCGCCTGCCCCGGAACCCGGAGACACTTGAGCACGTGGACGTTCCCGGCCTGTATCCCTGCGGGGAAGGGGCCGGATATGCCGGCGGTATCGTTTCCAGCGCCCTGGACGGCATCAACTGCGCGCAAATGTGCGGATAATTTGCTATCTTTGCAGCCGCTATGGCAGACTTTATCCTGGGAATAGAATCTTCGTGTGACGACACCTCCGCGGCCGTCATCCGCGACGGCGTGCTGCTGTCCAACGTAATCGCCTCGCAGCAGGTGCACAAAGACTTTGGCGGCGTGGTGCCGGAGCTGGCCTCCCGCGCCCACGAGCAGAACATCGTTCCGGTGGTGTCCGAGGCCATCCGCAAGGCCGGAATCAAGGCCGAAGACCTTACGGCCATCGCATTCACCCGCGGCCCCGGCCTGCTGGGGGCGTTGCTGGTGGGCACCTCCTTTGCCAAAGCCCTGTCCCTTTCCCTGGACATCCCCATGGTCATGGTCAACCACCTGCAGGGGCACATCCTGGCCAGTTTCATCCGACAGCCGGACGTTCCCGTGCGGGAACCGTCCTTCCCGTATCTGTGCCTGCTGGTTTCCGGCGGCAACTCGCAGATCGTGAAGGTTGTGAGCCCCACCGAGTACGAGATACTGGGGCAGACCATCGACGACGCCGTGGGGGAAGCCTTCGACAAATGTTCCAAAATGCTGGGGCTGGGGTATCCCGGCGGCCCGGTCATCGACCGCCTGGCACAGTCCGGAGACCCGGAACGGTTCCACTTCGCCAAACCCAACATTCCCGGACTGGACTACAGTTTCAGCGGGGTCAAGACCTCCCTGCTGTATTTCGTGCGGGACCAGATGGCGCTGGACCCGGCCTTCCTGGAAAACAACAAGGAAGACCTCTGCGCCAGTTTCCAGAAAACCCTCATCGACATTCTTCTGCAAAAGCTCATCCGCGCCGCCAGGGAAACCCGCATCCGGGAAATTGCCATCGGCGGCGGAGTAAGCGCCAACAGCGGCCTTCGGGAACGGATTGTCGCAGAAGGAATTAAGCGGCATTGGAACACGTATCTGCCGGAGCGCAAATTCACCACGGACAACGCCGCCATGATCGCCGTGGCCGGCTGGTTCCAGTACAAGGCCGGTGTCCGCACCCCCCTGGACGTGGCCCCGGTTTCCCGCATGGCCGACTTCTGATCAGCCCGGAGAGGCTTCGTTCTCCGAAATATCCCGTGACCTCTCCCACCGACCGGGCAGTTTGGAAATCCGGGCGGAAATGCCGATATTTGAACAGGTCAAAAACATACACGCACGCCATGGGAAAATACAATCAGGATAAGCGGGTGGTCCTCACCCTGGACGCAGGAGGACAGTCTTTCCGTTTCAACGCCATGAAAGGGGAGGAGTTCATCCTGGAAACACTGACGCTTCCCTCACATGCAAGCCAGTTGGACCGTTGCCTGGAGAGCCTCCGGAGCGGGTTCAGCCAGGTGGCTGCGCAGCTCGGGGATATCAGGCCGTCGGCCATCAGCTTTGCCTTTCCCGGCCCGGCCGACTATCCCGCCGGCATCATCGGCGGGTACCTGCCCAATTTCCCCGCCTTCCGGGAGGGGGTGGCGCTGGGACCTTTCCTTCAGGAGCAGTTCGGCATTCCCGTGTTCATCAACAACGACGGGGACCTGTTTGCGTTCGGGGAGGCGCTGAGCGGCGCCCTCCCTGCGGTGAATGCCCGCCTGGAGGCCCTCGGAAGCCGGAAACGCTACCGGAACCTGATCGGCTACACCATCGGCACCGGGTTCGGCGTCGGCTGCGTGATTGACGGGCGGCTCAACCGGGGAGACAACAGCTGCGTGGAAACCTTCTGCCTGCCCAATCCCTTCCATCCCGGCGTCATCCTGGAAGACAGCGTGTCCATCCGTGCCGTGCAGCGGGTGTACCGGCACCTGTCCGGTGAAAACGAGAGCGGTCTCACGCCCAAGGACATCTTCGACATCGCCGAGGGCCTGCTGCCCGGTGACAGGCAGGCCGCCCGCGCCGCGTTCGAGAAGATGGGCCGTGCGGCGGGGCAGGCCATAGCCACGGCTGCCCAGCTTATGGACGGGTTGGTGGTGATCGGCGGGGGCATATCGGCATCGGCCAAATACTTTATGCCGGCCTTGCTGGAAGAGATGCGGGGGACGGAGCAGACCCTCTCGGGAGACACGCTGGGCAGGCTTCAGATGAAGGTGTACAACCTGGACGACGAGGCCGAATTCGCCGCCTTCGCCCGGGGAGAAGCCCGGGAGCTCAAGGTCTATGGCAGCGACAAAACCGTCACCTACGACCCCCAGAAGCGGATTGGCGTGTGCATCGACGCTATGGGCACCTCCAAAGCCATCTCCGTGGGGGCATACGATTTTGCCCTGAGCGAGCTGGACGGATAAATCCTGCCCATTATGCCCAACTTCAGCTGGCGCGTGTCTTTCTGACAGTGGCTATAGCTTCACCAGGGCGCGGCCGGCGCGGCCGTCCACGCAGAGGGTGAGGGGCCGCTCCAGCTGCACGTGCCGGAGCCAGGCTGTTTCATAGACTGCGGGCAGCGCGTCCAGGGCGCTCAGGTCCAGGGCGTCTCCGGGGCGGGAGTAGGGGTCTACGTTCACGTAGCCGGCGTTGAAGGAGGTGAGGTTCTGGAAGAAGTGGGTGCCTTGGCTGGGGTCTACGCGGAAGTCCGGCAGGGAGCACTCGATCAGGGCCTTGGTCTCGGAGATGTCGCTCCAGGCCACGGGAACGCCCAGGGTGGGGATGCTGGAGCCCCACCTGCCATAGCCGATGAGCACGTACTGGCGGCCTTCGGTGCGGAGCCGGGCGTTGAGCTGTTTCAGCTCGGCGGCCATTTCCACCGTCTTCATCTTGTCAAAAGCGTCTGCCTTGAGGTAAACGATGTCCCGGATGTCCGGGATCCAGCCGGTACCCAGGGCGCTTTCGGAGAGCACCAGGGCATCCGAGCAGTCGATCTCCCGCCAATCCACTTCTGCGTGCAGGCTGTCGGAGGATATCGGCCTGATTTGCAGCGCGTTGAAAATGCCTGTTGAAAGCTCTGCTGCAAATTCAATCTCTACGCTGCAGTTCATCTCTTCCGTGCAGATGTCCAGCAGTTTCTGGACGATGGGCGCCAGCGGGAAAGTGCCGTAGCGGAGCACGTGTGCGAAGGTGACGATCTTGGGCCCGCGCGGGAAGGGAGAATCCACGATGCGCAGGTTCTCGTAGTCGTAGGTGGACACCACTTTGGAGAAAGCCTGGAAGCGCTCGCAATCCGACACCGGGATGCGTTCCAGGTTCACGGCGTCGTCTACCGAGGTCTTGAACTTTTCCGGCCGCAGGTTCAGCGCGTACATCACCTGCTGGGTTTCCCGCATGGCCAGATCCGGCGTGGAAGTCTGCAGGACGTGTTTGGGGTAGGCGGGGGAGAAGCGGAGCACCTGTTCCCCGTCCACCACGGCCTTGCCCAGGCCGAAGGCCACCTTCGCGATACCTTCCTCGGCCTTTTCGTAGCCGATGGGGTAGAAATTCACGCTCCGGGCAACGCCCGAAAGGGTGGGGAAGAAGTAGCCCTGGTCTTCCGCGCCGCAGATTTCCTGCAGGACGATGGCCATCTTCTCTTCAGAGATGACGTTGGCCGTGGCCGTGATATAGCCCTTGGAAGCCGCGAAATAGACCGACGCATACACGCTTTTGATGGCCTTGGCCAGCAGGCGGAGCTGCTGGTCTTCGTTCTCTACGGCCGGAATCATGTAAGTGGAATAGACACCGGCAAACGGCTGGTAATAAGAATCTTCCAGTTTGGACGACGAGCGCACGGCGAGGGGCGTGCGCACCACGCGGATAAAGGCCCTGAGCGCTTCGGTCAGGTCTGTCGGGAGGTTGGACGACACGAATTCGGAGAGGATCTCCGCATCAGACACGTCCGAGTTGATCACGTACTGCAGGCCGTTTTCCAGGATGAAGCGGTCGAAGTACTCGGTGGCGATCACCAGCGTCCGGGGAACCATCACCTTCACATCCTCCCACTGCTCATAGAGCTGATGCTTGTACAGGATGTGGTTCAGGAAGGCCAGTCCGCGGGCTTTGCCGCCGAGTGACCCTTCCCCGAAGCGGGAGAACCAGATGGTGTCGTTGAAGGTGGCCGGGTCGAAGCGGGCCACCACGCCCAGGCTCTGCCGCACCCGGTAGTTGTGGATGAGGGGAATGGCCATGGCCCGGAATTCCGCTGCCGTGGGCAGCATGCTGTTTTTGATGGCGTTGCCTTCCTGGAAAATACCCCGGGCCAGCAGCCAGCGGGAGATGTAGTTCTTGCTGCGGAGCTTGTCCAGCACCTTTTCCGGAAGGGTTTCCAGGACGTCCTCCACCCCCTGCAGGTCCTGTGCGCGGGCGATTTCCCGGCCGCGCTCGTTGGTTGCGACAAAGTCGCCGAAGCCGAATTCCCGGCCGATATACTCCGTGAGCTCATGGGTGAGCGTCTTGGAGCGTTTCATCAGGAAGCCCGCGTGGAGGCTTTCCGCCACCGTGCGCATGCTCTCCTGCGAGCTTTGCATGAGGATGGGCATGCGGGGGGCGTCGGAGCGGATGTATTTGCACAGGTCCACCCCGGCGTCCAGCTTTTCCTGCGAGGGTTTGTCTCCCCGGTGCAGCACGAAGCCGATGTCGGAAATCACGCCCAGCATGTTCTCCTTGTAGGTGTTGTACAGGTTTACGGCGTCTTCATAGTTGGTTGCCATGA
>ODAI013826968.1_pt1 | contig 14321 bp, 9 predicted proteins | sample 1539321 | NCBI WGS metagenome assembly ODAI01 (sample SAMN02144231, study PRJEB22623) | gut metagenome | biome: sheep rumen | host: Ovis aries | place: New Zealand
GGTCGCGCCGGCCCCGGCGCCCTGAAGCCGACTGGAGTCGCCTTGCGCAGGCGCCTGGCGCCAGAACGGCCGGCAGAGCCGCTGCCAGGACCTCGCGCCGGAGCTGACGCAGGATCGGGCGCGCGACTGGATGCAGGACCGGGCACTGGACTGGGCGCAGGACAGGGCATGCCGGAACTGCCGAAGGAGCCTCGGCTGCTTCAGCCTGCTGGAAGGTCGTGTGCGGGCGCGGTGTCGGGGGCGGGTCGGCTGCACGGGAGGATGCCCTTTTGCTTGTGCCAGCGGGTCTAGGCACTGGCAGGTTTTACGGCTACAGTGCGGAACGCCGGCAGGTCCCGGAACCGGGAGCCTGCCAGCGCCGGAAGGAAGCAGGAAAGGAGGCAAAGGTCGGTATGAAGTCGTTGCGGCCGCGGGTGGAGCCAGCGCCCCAGCAGCCGGAAAAGCTCCCGCTTGGCTGGGACAAGCCCTGGCTTGCGCCCCTGGCAGGCTACAGCGATCTCCCCTTCCGCACGCTTTGTCGCGAGGAGGGGGCCGCGTGCTGCGTCACCGAGATGGTGAGCGCCAAGGGGCTCTGGTACGACGGGCTCAACACCTGGAAGGTGCTGGAGACGGTGCCCTGGGACAGCCCGCTCGTCGTCCAGCTCTTCGGCGCCGAAGCGGACTGCCTTGGCTGGGCCGTTAGGCGCCTGCGCGCGCAGGGCTTTGCCTGGTTCGACCTCAACATGGGCTGCTCCGTGCCCAAGGTGGCGCGGCAGGGCGCGGGGTCGGCCATGCTGCGCGATCTGGACAACGCCCTTGCCTGCGCGAAGGCCATGATCGATGCCGCCGCCCCCGGGCACGTGAGCTTCAAGCTCAGGCTCGGGGTCAGGAACGACGCCGTCAACTGGCTCGACTGCGCCCTGCGCCTCGAGGACGCCGGGGCCGGCCTGGTGACGCTGCACCCGCGCACGGCCCAGGAGGGCTTTGGCGGGCAGGCGCACTGGGAGGCCATTGCCGAAGCCAAGCGCAGGCTTGGCATTCCGGTGCTTGCCTCAGGCGACCTGTTCACCGCCGAAGACGGCGTCAGGTGCCTGAAGGAGACCGGCGCCGACGGCGTCATGTACGCCAGGGGCGCGCTCACGAGGCCGTCGATTTTCAGAGAGCATGCCGCTCTCCTGCGCGGGGAGCCTGCAGGGGAGATCCCCGCGGGAGAGCTCAGGCGCCTGATCAGGCGCCACATGGAGCTTATCGGCAGTCTGGGCTCGGAAGATAATGCCTTGTACCGCCTGCGCAGCATTGTTCCCCGCTACGTGCGCTCCCTGCCCGGCGTCCGCCTGCTCCGCCAGCGCCTCTGCGCCTGCCAGCGCCTCGAGGAGCTTGACGGCATTCTCGACGATTTTCTCGCAGGCTGCGCCAGCGGCGCCGGGGACGCCGCGCCCGTGAAGCTCGACAAGTTTGATCCGCCAGAACCGTCCTGCAGGCCAGCCGGCCTGCCGGAGGAGGAGTGACAGCCATGGAAGTCAAGAGAGCAGCCACAGCCGGCTTCTGCATGGGCGTGAGCCTCGCCCTGCACAAGCTCGACACCGCCCTGCGCAAAAACGGCCAGGACGGCAGGCCCGCCAGGCGCATCTGCACCTTCGGGCCCATCATCCACAACCCGCAGGTGCTCAGGGACTACGAGGAGAAGGGCGTGGCCTGCCTCCACGATCCCGCCGAAGCGCGGTCCGGCGACTCGGTCGTCATTCGCGCCCACGGCATCCCGCAGGACGAGGAAGCCAGGCTCAAGGCTTGCGGCGCCACGCTCATGGACGCCACCTGCCCCCGCGTGAAGAACGCCCAGACCGCCATCGAGCGGGCCACGGCCGGCGGGTCCTCGCTGCTGCTCTTCGGCGACGCCGACCATCCCGAGGTTAGGGGACTCATCTCCTACGCCCACGGCCCCAGCGTCGTCTTCGCCTCCCTCGAAGCCCTGCAGGCCGAGGAGCTCGATCCGGCACAGTCCTGGGTGCTCGCCTCGCAGACCACGCAGGACGCCACCATCTTCGAGGAGATCCGCACCCGCCTCGCGGCCAGGCTTCCCAACCTCCAGGTGCTCTCCACCATCTGCGACGCCACGGGCGAGCGCCAGGCCGAGGCCAGATCCCTGGCCGGCCAGGTGGACGCCATGGTCATCGTGGGCGGACGCCAGAGCGGCAACACGCGCAGGCTGGCGGCCCTTGCCAGCGAGGCGGGCGTTGCCACCTACCACGTGGAGACGGCAGACGAGCTTGCGGAAGAGTTTTTCAGGGGCGTCAGGACCGTTGGCCTCACTGCCGGCGCGTCCACGCCCAAGGCGCTCATCGACGCCGCCGAAGACCGCCTGCGCGGCATGGCCTAAGCGCGAGAGGCGGAGCCGGCCGAACCAGGCAGGCGCGGAGCAGGCCGAACCAGGCAGCGGGGAGGAGAGATCATGCCATTCATTCTGGGAACAGCCGGGCACATCGACCACGGCAAGACCACGCTCGTCAGAGCCCTGACCGGCATCGACTGCGACCGGCTCGACGAGGAGAAGAAGCGTGGCATCACCATCGAGCTCGGCTTCGCCTGGCTCGACTTGCCGGGCGGGGAGCGCCTCGGCATCGTCGACGTGCCGGGCCACGAGCGCTTCGTCAAGAACATGGTGGCGGGCGCTGCCGGCATCGACTTCGTCATGCTCGTGGTGGCGGCCGACGAGGGCGTCATGCCCCAGACCCGCGAGCACCTCGAGATCTGCTCCCTGCTCGGGCTGCGCGAGGGCTTCGTGGCGCTCACCAAGACCGACATGGCGGAGCCGGAGTGGCTTGCCCTGGTGAAGGAGGAAGTCGCCGCCTTCACGAAGGGCACCTTCCTCGAGGGCGCGCCCATTCTGGAGGTCTCGGCTGCCACGGGCCAGGGCGTCAAGGAGCTGAAGGACTACATTGTCCAGCGGGCGCTGAAGCTCGAGCCGCCGCGGCGCCCCGACGTCTTCCGCCTGCCTGTGGACCGCGTCTTCACCCTCAAGGGCCACGGCACCGTCGTGACCGGCTCCGTCGTCTCGGGGCGCGTGAAGCGCGACGCCGATGCCTGCCTCTATCCCAAGGGCCTTCCTGTCCACATCCGCTCCCTCCAGCGCCACGGCCGGGACGCCGAGGACGCCGAGCCCGGCGAGCGCCTGGCCTGCAACCTGCAGAACGTCGAGGTGGCGGACGTCGAGCGGGGCGCCACGCTGGCGGATCCGGGCAGCCTCTTTCCCTCGAAGAAGTGGGTGGTGCGCCTCGAGGCCCTGGCCGACGCCCCCCATCCCCTGAAGCACCACAACGAGGTGCACTTCCACCACGGCACCCTCGAGGTGCCGGCGAGGCTCCACTTCTTTGGCCGCGACCAGCTCGCGCCCGGCGAGACGGATCTGGCCGAAGTGCGCTTTGAAGCGGACATGGTCGGCATCTTCGGCGACCATTGCGTCGTGCGCTCCGGCTCCCCCCTGCGCGCCTGCGCGGGCGGCATGCTGCTCTCGCCGCTGCCTCCGGAGCTGCGCCAGCAGGATCCCGCCTTCCGGGAGAAGCTGGATCTGCTGGCCGGACTCTACGCCAGAGCCAGGGAGGGCACGGTCCAGAGCGACCAGGAGGCGCTGGCGTCGGTGCTTGCCCTGCAGGGACGCAGCGGCGCCGACGGGGCGCTCCTGCGGGTGCTGACGGGACTTTCGAAAAAGCGCCTCGAGCGGGCGGTGCAGGGCGTTGCCCAGGCGGGGCGTGCCGTCGCCTGGGACAGGGCCTCCCAGGGCTGGATAGGCAAGGCCGGCTTCGACGAGCTGTGCGGGGCCTGCCTCGCGAGAGCGGCCGAGCTGCACAGGGCGGATCCCCTCAAGGCCGGCTTTGCCAGGGCGGCCCTTGAGGCCGGCTGGAGCCGGGGCCTGGCGCCGAAGCTCGTGCAGAAGGTCTTCGACACCCTGCTCAAGGACGAAAAGCTCGTCTCCGGCGGCGACGTGCTCTGCCTTGCCGGCCACGAGGTCGTGCTCGGCAGGGAGCAGGAACGGCTGAAGGCGGCCCTGCTCAAGGCCTGCCGGCAAGGGCATCTCGCCCCGCCCAACCTCAAGGACGTGCTGGCCGCGGAAAAGGCCTCGGAGAAGGAGGCTGCCCGCGTGCTCGGCGTTCTCCTGCGCGAAGGCTCCCTCGTCAAGGTGAGCGACAGCCTCTACTATGCCAGAGAGGCCATGGACGAGATCAAGGCGCGCGTGGTCCAGTGGTTCGCCAGCCACGACGATCTTTCCGTGCCCGGCATGAAGGAGGTCACGGGCCTCTCGCGCAAGTACCTCATTCCGCTCCTCGAGCACCTCGACCAGACGAGAGTCACCGTGCGCATCGGGGACAAGCGGCAGCTGCGGGCAACGTCCTGCAAAGACCTTGAATCCGCCGGCAAAACAACGTAGTAGTTCGGGTTCACCTCGCCGCACGCAAGCGGCCCCACGCCGCATCCCTCACATTCGACACTGCTAAGGAACCACGCATCATGCACCAGCGCTTCATTCTCTCCCTGCTTCTGGCCCTCGTCCTCTGCCTCGGCGCCTGCGAGCAGAGCTCCTCCAAGAACGCCCCCACGGTGGGCATCGTCGATCTCTCCCGCCTCGTGCGCGACAGCGAGCCCGGCAAGGCCGCCAACGCCTTCCTGGAGAAGACCCAGAAGTCCTTCAACGACAGGATACTTGCCCTGCAGGACAAGCTGCAGGCCGACACCAAAGACGAGAAGGTCAGGGCGGAATTCCAGACCCTCTATCTCAGCCTCCAGCAGCGCATGCAGGCCGAAGAGCAGAACGTGAACAACGTGCTGCTCGACCACATTCTGCGCACCGTGAAGGAATACCGCCAGCAGAAGGGCCTCGGCGCCATCGTGCGCTCCGAAGCCGTCCTCGACTACGACAAGGCCCTGGACATCACCGACATGATTCTGGATGATCTCAACAAGAAGCATATCGAGTTCAAGGCCGTGACTTCCGACGAACCCAAGGCCGAAGACGACAAGGCTCCCGCTGAAGCCAAGCCCGAGGCGGCCAAGTCCGAGGAAGCCAAGCCCGCTGAAGCCAAACCCGAGGCTGCCAAGCCTGAAGCGCCCACGTCCGAGATGGGCAAGTCTGGTGAAGCCAAGCAGGACAAATCCGTGCAGGATGCGTCCAAGCAGGACAAGTCCAGGCAGAATGCCTCTAAGCAGGACAAGTCCAAGAAGGACAAAGAGAAGTAGCCGCTTTTTGTCTCCAGCTTTTTCTGCGGCCGGCTCCTTCGAAGGGGCCGGCCGTTGTTGTCTGGGAGCGACGGACAGGCGCGGTGTTGGACAATCGTCCTGCTTTCCCCTAACAACAGCCCAGGATGGGGTGCCAAGCCAGCCGGCATGGCGGTGCTGACCGACAGGCATCGGCTTGCAGTCGTGGATGTCGGGGCTGCTGGCGCTCCAGATAGATGAAGGATGGCGTGGCGAGGTGACGCGATGCAGAAGCTGCCAGTGGGAATGCAGAACTTTGAAAGCATTCGGAAACAGGGCTTTCTCTATGTCGACAAGACGCAAAGGATAGTTGATCTTGTCGAAAATGGCACACGGTACTTTCTTTCCCGTCCGCGTCGTTTCGGCAAATCGCTGACGCTTTCTACAATAGAAGCGATGTTTCAAGGAAAAACAGAACTCTTCAAAGGCCTCTATGCGGAACAATGGGTAAGGAGCCAGAGTAGCAATCCGCGGACAGTCTTACATATCGATATGAGCGGTATTTCTGGGTATAAAAACGACGAAGAGTTCGAGAAATCATTTATTTCATATCTAAAAGATTACACATATATAAATGATATAGATGTTAAAGAAAGAAGCAATGCTGGAGATTTTTTGCGTAGCATAATATTAAATTTGTATAAAAATCATGGAGAAATAGTCGTCTTAATAGACGAATACGATAAACCAATATTAGATAATATTGCGAATATTGAAAATGCAAAAATGATGCGTGATAAATTGCACTCTATTTACACTATTGTTAAAAACTGCGATAAATACATATATTTTTTATTTATCACGGGGATATCGAAGTTCAGCAAGGCGGGAGTTTTTTCCGCTATGAACAACTTGCTGGATATTTCATTTGCAAATGAATATAGTGATATTGTTGGCTATACGCAAAAAGAACTTGAAGAATATTTTGCAGAGTGGATAGAGAATACGGCAAACAGTTTAAAGGTAAAGCCATCTGAAGTGTTGTCAGGGTTAAAAAAATACTATGATGGGTTTTCATTTGATGGACACACGAGATTATATAATCCATTCTCAATATTGTGTTATTTCAGATTAAAACGCTATGCAAACTACTGGTATGATTCTGGATCTCCATCATTTGTTATTGAATGGATGAAAATTCATGGTGTGAAAAATCCAGAAAAGCTAAGACATATCGAAATGAATTCAAGTTTTATAGCTTCTCATGATATAGAAAATGCAGATGTTTCAAGTTTTTTATATCAGAGTGGATATTTAACAATAGAAAAAATCAATGAAAACATTTTAACTCTTGATTTTCCAAATAAAGAAGTGTTGGAATCAATCTCAATAATGTACCTGAGCGATATATACAGTATCAAAGATTGCGTAGAGATTGGAAATAATATATGGGGAGCGCTACGAAAAGGCGATATACAGCGCATTGTTGATTTTTTCAATGTTGCCTTGAGCGAACTGCCTTATGATGGTCTCGAGGATCAGATCAACGAATACTTTTTCCGGGCTCTCTTCCTAATGCTGCTGCGCTGCGTCGGCGTCATTGCCTATGCCGAAGTGCATACCTTCAAGGGTCGCAGCGATATCGTCATCCAGCTGGAGACGCAGATCGTTGTCATTGAATTCAAGTTTGCCCCGACCAGCGCCGAGGTGGACAGCAAGCGCAAGGAAGGCGCCACCCAGATCCTGAGCCGGAACTATGCCAAGCCCTATGGCGGAGGGAGCCGCAAGGTATCGGCCTTCGTTGTCGTTGCCGACGGCCAGCTGCGCCAGGCTGTCCTGTAGGGGCTGGGAGCGCCCCGCTGGGGCGTCTTTCTGCCGGCCCGCACTCCAGTGCCTTGCTGGCGCCTTGTTCCTTCCCGAAAACGCAGCGGCCCGCTCTTGAGGAAGAGCGGGCCGCTGCGTTCAGAAGGGCAAAGGGGGGAGGCTACTGCTGGCCGTAGTTCTGAGGCTGTCCGGGCTGTCCAGGCTGCTGTGGCTGGCCGTAGGGCGCCTGGGGCTGCTGTCCATAGGGACTGGGCTGTCCAGGCTGCTGTGGCTGGCCATAGGGTGCCTGGGGAGCGGCTTGACCGAACTGCTGTGGCTGGCCGTAGTTCTGGGACTGGCCGAAAGGCGGCTGCTGGGGCTGGCCAGGCTGTCCCGGGAAGGCGCCAGGCTGGCCGCCGAAGGGCGGCCTGGGACCGCCCTGGGCACGCTGGCCGCGCAGGCGTTCAAGCTCGGAGGGCTCGCCTGGACGGTTCGGCACGTCGCCGTACATGTTGGGCATGGGGCTGGAGCGCATGCAGCAGAAGATGATGACCGGGATGGCGCCGATAAGGGTGAGGGAGAGTAGCTGCCACCATCCCGACTTGCCCGTGTCGTGGAGGCGGCGGGCGATGGCGCAGATCTGGGCGGGGGCAATGAGGAGGCCGAAGATGGACTGGGCGTACGTGCCTGCCGTTCCGTTGACGGCATTGCCCGCCATGCCGATGACGAGGTTCACGACGAAAATCGCCAGCATGAACCACCAGAGTTCGGAGCGGCTGGCGCGGCCATTGACGTTGAAGTACTTGCGCAGGCAGATCTCGACGGCTTCAGGGAAGGCGAGCATGCGCTGGGCAGGCGCCTGTCCGGGGATCTGGCCAGGGAACTGTCCGGGGAACTGGCCGGGCATGCCCTGGGGGCCCGGCTGTCCGAAGGGCGGACGCTGGCCGGGCTGACCGAAAGGCGGCTGCTGACCAAAGGCGCCAGGCTGGCCGTAGGTCGGCTGTCCGGGCTGGAAAGGCTGTCCCGGCATGCCGGGATAGGGCTGGCCAGGCTGGCCGTACGGGGGCTGTCCGGGCTGGGAGAAAGGAGGCTGCTGGGCCTGTTCGGGCGCGGGCTGTCCGTACTGGGGGTGCTCGGACGGCCCTTCGGGCTGGGGCTGGGCTTCCGGCTGCTGGGCCTGTTCAGGCGCAGGCTGTCCGTACTGCGGGGCCGGCTGGCCGTAGGGGGCGTCGGGCTGCTGTTCGGGCTGGCCATACTGGGGCTGGGGCTGGCCGTACTGAGCCTGGCCATAGGGGGCCTGTCCATACTGGGATTGGGGCTGTCCGTACTGGGGCTGTCCGTAGGGAGCCTGCTGTCCCTGCTGAGCGGAAGCGCCGAACTTGCCGGCGTCGTCTTTCAGCTCCTGTCTCTTGTCGTTCTGGTAGCTGGACGGATCCTGCGACATGACAAACTCCTTGTCGATAGGGTGCCAAACGGTGAAGAAAGCGTAGTGCTGCTCGAGAAACGACTTTGGCGCAAAGTGCGCCGCATCTCAAGGCGCTTGCGAGCGGCAGAGCCAAAAAAAGTTGGCGGACCGTCATCGGGCCGGAACAAGACTGCCTCCGCAGCCACGGGACTGACCCGCCGCCGCGGGTGCGGTCCTGGAGAAGTCCTGCGCTGGCCAATGAAAAAGGCGGCAGGGGTATCCCCGCCGCCTTGATGGCTTGCTTTGAGAAGGCGCGCCTAATAGGCGTGCTTGTCGTTGACAATCTCGTCAGCGTCGAGCTTGTGGGAGAAGAGCCGGTAGGCCCAGAACTGGTAGAGCAGGACGATGGGCACCATGACGAGGGCGACGCCGAGCATGATCTTCAGGGTCAGCTCGCTGGAGCAGCCGTTGAAGGCCGTCACCGAGAAGGCGGGATCAAGCGAGGAGATGATCATGTTCGGGAACATGCCGACCACGCCGAAGAAGGTCACGCCGACGATGAAGACGGCGCTGCACAGCCAGGCCAGAAGGAACTTGCGGCGCGTGAACATGGCCTTGACGCCGACAAAGCCGGCAAGGGCGACGAGCGGGATGGCGAAGAGCACGGGGCGCTCAAGGTAGACGCCGAAGGTGCCGGTGTAGAAGGATGTCAGGACGAGGAAGGCGCCAAGCAGCACGAGCACCACGGGCCACAGCAGGCAGACGGCTGCCAGCGCCCTTTCCTGGAGCTGGTCCTGGCTCTTGAAGCAGAGCCACAGGGCGCCGTGCAGCATGAAGACGAAGAGGAAGAAGACGCCGCCTGCCAGGGCGTAGGGGGAGAGGAAGGTGAAGAAGGTGCCCTTGAAGACGCCGGCCTGGTCGATGGGAATGCCCTTGAAGAGGTTGGCGAAGGCAACGCCCAGGAGCACGGCCGCCACGAAGTTGGTCAGGAAGTGGACGAGGTCCCAGCACCTGCGCCAGAGGCTGTTGTCTATCTTGTTGCGGAATTCAAAGGAGACCGCGCGGAAGATGAGCATGAAGAGCAGGAGCAGCAGGGGCAGGTAGAAGGCCGAGAACATGACGGCGTAAGTCTTGGGGAAGGCCGCGAAGGTGACGCCGCCGGCCGCGATGAGCCACACCTCGTTGCCGTCCCAGAAGGGGCCGGCGGCGTTGTACATGACCCTGCGCTCGCCCTCGCCTCTGGCGAGGAAGGGAAGCAGGGCGCCCATGCCGAGGTCGAAGCCGTCGAGAACGAAGTAGACTGCCCAGAGCAGGCACCAGAGCACGAACCAGATGGTTGCCAACATGACTATGCCTCCTCGGGGCCCTTGCGGGCGTACTTGATCAGCAGCAGGATGTCGAGCAGGCCGAGGAGCGCATAGACGCAGACAAAGCCCGCGAGCGTGATGGCAACGTGCTCCGCCGGCACCGGCGAGACGGCGTCCGAGGTGCGCATGAGCTTGTACACGATCCAGGGCTGGCGGCCGATTTCAGCCACGGCCCAGCCGAGGGCGATGGACAGGTAGGGCAGGGGGATCATCCAGGGGAGCAGCTTCAGGAGGCGCTGGTCCGGCACCTGCTGCTTCCTCTGCCAGGTGGCCCAGAGGGCCATGAAGATGAAGAGCATGCCGAAGGCCACCATGGCGCGGAAGCTCCAGAAGACGGGCGCCACCGGCGGGCGGTCCTGCTTGGGGAATTCCTTGAGGCCCTTCACTTCGGCGGAGAAGTCGCCGAAGGAGAGGAAGCTGAGGAGGCCGGGGATGCCGATGGCTTCGATGCTGTTCTCCTCCTTGGCCTCGTTGGGCACCACGAGCAGATAGAAGGGAGCGGGCTTGGCCGTCTCCCAGTGGCCTTCCATGGCTGCCAGCTTGGCCGGCTGGTATGCGCTCACGTTCTTGCCGTGGATGTCGCCGGTCAGGGCGACGAGCAGGGCCGCAATGAGGGTGAAGGGCGCCGCCATCTTGAAGGTGCGGCGGAAGAACTCGGCATGGGTCTCCTTGAGCATGTGCCAGGCGGAGATGCCGAGCACGAAGAAGCCCGCGAGCATCCAGGCCGTGATGATGACGTGGCTGAAGATGCCGAGGGCGTAGGGGTTGGCAACCACGTCCCTGAAGCTCTCGAGCTCGGCTCTGCCGTTGCGCAGGACGTAGCCTGCGGGATGCTGCATGAAGCCGTTGGCGATGATGATCCACAGGGCGGAGATGTTGCCGGCAAAGAAGACGAGCCAGGCGCAGAGGCAGTGCAGCTTCTTGCCTATCTTCTTCCAGCCGAAGTGCCAGACGGCGATGAAGGTGGACTCGAGGAAGAAGGCCACCGTGGCTTCAATGGCGAGGAGCGAGCCGAAGATGTCGCCGACGAACTCGGAGTAGCGCGACCAGTTGGTGCCGAACTGGAACTCGAGCGAAATGCCGGTCACGACGCCGAGCGCGAAGTTGATGAGAAAGAGCTTGCCCCAGAATTTGGTGTGTTTCAGCCAGACTTCGTCGCCGGTCTTCACGTACCTCGTCTCCATCCAGGCGACCATGAGCGACAGGCCGAGGGTGAGGGGGACGAAGATGAAGTGGAAGAAGACGGCCACGGCGAACTGCAGTCTGGAAAGCATTGCTGCATCCATTGGGTCCTCCCGTGTGGAAAATGCCGATGCCTGCGGGGCCTTGTGCCCTCGGGCAGGCGCCGCGCCCTGCGGGAAAGCCTTCCCGGCTTCAGGCGCGCCTTAGGTTCAGAGCTATCAGGAATGCCCTGCCCCTTCAAGGCCCGCAGCCGGAAAGCAGCCGTCGTAAGAAGCGCTCTTCCTGCCGTTTTTTGCGCCGCAAAGCCTTGCCCTTTGCGCAGCCGTGCTTATGTTCTCTTCCAAACCGCCGTCCGGCCCCGGGAAGCCCTGCTTCCGTCACGCCGGCCACAGTACATATCAAGCATCAGCCCGCCCCGGGTTCCAGTCCCTGGGCGCAAGACATATGGAGACACCATGAGCGAAGCCAAAACCTGCGAATTCAAAGCCGAGGTCCGCAAAGTCCTGCGGATCCTGACCAACTCCCTCTACACCAATAAAGAGATTTTTCTGCGCGAGCTCGTGAGCAACGCCTCGGACGCCCTGGACAAGGTGCGCTTCCGCCAGATGAAGGGCGAAACGCCGGCCAGCCCCGACCTGCCCCTCGAGATCCGCATCAAGCTCGACAAGGACAAGAAGGTCCTCACCATAGCCGACACGGGCCTTGGCATGAATGCCCAGGAGCTTGCCGACAACCTCGGCATCATCGCCCGCTCCGGCTCCGAGGAATTCCTCTCCCAGCTGGCCGAGGAGTCCAAGGGCTCCACCGAGGAGGGCGAGGCCAAGGCCGCCGACGCCTCCCAGATTATCGGCCGCTTCGGCGTGGGCTTCTATTCCGTCTTCATGGTGGCCGAGAAGGTCGAGGTCATCTCCCGTCCCGCCTTCGGCGGCGACGGCACGGCCGCCAAGTGGGAGAGCGACGGCCTCGGCTCCTACACCGTGTCTCCCTGCGCCGACGCCGAGCCCGTGCGTGGCACCAAGATCGTCGTCTACCTGAAGGACGACGCTTCCGAGTACGCCGAAAAGTACCGCGTCGATTCCGTCATCAAGAAGCACTCCGCCTACGTGCCCTTCCCGATCTTCGTGGACGACGAGCGCGTCAACACCCAGCCCGCCCTGTGGCGCGAGCCCAAGAGCCAGGTGACGGAGGAGCAGTACAACGAATTCTACAAGTCCTTCACCTACGATTCCAAGGAACCCCAGGACCACCTGCACATCAACGTCGACATGCCCGTGCAGTTCAATGCCCTGCTCTACATCCCGGACAGCAAGCAGGACGTCTTCGTGGCCGACCGCGAGGCCTGGGGCCTCGACCTCTACTCCCGCCGCGTGCTCATCCAGCACGAGAACAGGGATCTCATGCCCAACTACCTGGCCTTCCTCAAGGGCGTGGTGGACACCGAGGACCTGCCCCTCAACATTTCGCGCGAAACGCTCCAGGAAAACCGCGTGCTCATGAAGATCAACCAGACCATCGTCAAGCAGGTGCTGGGACACCTCGAGAAGATGGCCAAGGACGATCCCGAGAAGTACAAGAAGTTCTGGAACATGCACGGCTCCATCTTCAAGTTCGGCTACCAGGACTTCCCCAACCGCGAGCGCATCGCGGCCCTCATGCGCTTCAACACCTCCGCCCTTGAGAATGCCGACGATCTTGCGAGCTTCGACGAGTACATTGCCCGCGGCCTCAAGGACCAGAAGACCGTCTGGTACGTCTCCGCCCCCAACCGCGAGGCTGCCCGCCTTAATCCGCACATCGACCGCTTCCTCAGGAAGGGCATCGAGGTCTTCTACCTCTACGAGGCCGTGGACGAGTTCGTCATGAGCGGCATCGGCAAGTACAAGGAATGGGACTTCAAGTCTGTCGAAACCGCCACCGACAAGGATCTGGAAGCCTTTGCCGACAAGGAGGGCGCCGAGGAGAAGAAGGCCGCCCCGCTTTCCGAGGAGGAGACCAGGACCTTCGACGACCTGCTCAAGAAGATGAAGGACATTCTGGGCGCCAAGGTCAAGGACGTCGTCGTCTCCACGCGCCTTTCCGGCACGGCGGCCTGCCTTGCCAACGAGGAGGGCGTCACCTCCGCCATGGACAAGTTCATGCGCGTCATGACCAAGGACGACACCGTGCCGGTGAAGACCCTCGAGGTCAACAAGGACCATCCGCTGGTGCGCTCGCTCCTGCGCATCTTCAAGGCCGACGCCGGCGACAAGACGCTGGAGGCCATGGTGCAGTCCCTCTTTGACGAGGCCCAGCTCATGGACGGCTACATGAAGGATCCGCAGGAAGTGGCCGCCCGCTCCGCCAAGCTGCTTGAGCAGGCCGCCGCTTGGTACGCCGAGGTGCGCAAGATCTAGGCTGAACGCATTCCCAGGACCTGCATCCGCAGGCGCTCTCTACGGCAAGGCCCAGCTTCCCTCGCGAGGGGGAGGCTGGGCTTTCTGCGCTGCGGAACAGGCGCAGACACTCGTGGCCAGACAGGAGACGGCATCTTGCGATGCGCTTCCTTCGAGGCACCATGCTGGCGGGGAGGCCTTTGCGCGGTTCAGGCAGAGGAAGACGGCATCGTCCTCCAATCTGGCGAACTGGGTTCGGCTGTGGACGGGAGGCATCTCTTCAGTTAGGGGGGAAACAAGGGGGACGAAGGGCGTCTTGCTTGACTGCGAAGCCGGAACCAGTGCAGCGCTCAAGGAGCGGGTACATGGCAAACAACATGATCCGCGCCAAGGTGCTGGCAAGCTTGCCATGTCCGGCTTCCGCATGTTCTGTTTGGTCTTTGCCGGCGCGAACCTCTTGAGAACTTGCGTCTTGCTGTTTAATTTCCGATGCAGATCTAGATTAGTCATTCTGAAGATTTGTGGAGAAGTGCGTTATCCATAGTCAGAATAAGTACATATTGAGGCTGATGAGCTAGTATTGTATAATAGGTTTGATTGTATGGACAAATTGATTAAAATTCCAAGCGATCCTTATTTAAAAAGTTTTTTAACGAAAAAGATATGGTGCAAAGTTTACTAAAAAATTATGTACCATTCGAAATTCATAAAAATATTATCTATCAGTCTCTTGAGTTATTCTCAACAGAACGTGTCTCAGGTAGATATCGCCTGCGCTTTGAGGATATGGTTTGGAAAGCTCAATGGAAAGATAACGAGTGCTTGTTTTTTATAGCTATGGAGTTTCAATCGAGTGTCTTATCATCTATGCCTCTTAGAGTAGTTGCATATTCTGCATTGCTTTTGCAGGATTTAGTAGATGCTGTAGCTGATATACACAATCTTCCACCTGTTTTTCCAATAGTCATTTATAATGGAAAATATAATTGAACAGAGCCAACATCATTGCAAGAGCTTCGTCCAAGA
>ODAI010614259.1_pt1 | contig 14319 bp, 13 predicted proteins | sample 1539321 | NCBI WGS metagenome assembly ODAI01 (sample SAMN02144231, study PRJEB22623) | gut metagenome | biome: sheep rumen | host: Ovis aries | place: New Zealand
AATACCCAAATATTAAAAACATAATTATAGCAAAAATACAGTGGAATATTGTAGTTTTAAATAAAATGATTTTGGCTGATGAGGTTGATTATAAATATGTTCGATACATAAAAAAAGAAATTAAGAGGAACATTGTTTTAATTTTAAAATGTAAGTATATAAATTATGTAAGGAAAATACAATTTTTAATGATCTTATTATCATTTAAATTATACAAATTATTATATCCAAAATTTATATACAAAAAGTATAACGGAGGTGAATAAATGAAACATAAAATAAAAATTAATAATTTAATATATATCTTACTACTATTTCCATTCATAGAACCATTATTATTTAAAGAAGAAATGTTCTATGCAATTGATAATATATACAAAGTGTATAAAATTATATCATTCTTAATTATTTTTGTGTTGTTTATTAAAAAAGTAATAAAAGAAGGTTTCAAAATCAAGAACAACTCAATAGTTTATTTAATTGTTTTGTTAGAAACACTCTTGTTAATTACAACAATTATTAATAAAGGTTCTATTTCATCCTATATAGGGCCGGCTATTTCAGTTGTTTCATTATCACTACTAACGTATATATTTTTTGGCAAACTAAAAGATGATTTTATAAAAATTAATTATATGTATTTAGGAATTTTAATGATTTTGAATTTATTGTCAATTATTTTATTCCCAAATGGTATTAATAGAACAATAGGTGGTTCTGCAATTTATTTTTTAGGAATTGATAATAGGTTTATATTTTTCTATATACCGTTGATATATTTTGCGATGTCATATAGTTTTATTAAGTATAAAAAACTAAATATTTCATCAATCATTATCATATTAATTTGTTTATTTACAACTATGTATTTCTGGTCAGTTGGTGCATTTATGGGTTTATTAATTATAGCTATATCATTCGTATTATGTGAACGATTCAAGTGTGTTAGAAAAATCAAATTATCAACATTAGCAATATTTATAATTGTATTAAATATATTAATTGTTCATTTTCATATCCAAGATTACTTCTCTGATTTTATAATTAATGTATTAAAAAAAGACATTACTTTCTCTGGAAGAACAAGAGTATGGGATAGTGCTCTTTACTTATTTAAAACTAGCCCAATTATTGGTATAGGAGTTCATCCAACAAGCTTTTTTGCACAGTATTATAATGGTGTTGGTCATGCACATAATGTGTTTTTAAATTATCTTGTTAATTGTGGAGCGATTGGTCTTGGAATATATTTTTCAATATTATTTAGTTTATCTAAATCAGTAAAACAAATATCAGATGAACAAATAAGAGTTTTATCATCAATAGTTGCTTTTACAATATTATTTTTATCTATAGGCGATACATTAGATAGTGGAATATTTTATTTAGTATTCTGTGCGATGTATTATTATAAGGAGATTTACAATGAAAAAGAAAATAGGAATTCTAACATTTCATAATTCTTTTAATTACGGTGCATTGTTACAAGCATATGCAACACAAAAGTTTTTGAGCGAAAACGGGTATGATGCATCTTTTATTGATTATTCAAACAACTATGAAAATAAAGGTAATAAAATGTTAAGTATTAGAAAAAACCTTTCATTTAAGCGAAATATTATTCAGAATATAAAAAATGTAGTATTTGGTGGCTACTATTATACTAACAAATGTTTTTCTAGGTTTATAAAACAATTATATAAAACTGAAAAAATGAATTCAAATTCGAATTTTGATTCTTTTTATGCAATTATTTCTGGTAGCGATCAAATATGGAACCCAAATATATATGGTGGTATTTTAGATACGATGTATCTATTAGATTTTGATTACAGGGGTAAGAAAATTTCATACGCATCAAGTATGGGTAGTTATTTAATAGATGATTCGATTAAGGGAAAGTATAAAGAAGCACTTGAAAAGTATTATGCTATTAGCGTGAGAGAAGAACATGCAGCAAATGAATTAAAAAAAATTGGTATCAAAAATATACAAATTGTTTGTGATCCAACAATGTTACTATCTCGTAAATATTGGCTTAGTGTTGCAAATGAATTTAATACAAATGTTAAATCAAAAAAGTATATTTTAGTATATCTTATGAGTAAGTATGAAAACTATCAAGACAAAATAAAGGCTATAAAGGATTACTATAAGCTAGATGTAGTATTTGTTACATTTTCAAGAATAAAAAGGAATTTTGTAGATGAATACGCACTAGGATACTCTCCATTTGAGTTTTTATCATTAATAAATAATGCAGAATTAGTTTTAACTAACTCTTTTCATGGAACAGTATTCTCATTACTTTTTAACAAAAATTTCTTTAACCTTGAAAACTCAGGCAATTCAAAAAGGACTGAAACTTTATTAAAAACGGTTGGGCTTGATAATAGGATAATTAAACCATCAGATAACGTTATAGAAAAAATTAAAGATATTAAAGATGTGGACTATTTCGATGTGAATTTAAAAATCGAAGATTATTCAACAAAATCAAAATTATGGTTATTAAATGCTCTAGATGATAGAAAGGAATAATACTATGAATTTTTTTAATAAAATTGGAAATAAATTGTCGAGAAGAAATTCAATATCATATGTAAAATATTTAAGGAAAAATGGCTGTAGCATAGGAAATTATGTTCACTTCCATGACCCGAAGAATACATTTGTCGATCCAAATGTATTAAGTTTTATAAATATTGGTAATAACGTAAGTATCACAAGAGGTGTTACTATTTTAGCACACGATTATAGCTATAAAGTTTTCAGAAAAAAATATCATGATATGCCACAAAAGTTTGGTATAACTAAAATAGGAAACAATGTCTTTATTGGAATGAATGCAATTATTTTAATGGGAAGTAGAATTGGCGATAATTGTGTTATTGGGGCAGGTGCAGTAGTTAGTGGGAATATACCTGATAATTCAGTAGTTGCTGGTAATCCGGCTAAAGTAATTTGTACCATAGACGAATATCATGATAAATGTATAAAAGAATTTAAAAACAACGCAATACAATATACTAAAAGTTTTATCGAAGTACATAACAGAATCCCAACAATAGAGGAAATGGGATTTTACAGTGTTATATTTCTTGATAAAAACAATCAAAACAAAAAATATTTTGAAAAATTAAATATTACAGGTGATAATAAAGCTGATGTGATATTTGATTTGATGAATATTAAAAATGAATATAAGAATTATAATGAATTCATAAATTCAATTACTAATAAGTAGGTGATAATATGAAAAGGGAAAAAGAATTGTTAAAAAACACTACAATTCTTACTATCGGAAAAATTTGTACTCAAATGATTACATTTTTTCTATTACCTTTATATACTTCAATTTTATCTTTGGGCGAGTATGGAATAGTTGATTTGTTAAATACATTGGTAACATTAGCTGTACCAATTATCACTCTTCAAGTTGAACAAGCTCTATTTAGAAAACTTATAGATATCAGAAATTTAGAAGATGAAAAATTAAAGAGTAAGAATATTTCGACAGCTTTTTACTCTGTTACATTTCAATTGCTTCTAGTAGTTTTTATTTTTTTAATTTGTTCAATATTTGTAAGTAATGATTATATATTCTTCCTATTGATTAATATAATTGCGTATGTGTATGCATCATTATTTCAACAAATTGCAAGGGGAATGGGAAAAAATGTTACATACTCAATTGCCAGTTTTGTGGGGGCTTTTGGTACCATTATATTAAACATCGTGTTACTTGTTATATTTAAATTTGGTGCATATGGAATGCTGATTGGTACATTTATAGGGCAAATGTTATGTGTCATATATATATTGGTTAGCTTAAAAATTTATGATTATTTAAAATTAGAAATGTTTGATTTTAACATATTAAAAAAACTATTATTATATTCTTTGCCGCTAATACCAAATAGTATATCATGGTGGGTATTTAATGCTTCAGACAGAGTGATTGTAAGTTCAATATTGGGAGTTGACCAAAATGGGTATTTATCAGTAGCTCATAAATTTTCTTCAATTATAGTGTTTATGCTAAATATATATACGATGAGTTTAACAGAAACAACTTCATTACATGTTAAAGAAATTGATTTTCAAGAGTTTTATAATAAATTGTTTAAGCAAAGTGTTAAGATATTTAGTAGTATATCAATATTGATAATTGGTATAATGCCATTTATCTTCAATATATTTGTTAATAAAAATTTTTATGATGCATACTATCAAATCCCCATATTGATGATATCATCAATATTTATGGTTATTGTCAGCGTCATTGGTACTTTATATATTGCTAATAATAATACAAAGGCAGTTGCAGTTACATCCTTTGCCTCTGCGCTTATTAACATAGCAGTGAATATTAGTTTAATAAAATATATTGGTTTATTCGCTGCGACAATTTCCACTTTATTAGCATATTTAATAATGTCAGTTTATAGATTATATGATTGTAAAAGAAAATATTTTAGAATTAAAATAGATATTAAAAATATTATTATATTTGTGCTAATATCTTGTTTATTGATATTTTCATATTATAATCAAAGTGTAATACTCAAGGTAATATTGTTAGTATTAGCAATTGTATATACTAGTATTATAAATTATGATTTGTTAAAACATATTTCGTTGTATGTAATAAAGAGGTGTAAAAAATGCTAAAATGTGATAAAAAAAATTGTACTGGTTGTGGAATGTGCTCAAATATATGTCCAAAAGGTGCAATCATAATGGTGGAAAATAAAGATGGCTTTTATGAACCACAAATCGATGCTGATAAATGTATAGATTGCAATTTATGTAATAAAGTGTGTCCTGCTTTGGTAAAAAGGGATATTGATGATACTCCTGAATGTTATGCAGCTCAGCTAAAGAATAAAAACATATTAAAAGAATGTGCTTCAGGTGGAGCATTTTGTGGAGTAGCTATAGATACTATACAAAATGGTGGAGTGGTATATGGTGTTGCAAATAAGGTAGATCATTTAGAATATACTAAAGTGGAAAAAATAGAATTATTGAGCGACATTTTATCATCAAAATATTATCAGTGTTATATAGATAAAAAAATTATTAATGATATTGAAATTAAGTCAAAAACAATACCAATTCTTGTTTCTGGCACTCCATGTCAAATTTCAGCAATAATTAATAATCCTAGAATTAATAAAAAGAATCTAATTACTATCGAAATTATATGTCAAGGTGTTCCAAGTAAAAAGGTAGTTAATGCATATCATAAAGAACTTGAAAAAAAAGAAAATAAAACTATAGTGGAGCATTATTTTAGATCAAAAGATTATAATGTAGGGCGTAATTATTTAAATAAATATGTTTTTGATGATGGTACAATAAAATATTTTAAAGGAGAGGAAGATCCTTTGTCGCTAACATTCCAACGCCAATTATTTTTAAGAAATTCTTGCTATGATTGTAAATATACCAATAGGCGAAGAGTAGCAGACTTTACAATAGGTGATCTTTGGATTAAAGAATATAAAAATAGTAAAATAATTCCAAATCTGGGTGTATCTGTGATAGTATGTAACACAAAAAGAGCTAAAGAAATTTTTGAAAAACAAAAAAGTTTAGATTATGAAAAAGTTGATTTAGAAAAAGCATTAGGAGATAATTTACCATATAATAAAAGTGTAAAAAAGCCGCATGGGAGATCGATTAGTTATTTGTTACTAAATAGCAAAATTAAACCTAGTAGTATATCAAAAATTTTGTGTTGGAAATACTATATTAAGAAGAAAATAAAAGGTGAATAATTAAAATGGCATATAAAAAAATAAATCAATTACAATTTCTTAGGTTTATTGCATTCAGTTTGATTTTTTTATATCATGCTGGTGTGTATACTAATTTACCATTTTGTGGTAAGTTAAATCCGGGATTATGGGCTGTTAGCTATTTCATTATATTAAGTGGATTTCTTACAACAATTAAGTACTATGATAATGTTAGCGAATTAAAACCAGATTCTATTTTCAAGTACTTAAAGCAAAAAGTAAGTAAAGTCTACCATCTGTATTTTATTTTAACAATAATCTCAATATCGCTTTATAATTTCCCTGAGATAATTACTTCAAATAATTATAAATCTATCATTGGAGTCGTTTTTCAATTAATAAAAAACCTATTACTGATACAGTCATGGTTTCCAAATGGTTATTTTAGTTTTGTTGGTGTAGGGTGGTTTTTATCTACTATTATATTCCTTTATTTTTTATCTTTCCCATTTATTATATTTATAAAAAAGATTAATAAATCTAATAAAAATTTCATAACAATTTTGCTAATTTTAGTTATTTTATTATTTGAAATTTTTTATGCATTTTGCCTTAGAAATACGGAACAATCATACTATAATTATGTTATACCATTTTCAAGAACATTTGAGTATTTAATTGGAATGTTGGTAGGTTGTATATATAAAAATAGTATAATAAAGAAAGAAGTAAGTGTTCGAAAAAGATTGTTCAACACTTTGTTAGAAGCCCTTGCAATTGTCATTATAACGTTTGTTATGATTATAGATCAAAATGTTGTATGGCTAGATAGGATTTCCAAATGGATTATACCAAATTCGATATTAATATATATTATTGCTTTAGGAAAGGGATATTTATCAAAAATATTTTCTAAAAGGACACCTACAATACTTGGTGATATTTCATCAAAAGCATTTTTAATTAATCCAATAATTTTATTAATTTATTTTAGACTATATGGTTCTACCAGTATTATTGGAAACTTGTTCTCATTAGTGTATATTTATGTTTTAACATTAGTATTGTCATACGCGATTTATAGCAATCAAACAAAAAGATGAATTTATTCATCTTTTTTAATTATCACTATAATTGATATTTATACTTATTTATAGTAAAATAAAATAGTAGTAGGAAGTGATAATATGGTATATACTCGTCCTAAAATAGCTAGCTTTTTACCAGAATCAAAGGATAGGATACCTGATGCAAATACATTCGTTAAAATAGTAGATAGTAACTTAATAGCCACTAATCATGCACCAGTTGATCAATCTTTAGCAGAATTATTAGTTACATTTTATAATTTAGATTATGAAACTTATAAAAAGATATTAAAATATTGCAATGTTGAATATACAACATATAAAAAATATGCTGAAGATATTAATAAAATAGTATCTAAATCAAATAATCCATTTATGTCATTATTACAAACATTAGATATTATTCGAAGTAAATATATGGTTATAAATAGATATGTATCAAATAATATAAAAGGAATGTTATCAGAAGATGAGTTGCGCACTTTAAAAGAGGTACTAACAGATACAACAAAGCAAGAATTGAGTAGTGCTATGAAATCATTTAGGACTAGAGTAAATAAATATAGCATGTATCCAGATCTATATGAGTTTATTCAAAAAATAGGTGCTAAAGAAGCATTTGTTAAGTCAATATCACAAGAAATAGATAAAAGAGTTAATAGTAGAGTAGGTCTAAGTAGAAGAAAATAAAATAACTGAGATGGTGTAAACCATCTTATTTTATTATTTAAAATAAACCTATATTGTGTTATAATCTAAATGTGGTGATAATATGGCTAAAAAGAAGAAAAAGCAAGATTATAATAAATTATTAATAATTCTAACTATAATAAGCATGTTATTTTTATCTGTATTTGTAATAAATGTAGTTAGATTGAATGTATTACCATTTAAGTATGTTTTAAAATGCTTAGTTGTTGTATTCTTAGTACATGTAATAATATATTTACTTGGATTATTAAGAAACAAATTCTTTAAAGTACTGAGTTACATCTTAATAGTATTTACTATAATAATATATTTTATAGGTACATTTTATACAGGTGTAACCATAAGCTTTCTAAGGAAAGCATTTAATAAGACAAAAACAAGCTATACGATATCATATGTCTTATTATCAACAAATAATTATAATGAAGTATATGATTTAAATAATCAAGATATAGCTTATTATGATAAGATACCACATATTGATAAAGGTCTTGAAAAATTAAATTCTATGATAGATTATAATAAAATAACTGTAGATAATATAAATGGATTATTTAATTATAGTAATATATTAATAGAAAAGAATACATATAATACAATTAAAAATAGTGTTATAGAAATAGATATTGGTAAGTATAAAGTTACATATGAATTTAGTATAACAATAGAAGAAGAATTTAAACCAGAAGAAATAAAAGATATAGTTACAATATATATTGGTGGATTTGATTTTACAGATGCATGTAATGATTTAAATATGTTAGTAACAATAAATAGAAAAACACATAAAGTATTACTTACAAGTATACCTAGAGATTATTATATGTATTTCAATGATCTAAAAATGGATGAAAAATTAGATTATGTATTAAAATGGGGAGTTAATGTTCCAATAGAAGGATTAAGTTCTTTATTTGATGTAGATATTGATTACTATGTAACAGTAGATACAAGTAGTATAGTTGGTTTAGTAGATGAAATAGGTGGTGTAGATTTCTGTTCAGATTTCACATTTACAACTACACATGCAACTATATTAGATGATTATGATGATTCAAAAGGTAATAGATTAAGAGTTCAAAAAGGATGTCATCAATATAATGGAATAGAAATATTAACTATCGCAAGAGAACGTTTAGCGTTCCAAGGTGGAGATAGACAAAGACAAAAGAATTGTCAACAAATATTAATTAATATAGTTAATAAATTAATGAGTTTTGACTCAGTAACTAAGTATACAAGCTTATTAAATAAATTAGATGATTTATATACAACAAATATTCCAGATAAATTAATCACATCAGTAGCTAAAGACTTTATAGATGGAAATAAATATGAAATAGAACAACAATCTGCAGATGGTTATTCATCAGCTGGATGGATGCATATTCACACATATTATGGTGGTGTTCTGAGACCATACACTGATAGTGTAGAAAAAGTAAAAACTAAATTAAAAGAATACTATAATTAAGTTCTACAAAAAGTAGAACTTTTTTATTGCATAAAACTATATATATCATCCCAATATATAATAGGTGATATAATGGCAAAACATAAAGTTGATATATTAAATATAAATACATCAACATTAGAAGTATTAAGTAGTGATGAAATGATTAAATTATTTAAAGAATTAAAAAACGGTAATGAAAACGCAAAAGAAGAATTAATAATAGGTAATTTAAAATTAGTATTATCAATTCTAAAGAATTATAACAATAGAGTAGATAATATGGATGATTTATTCCAAGTAGGAGTAGTAGGTTTAATAAAAGCAATAGATAATTTCGATTTGTCACATGAAGTAAAGTTTAGTACTTATGCTGTACCTATGATATTAGGTGAAGTAAAAAGATACCTAAGAGATAACTCTAGTATAAGAATAGCTAGATCAATAAAAGATATCGCGTATAAAGCATTAAAAGCAAATGAAGAATTAGTAAATAAATATGGTAGAGAAGTAACAGTAGATGAAATAGCAAAATACTTAGATTTAGAACCATATGTAGTTGCGGATGCTCTAGACGCTATGAAAGACACAATAAGTATGTCAGAACCTATATATAACGATGGAGGAGATACAATATACCTAGAAGATCAATTAGCTTCTAATGAGGGTATATATAACTTAGAAATAAAGATGTCATTAAAAGATGCCTTAAATAAAATAAAAAATAAGGAAAGATATATATTAGTAAATAGATATATAATAGGTAAGACACAAATGGAATTAGCAAGTGAATTAGGTATATCACAAGCTCAAATATCTAGACTAGAAAAAAGTGGTATATCAAGCATAAAAAAGATGATAAATTAAGTATCTTTGTGTGTATTTTTGACAATAACATAAAAAGATGTTAATATATTAATGCACATAAGGAGGATTATTATGGCAAAAAGTGAATATAACACCAATGTCGAAAGTATAATAACAATATTTACAGTAGATGAAGATAAACTAAAAGTGTTATTAATCAGAAAAAAAGAAGAACCATATAAAGGATATTGGACATTACCAAATTCAATGGTTAAAAACGATGAAACAATAGAAGATAATTTAACCAATTTAGTATATGATAAATTAGGTATTAAAAGCCTATTTATAGAACAATGTCATACTTATAGTAATGTAGATAGACATCCAGATGGTAGAGTAGTAGGGGTTAATTATATAGGAATCATAGATCCAGTAACATTATTACTAAAAAGAGAAGCAAGAGAAGATATAGATTCTGAATGGTTCCCAATTATAGATTTACCTAAATTAGGATATGATCATGGATATATAATTGAAAAAACATTATCTGTATTAGGTAAAAAACTTAATAGCGTGTCTTATATTAGAAATCTATTTAAAGCAGATTTCACATTACCAGAATTAGAAAGAGTATTAAGTAGTATATTAGATAAATCTGTAGATAGAAGAAACTTTAGAAAACGTCTATTAAAACTAAATATAATAGAACCTACTGGTGAAAAGAGTGAAGGCCATAATGGTAGACCAGCTAAATTATATCGTTTTAAAGAAGAAGTAAAAGATATACATATATTTTAAAAAATAGGGTATAAAATCCCTTTTTTTGTTCAAAAAATGTAAAATTTAACTTTTATATAAAAACATATTGACATATATTGCCTTAGGTGTTAAAATTAATATCGTGATTAAAGGTTTACGTTGTAAATCTTTATAAAAATCCCAGTTTGAAACACCTGGGTATGTGTAGAGAAGGAGGGTAACAATGCCTACTATAAATCAACTAGTTAGAAAGAACAGAACTGATAAGGTTAGAAAAAGTAAAGCACCAGTATTAAATATTGGTTATAACAGCAAAGATAAGAAGAGAACTAAATTAAATTCTCCTCAAAAACGTGGTGTTTGTACAAGAGTTGGAACAATGGCTCCAAAGAAACCGAACTCAGCATTAAGAAAGTATGCTCGTGTTAGATTAAGTAATGGTATGGAAGTAACATGCTATATTCCTGGTGAAGGACATAACTTACAAGAGCACAGTGTTGTTTTAGTAAGAGGTGGACGTGTTCCAGACTTAATCGGTGTTAGATATCACATTATTCGTGGTACTATGGATACTGCTGGAGTTGAAGCAAGACGTCAAGGTCGTTCTAAATACGGCGCTAAAAAACCAAAAGATAACAAATAATTGAAAGGAGATTAATATGCGTAAGAGACAAGCAGCAAAAAGAGATGTATTAATGGATCCTATTTATAAATCTAAATTAGTTACTAAATTAATTAATAACATGATGGTAGATGGTAAAAAGGGTACAGCTCAAAAGATTTTCTATGAAGCTATGGATATGGTTAAAGCCAAAACTTCAAAAGATCCATTAGAAGTATTAGAAAGTGCAATGGAAAACATCAAACCAGCATTAGAAGTTAAATCAAGACGTGTAGGTGGAGCTAACTATCAAGTTCCAGTTGAAGTAAAACCTGAACGTGCTCAAGCTTTAGCTTTACGTTGGTTAATAAATTATGCTAGATTAAGAGGAGCTCATTCAATGTCTGAAAATTTAGCAAACGAAATTATGGATGCAGCTGAAGGAACAGGTGCCTCTGTTAAAAAACGTGATGATATGCATCGTATGGCAGAAGCAAATAAAGCATTTGCTCACTATAGATGGTAGGAAAGGGAATAATATATGGCTCGTGAATATAACTTAAAAGATTATCGTAATATCGGAATCATGGCTCATATTGATGCTGGTAAAACAACATTCACAGAAAGAGTTCTTTTCCATACTAAAAAAATCCACAAAATTGGTGAAACTCATGATGGTGCTTCACAAATGGACTGGATGGAACAAGAACAAGAACGTGGTATTACAATAACTTCAGCAGCAACAACTGCATTCTGGAAAGGTCACAGATTAAATATAATCGATACTCCAGGACACGTAGACTTTACTGTAGAAGTATCTCGTTCACTTCGTGTACTAGATGGTGCAATCGCATTACTAGATGCACAAGCTGGTGTTGAACCACAAACTGAAACAGTTTGGAGACAAGCTAATGAGTTTAAAGTTCCAAGAATGATTTTCTGTAACAAGATGGATAAGATGGGTGCATCATTCGAATATAGTTTATCAACAATTGATTCTAGATTCGGTGTTAACGCTAAACCTATTGAATGGCCAATTGGTGCAGAAGATAGCTTTAGAGGTGTTATCGACTTAGTAACTATGAAAGCTTACGAATTCGATGGCAAACCTGAAGAAGATTATAAAGAAATTGAAATTCCTGCTGACTTAAAAGATATAGCAGAACAAAAGAGAATGGAATTAATTGAAACAGTTGTTGAATTTGACGACGAAATAATGACTAAGTACTTAGAAGGTACTGAACCAACTATAGAAGAAATTAAAGCATGTATCAGAAAAGGTACTCTTGCAGTTGAATTCTTCCCAGTATTATGTGGTACTGCTTTAGGTAACAAAGGTGTTAAATTAGCGTTAGATGCAGTAATTGATTATATGCCATCTCCATTAGATGTTGAATCAATCAAAGGTGTAGATTTAGATGGTAATGAAGTTGTTAGACATCCATCTGATAATGAACCATTTGCAGCTTTAGCATTTAAGGTTATGACAGATCCATTCGTTGGTAAATTAACTTTCTTCCGTGTTTACTCAGGTAAATTAGAAAGTGGTAGTTACGTATTAAATAGTTCTAAAGATACAAAAGAAAGAATTGGACGTATTCTACAAATGCATGCCAACAACAGAACTGAAATTAATGAAGTATACGCTGGAGATATTGCTGCAGCAGTAGGACTTAAAAATACAACTACAGGTAATACATTATGTGATGAAAAGAAACCTTGTATTCTTGAATCAATGGTATTCCCTGAACCAGTTATTGAATTAGCTGTTGAACCAAAATCAAAAGCTGATCAAGACAAAATGGCTTTAGCTTTACAAAAATTATCTGAAGAAGATCCAACATTTAGAGCTAAAACTGATACTGAAACAGGTCAAACTATTATCGCTGGTATGGGTGAATTACACTTAGATATCATCGTAGATAGAATGAAAAGAGAATTCAATGTTGAAGCTAATATTGGTGCTCCACAAGTTAGTTACCGTGAAACAATTACTCAAGCTGGTGATTGTGAAGGTAAATATATTAAACAATCAGGTGGACGTGGACAATATGGTCACGTATGGATTAACTTTGAACCAAACCCTGGTAAAGGTTATGAATTCGTTGATGCAGTTGTTGGTGGTGTAGTTCCAAGAGAATATATCCCAGTAACTGATAAAGGATTACAAGATGCTTTAAAAACTGGTATTTTAGCAGGATATCCTATGGTAGATATTAAAGCTACATTACATGATGGTTCTTACCATGAAGTAGACTCTTCAGAAATGGCTTATAAAGTAGCTGCTTCTCTAGCACTTAAAGAAGCTAAGAATAAATGTAAACCAGTTATTCTAGAACCAATCATGAAAGTAGAAGTAGTAGTTCCAGATGAATATCTAGGACCAGTTATGGGTGATATTACTGCAAGACGTGGTAGACCTCTAGGTCAAGAATCTAGAAACTTAGCTATCAAAATTGATGCTATGGTACCACTTGCTGAGATGTTTGGTTATGCTACATCTTTAAGAAGTAATACACAAGGTAGAGGTAACTTCACTATGACATTTGATCATTATGAAGAAGTTCCAAGAAACATCCAAGAAGAAATTATCAAAAAAAATGGTGGAAATAACTAAAACCACTTGAAAAAATTAGTAAAATGCTATAAAATTAAATATGTAATAAATTAAGGAGGAAATTATTATGGCACAAGGAAAATATGATCGTTCAAAACCACATGTTAACATTGGTACTATTGGACACGTAGATCATGGTAAAACAACTTTAACAGCTGCTATTACTAATGTTCTACATAAGAAAGGTTTATCTGAATTTGTAGATTATGCAAATATCGATAAAGCCCCAGAAGAAAGACAACGTGGTATTACTATCAATACTGCACACGTTGAATATGAAACAGATGCAAGACACTATGCACACGTTGACTGTCCAGGACATGCTGACTATGTTAAAAACATGATCACTGGTGCTGCTCAAATGGATGGAGCTATATTAATAGTTTCAGCTGCAGATGGTCCAATGCCTCAAACAAGAGAGCATATCCTTCTTGCTAGACAAGTTGGTGTTAAATATATCGTTGTTTACTTAAATAAATGCGATATGGTTGATGACCCAGAATTATTAGAATTAGTTGAAATGGAAGTTAGAGACT
>ODAI012941177.1_pt1 | contig 14317 bp, 12 predicted proteins | sample 1539321 | NCBI WGS metagenome assembly ODAI01 (sample SAMN02144231, study PRJEB22623) | gut metagenome | biome: sheep rumen | host: Ovis aries | place: New Zealand
AGAGCTATAAAGGCGTCGTAATCGCGAATGCCTTCTTCGTACAGGAAATCCGAGTTAGAACCGTCACCGTTGACAACCAGCACAGACTCAGGCAACCTTTCCGAGAGAGCGATACTGCGCTCCTTGTCTTTTTCTATAATCTTGACGGCATTCATCTGCCCGGCAAGGCTGCGGGCCACCATTTCCGCAATAGGAGTGCCTCCAAGAATCATGACCTTGGAAACAGCCTTCACAGTTTTGCCGAAATACTTCAGCAGGCTCGTCATCCCCTCTCTTTTGGAGACAGTGAACAACACATCCCCAAACTGGAACTTGGTATCGAATTTAGGAATGATTGTATTGGTGCTGCGGGAAAGCGCAATTATGCGGAACTGCGTGGTCTCCTCGGGGGTCATGGTCCGTATGAATTCCTCCATCTTGAGATCCACCAAGGGAGAATCTTCATCTATCTTGAAGACCGAAATCTGCAATTTCCCGTGCGCGAAATCCATCGTGTCGGAAGAAGAGACATTCTTGAGCGAAGCAACGATTTCATTTGCGGCACTCTTTTCGGGATAGAACATTAGTTCTATGCCTAATTCCTTGAACAGCAGTCTGTTTTCGGCGGCAAGATAGTCCTCGTCATTTATTCTGGCAATAACTTTCTTTGCCCCAAGCTGCTTGGCAAGCAAGGCGCTGACGATATTGACCTCCTGGGTGGCAAGAGGATAAACGGCTATGAAAAGGTCGGCTTTGGACACCCCTGCATTCCTTAACGACTTGATGGAAGAAGGGCTGCCCAAGTAGGTTTCCACATCGGAATAACCGCTCAGTGCGGAAAGCCTGGAAGGATCGTTATCTATTACCGTGACCTCGTTGGACTCGGCCCTGAGCATCTTGGCCAGGTGAGAGCCGATTTCCCCGGCTCCCTCAATGACAATCTTCATAACGCCTTAAATAATTAAAAATTCCTTTTCCCCTGAGAAAACTTTGCAATATAATGCAAATTTTCCAATATCCTTCAATTCCGGATTCCCCGGTCACCGTCCTGCGGGCCTCGCCGCGAAGCTTACGCCACCCGCTATGCGCCCTCCAGACAGCCTTGAAAGCGGCAATACGGCCGGTCAGCAGGTACACCAACGCAGACATTCCGTCCAGCAGCAAGCGCATGAAAATGACCAGACGGGCCTTGGCGGGACCTGCCGTGAAGGGCAGGTTGTTGTCGAGCAAAAGCAAATTGTTCCGGTAATTAAGCTCCAGCTTGAAAGGAGAATCCGGAGCAAGGGTACCTCCGCCCAGATGCCACACGGTGCTCTGCGGCACTACTTCTACAGAGTATCCCAGCCGCTGAGCCCTCCAGCAATAATCAATCTCCTCCATGTGGGCAAAAAAACGGTCGTCAAAGCCCCCCAGTTCCTTCCACAGAGAGGAACGGGTCACCATGCAGGCCCCGCTTACCCACATCACTTTCGCCGTCTCGTCATATTGTCCGGTGTCCGCTTCGGTACGCTTGAGGACACGTCCGCGGCAAAAAGGGTAGCCGAAACGGTCCAGAAGGCCTCCGGCGGCACCCGCGTACTCAAAGCGGTCACTGCGTTCAAAGCTTCCGGAAGCAGTTTGAATCAAAGCATGAAGCTTGGGGCCGCACACGCCGCAGCGGGGGTTGGCGTCCATATATTCGACCAAAGGCTCAAGCCAGCCGGAAGAGACTTCTATGTCGGAATTGATGAGTACGTAATACTCAGCATCTACTTGGGCAAGAGCACGGTTGTAGCCGCCTGTAAAGCCGTAATTCTGACCGAGTGCTATGATACGCAGCCCGGGGAACGCCTCAGCCACCCATGCCAGAGATCCGTCGGAAGAGCCGCTGTCTGCAAGCACTACCTCAGCACCGGCGGGACAAGAAGCGACCAGCGAGGGCAGAAACGCCTTCAGGTAACGCTCCGTGTTCCAGTTCAGAATTACGACGGCCGTCTTCATCGGCCCTTAGTCTTTGCAACCGCAGTCGCAGCCTTCGCCTTTCTCGCAGTCGCAGCCTTCGCCGTGGTGACACTCGCCTTCGCCATGGTGGCAGTGGCCGCATCCCTCCTCAGGAGGAAGGTACTCGCCGTGAAGTCCCTCGCGGAGTTCCTTCTCGGTAGCCTCCCGCACAGATTCCACTTTACCTTTGAAATTGAGGGTCTTGCCTGCCATGGGATGATTGAAATCCATGGTCACGGTATCCTCGGTCACGGACGCCACGGTGCCCTGTACCACCTGGCCCTCGGAATTAAGCATGGGAAGTGTGCGGCCCACGACGAGAAGATCCTCGCGGACTTTGCCATCCACCTCGAATGCCTTCAGGGGCAGGCGCACCAGATAATTAGGATTATATGTGCCGTATCCTTCTTCCGGGGTCAGCGTGAAGGCGAACTCGTCTCCCTCGTCCTTGCCGTGTACTGCGTCCTCGAATTTCGGCAGCAGCATACCGGTTCCGTGAATGTACTGCAGAGGGGCCTCTGCACCGGCCTTGTCGGCAGTACGGCCTTCAACCTCCAACTCGTAGCTCAACGCAACAACTTTATTCTTATCAATTTTCATTTTTTTGTTTTAAAGCTACAAAGTTAATCATTTTTCAGTATATTTGTAGTCCGTATGAAATACGGATTCGACAGCGAGAAATATCTCAAAATTCAATCAGAACATATCAAGGAACGGATCGCCCGGTTCGGGGATAAACTGTACCTAGAGTTCGGAGGCAAACTATTCGACGACAACCATGCCAGCCGTGTGCTTCCCGGCTTCAGGCCCGATAACAAGCTTCGCATGCTTATGCAGCTCTCGTCCGAGGCCGAGATCATAATAGTCATCAGCGCAACGGATATCGAAAAGAACAAGATCCGCAGCGACCTTGGCATAACTTACGATATGGACGTGCTGCGGCTGAGGGAAGAATTCGAAAACCGCGGCCTGCTTGTCAACTCGGTTGTAATCACCCATTACAACGGACAAGCGAGCGCCGACGCCTACCGCACGCGCCTGGAAAGGATGGGAATCACCGTCTATTACCACCACACCATCGAAGGGTATCCCAACAACGTGACCCTCATCGACTCCGACGAAGGATTCGGCAGGAACGACTATGTCCGCACCACCAGGCCGCTCGTAGTCGTTACGGCCCCCGGCCCCGGCAGCGGCAAGATGGCCGTCTGCCTCAGCCAGCTTTACCAGGAGCACAAACGCGGCATCAAGGCCGGCTATGCCAAATTCGAGACTTTCCCGGTGTGGAACCTCCCGCTCAAGCACCCCATCAACCTCGCATACGAAGCTGCGACCGCCGACCTCAACGACGTCAACATGATAGACCCGTTCCATCTGGAGGCCTACGGCAAAACCGCTGTCAATTACAACCGCGACATCGAGATTTTCCCTGTCCTGAACGCCTTGTTCGAAGGCATCTACGGTGAGAATCCGTACAAATCACCCACCGACATGGGTGTCAATATGCTCGGCTTCTGCATAAGCGACGAAGAAGTGTGCAGCAATGCCGCCAAGGACGAAATAGTGCGCCGCTATTACGAAGCCCTGCGCAAACTTGCCGAAGGCAACGGCACCGAGGGAGAAGTCACCAAGACAGCCCTGCTCATGCGCCAGGCCGGAATCACCACCGCATGGCGCAAGACCACCGTCGCCGCCTATGAGCGCAGCCTCGAGACCGGAGTCGCTTCCGCGGCCATAGAACTGTCCGACGGAACCATCATCACGGCCAAGACCTCCCCGCTGCTGGGCCCCAGCGCCGCCCTCATTCTCAACGCCACTAAGCATCTGGCCGACATCGACCACAACATCCGCCTCATCCCACAGGAGATGATCGAGCCCATCGCCAGGACCAAAGTTTCGTTTCTGCACGGGCATAATCCGCGCCTGCATACCGACGAAGTGCTCGTAGCCCTGTCCATGCTCAGCACGTCCGACGAGAACTGCCGCCGCGCACTTGAGACCTTACCGCTACTCGAAGGATGCCAAGTCCACTCCACTGTATTGCTCAGTGAAGTGGACCGCAAAACTTTCAAGAAACTGGGCGTAGGCCTTACCTGCGACCCGGTCAAGAAGAACAAGACCTCAGTCTAGGACTGCTGGTTCGAGAGTTTCTTTTCGCTGGAAATCAACAGTGCGCAAAGGCCGACGCCGATAAGCGCACCGATTGCAACCGACAACATGGCCGCATCCCAAGAACTGCCGTTAGCAATTCCGCCGACGACAATCTTGGAGCACACTGCATCACCGACCAGATAGCCGAAGAGGCCCACGAAGCCGGCGGCTGTGCCTGCCGCATTCTTAGGTACGAGATTCAGTGCCTGCACGCCAGTGAGAGCCACAGGACCGTATATAAAGAAACCTATAAGGCAAAGCGCCACATAGACCAGCACCTTCTGGGCTGAAGGACCGACATGGATAATTTCGGCGCCCACCATCCAGTAGAGCAGCACGCCGAGGGCGCAAAGGAACATGCATATAACATTCATCGGAGCGCAGCGTCCTTTGAAAATCTTGGACGTAGCCCAGCCGCAGGCTATAGTACCGACGGCACCTACTATATTATGCACGGAGAAAGCCACCTTGCTTTCCCCGGCAGTCATAATACCCTTAGTCTGCAAGTATGTGGGAGCCCAGTCACCAATCCCATAACGCACCATGTACACGGCGACATTGGAGATGGCCACAATCCAAAGAAGCTTGTTTTTGAGCACATAGTCCACGAACAAGGTCTTGAAAGGAAGCTTTTCATCTGCTGCGCCCTTGGATTTGAGGCCGCTGTGATCGTTTCTCCAGTCAGCTACCGAAGGAAGTCCGCAGGACTCCGGGGTGTCCCGAATCGCCCACCAGCAGAACAAGGCTATCAGGATAGCGATGATCGCAGGGAATACGAAATTGCCCCTCCAAGTCTGGACCACGCCCAGGTCGGCGGCAAGCGCTACGCCGGCGATGGCCAGGAAGCCGAGCGAGAAACTACCGATAGTATGGGAAACGTTCCAAACGCTCATTTTGAAGCTGCGTTCGTTTTGGCTGAACCAATGGGCCATTATGCGCCCGCAAGGGGGCCATCCAAAGCCGCTCAGCCACCCCACGACGAGCATAAGCACGAAAATTATGACTGTATTGACAGCTGTGTTGGGGCCGAAAGGAATGAGGCCGACGGCCATCATGGTAAGCGCGGAGAGGACCAGACCGATGCAAAGGAATTTGCGGGCGTCGGAACGGTCGGACACGCTGCCCATCACAAATTTGCTGAAGGCATATGCAATGGACACAGCAGACATGGCAAGTCCCACTTTGCCGGCATCGAGAATGCCGTCTTTGATCATGTCAGGAGATGCTAGTGCAAGGTTCTTTCGAACGAGATAGTATGCAGCATATCCCAGGAACGCTCCAAGGAACACCTTCAGCCTCATCGCTTTATATTCTTTATCTACTTTTTCTGCCGGGATTTGTGCCTTCGGCTTGGGCGGATCTAGAAAACGAGCCATCTGATATTAGTTTAGAATTATTCCGTAAAGATAATCATAAGTTTTCAAATATGACATTGTGTCAGTGGCAAAATAATTGATACCTTTGCAGCAAAAATACTCAGAAATGGAAGAGAAAGATATAAAAGAAACTGCTGCAGAGCAGCCCGAGAAGGCATCGAAGAAGAAAAAAGACAACCAGCTCCAGAAAAAAATCGAAGAGCTCGATGACAAATTGTCCCGCGAGCATGACTCATACGTTCGTTTGTATGCGGAATTCGAAACATACCGCCGCCGCACGTCCGAAGAGAAACTGGCTCTGGTAGGTTCAGCTGCCGCAGACACCATCAAGGGTTTGCTGCCCGTGCTGGACGATTGCGAGCGCGCACTGCAGATACTGGAAAAGTCTTCAGACGAAGCCGCCAAAGAAGGCACTTTGCTTATATATAATAAATTGATGGAATACCTCAAGACCCGCGGGCTCACCCGCATCGAGGCCAAGGGGCAAAAGTTTGACACCGACTTCCACGAGGCTGTGACCCAGTTCCCCGCTCCCAGCGAGGACATGAAGGGCATGGTGATAGACGTCGTCCAGACCGGATACCTCTTGAACGGAAAGGTCTTAAGGTATGCCAAAGTTGTTGTAGGAGCATAACGAAATGGCAGAAAAAAGAGACTACTACGAGGTCCTAGGGCTCGATAAGAGCGCATCGGCCGACGACATAAAGGCTGCTTACAGGAAAGCGGCCTTGAAATGGCACCCCGACCGCTGGGTGAGCGGCACCGATGCCGAGAAGAAGACAGCTGAAGAGAAATTCAAGGAAGCTTCTGAGGCCTATTCTGTGCTAAGCGACCCCGACAAGAAGGCAAAATACGACCAGTTCGGTTTTGCCGGAGTGGAAGGAGCCGGGGCACAGGACTGGAGCCAGGGATTCGGCAGTCTGAACGACATTCTCAACAATTTGTTCGGCGGAGCTTTCGGCGGCGCATTCAGCGGATTCGGAGGTTTCGGCGGATTTGGCGGCGGACAGCAGGGAGCCCGCACAATGCGCGGCCGCGATATACGCACACGCGTCCGTCTGACTCTGGAAGAGATAGCAAAAGGATGCACCAAAGAGGTATCCATCGAGCGCAACAGGCCATGCCCTGAATGTGGCGGCCGCGGCGCCAAAAACAGCAGCGACATCAAGACCTGCCCTACCTGCCACGGCACCGGCCAGGTTCAGAACGTCGTCAATTCCCTCTTCGGACGCACAATGACCTATACCACCTGTCCGCAGTGCCACGGTGAGGGCAGGATCGTATCCAACCCTTGTCCCCGGTGCAAAGGAACCGGACTTGAGCGCAAACGCGAAACAGTGCAGGTGAAAGTGCCCGCCGGAGTAGAGGACGGAATGCAGCTGACAATAAGGGGCGAGGGACACGCAGCGGCACGCGACGGCGTTAACGGCGACCTGCTCGTCATCATCGAGGAACAGCCGCATCCTCAGCTCAAGCGCCAGGGAGCCGATTTGTTCTACACACGGGTCATCAGCGTCCCTGAGGCGATGCTGGGAACAGAAATACAGATTCCGACTCTCGACGGAGGCCAAAAGCTCAAAGTCGATGCCGGCACCCAATCGGGAACCATAATACGGCTGCGCGGGAAAGGCATGCCCCAGATGGGCAGCTACGGCAAGGGCGACCTGTACGTGAAGATTTTGGTCTGGATCCCCCGCAAACTCAGCCGAAGCGAGAAGGAGGCTGTCGAGGCAATGCGCACAAGCAGCAGCTTCAAGCCCGATCCGAACCGCGACGACCGCGAATTATTCGAAAAAGAGAGCAAATATTTTTAAAAATTGTTTGCTAACTGAAAAATAATTTCTACATTTGCAGTCCCAAATAAGCAGCCTCTCGTTGAACGGTTCAGTGACGCTGCGATTTATATTGAAATTTTGTTATGGATTTAATTAAATTGGTGGAGGACTCCTTCTCGCAGAACAAAGCCGCCTCCTATCCTGAATTCAAGGCCGGTGACACCATCACCGTTACATACAGGATCAAAGAAGGTGACAAGGACAGACTTCAGAACTTCCGCGGTGTAGTTATCCAGATTTGTGGAGCTACTCCTTATACCAGGACTTTCACAGTCCGCAAGGTATCCAACGGCGTCGGTGTCGAAAGGATTTTCCCTTACGAGAGTCCCTTTATCGACAAGATCGAAGTCAACAAGGTAGGTAAGGTCCGCAGAGCACGTATCTTCTATCTCCGCAACCTCTCCGGCAAGAAGGCCCGTATCAAGGAAGCCAAGAGGGCTGTAAAGGAAGCCTCCGCCGAATAGGACTATAGCAAGGCAAGACCTTGCAAACGGCTCCTTAGCTCAATTGAATAGAGCATTTGACTACGGATCAAAAGGTTACAGGTTTGAGTCCTGTAGGAGTCACACAAAAGAGCCAGAATTCTGAAATCAGGATTCTGGCTCTTTTTTATTGTGCTTTAATCAGCTAGCTTTTTTAACTCTCTTGCTCACGGTCACTGCTCCGGAAGGACAGACCAGGCGGCACAGATGGCAGCCGACGCAGCGAGATCCTATCAGTTTAGGTCTGCGCTTCACAGGATCGAAAGCGATGGCCTGGTGACCTCCGTCCATACAGGAAGTATAGCAGCGGCCACAGCCGACGCAAGTCTCGGAGTCGAAAATAGGAAATACTATCGTGCTGCGATCCAAGTCTTTAGGAGCCACGAACTCCCCTATCCTCTCGCCTACGAACGAGTCGAGCCTGTCCACTCCTCTGTCTGCCATATATTCGCGCAACCCCAGCATCAGGTCGTCAATGATGCGGTAGCCATACTGCATGACAGCGGTACAGACCTGGACATTCCGGCAGCCAAGCTGTATGAAGTCCAGCGCATCGCGCCATGTCTCGATACCTCCAACTCCACTCAACTGCAAATCCTTCATTATCGGGTTGCGGGACATCTCCAATATAAAGCGAAGCGCTATAGGCTTCACCGCACGGCCCGAGTAACCGGACACGGTCTTGCGGCCCGACACTGCCGCCGAGTCGTCAAGAGTAACGGATTTAATGGTGTTGATGGCCGATATGCCAGCGGCCCCGGCAAAATAGCACCCCATGGAGGCCTGAGACATGCTGGTAATATTGGGGGTCATCTTCGGAATAACAGGAATCGACACATTGTTCTTGACGTAGGCTGTGTAGATAGTCACCAGCTCCGGATTCTGCCCAACGTCCGACCCCATGCCGGCAAGCCTCATCTGAGGGCAGGAAAAATTCAGTTCAACAGCATCCACGCCGGCTTCCTCGGCCCTCTTGGCCAGTTCTATCCACTGCTCTTCCGTCTGACCCATTATAGAGGCCACGACCACCTTGGAAGGATAGTTTTTCTTCAGGCGCCGTAGAATATCAAAATCCACATCCACAGGATTCTCGGACAACTGTTCCATGTTGCGGAATCCATAGAAATCACCCTTGCTGTGCTCCCTCACGGCATCGAAACGGGGAGAAACCTCCTTGATTTCCTGAAGGCATATAGTTTTGTAGAACACTCCGCCCCAGCCGGCATCGAACGCACGCGCGACCATATCATAGTTGGTACACACCGCAGACGAAGCCAGGAAGAAAGGATTCTCACAGTGGATTCCGCAAAAATCTATTTCCAGAGAAGGCAGCTCGCGCACAGCGCTCGGCGCTTCCTGAAGCCTGTCCCTGAGGGCCCTTAATGAAATCGGTCTGTCATAATGCAGGCATGCCTTTTCTGCCGCCTCCAGTTCTTCGTCGGTACATTCTGCCAACCAGCGGCTCGCAAGACGTTTGTTTCCGAAGCGGATAGCCCGGAGCGCCCTTGCAGGGTCTCCGTTTTTACATACAGACGAGCAGGGAGCATCTACGCACACCAAGCAGCGAGAGGCCTCTTCGTTAAGCAAAACATCGTTCTTCAACATATTAATTCTCTAAATATCGGTTTCTCAATTGTTCCTGTTCAGCCCGCGTGAAGCCGAGCTGGTTTTCGATGTAAGAGGACAGGGAGCCGAATCTGCTGTCTATCAGATCAAGGGCAGATATGAAGTTCTCTACGCTCACGCCCACCATGGCCTGGATAAAGTCGGTAGCATCTTTGCCTCCGCCTACCTTGCGAACCCGCTCCGAAACAGCATCGATGAGGGGGGCAAAGTAAACATTGGACTGGCTGAAGTCTTCGATAACCGTGTCTTTTCCGGCGCCAAGCGATGTCAGCAGAAAAGCTGCAGCAAGGCCGGCCCTGTCCTTACCCTGGGAGCAATGCCACAATGAGCCGCCCCGGGCATTAAGCACACCTCGAAGGAAATCCCCGTAATACTTTTGTGACTGAGGTTCCATGACTATTGACGAATACAGCCTGCGCGCAAGTGCCTGTGCCTGAGGGATTGAAGCAAAGCGGACAAATTCAGAGGCCGCGTCCCTGGCACTAATCTTCCCGAAGTTTGAATTGCCGACAGAAAAGCCATCTATCATCTCACGCGGGAGCGTGGAAAGGTTTGTATAATTAACACCGCCGATACGCCTGTCGGGGTCGGTCTCCACTTCGGCTTCGAAGCGGAAATCAAAAACATCGGTCAAATGAAATCTGTCCGTCAGCACGAGCACGTCTGCATCCGTCGCACGGGAGAGGTTGCCGCATCGCAGGAGTGTATCTTTCCGCACTGTGCGTCCGTCCTGCATCACGAGACCGCCCAGCTGCCTGGCGTTCTCGATCCCTTGGAATGTAATAGTCCTATTCACAATTCCGCAATTTACGATTATTTTTTTAATTTTGCGTAAAATCGATAATTATGAAGAAATTCTTTTCATGCGTTGTGTTGGTGGTCCTAGCCGCCTTACAAACAATGAACGCCCAAACAAAAGAGGGCACCAAGTGTATCTATACAGAGGCCAGCGCCTTAACTCTGACCGGCAAACTCTATACTGACACACCCAATCCATATCACCGTCTGGACACGGTGCGGTTCAAAGGTTTCACCAAAGGAGAGAATCTCCAGGTGCGGGAATCTTCCGGAATAGCGGTGGCCTTCCGCACCAACAGCACGTACCTGCGCATCAAGACCGAATACGGCACCATACAATACCCCATGAACACCAACGGTATATCCGCCAAAGGCTATGACCTGTACATCAGGGACGGAGGCAAATGGGTCTTCGCGGCCGCCGGAGCCAGAGGCAACGGATCGGAGGGTGAAGTGCTGAGTCTCATTAAAAACATGGACGGACAGATGCACGACTGCCTGCTTTACCTCCCCCTCTACAGCGAGGTCAACTCCGTCAAGATAGGAGTTCAGGAAGGATCGGTCCTGGAGGCCATTACTAATCCCTTCAGGCACAGGGTTGCAATTTTCGGCTCCAGCTACACGCACGGATCCAGTACTTCCAGGGGCGGCATGACATATCCGGCACAGTTCTCACGCAGCACCGGAATACAGCTTCTGAGCCTTGGCTGCAGCGGCAACAGCAAGCTTCAGCCCTACTTCGCAGAGGCTCTTGCACAGGCCGATGCCGAAGCGTTCATTTTCGATTCCTTCTCCAACCCGAGCATCGACGAAATCAAGGAAAGGCTCTTCCCGTTTATCGAACGCATCCAAGCTTCCCATCCTGGCAAACCGCTCATCTTCCAGCGCACCATCAGGCGCGAGAGCAGAAACTTCAACGAGGGCGCCGAGAAGGCCGAAAGCAGCCGCATCGAAGTCGCTGACAGCCTCATGAAAATCGCTTGCAAGAAATACAAAGACGTATATTACATCTATCCCGATGCCACAAGTCCCGACCACCTGGCGTCTGTGGACGGAGTGCATCCGAGCAATTACGGCTATACCCTCTGGGCCAAATCCATTGAGAAAAAGGTCCTGAGGATACTCCGCAAATATGGAATCCGATAATTTATTTACCTGATATCGAACAGGTTAAGGAATCCGGTCATCATAAATACATTCCGGATATCATCATTGATATCCTTCACCACGACGCTGCCGCCCTGCGCTATGGCGGCTTTGCGTATGGTCAAGAATATCCTGAGGCCTGAACTGGAAATATACTCCAGGGCCTTGCAGTCCAGGACAATAGTTCCCGATGCATCGTTTATCACCGGTTCAAGGGCAGCGGCTGCCGGCTGGGAAGCCGGAGTGTCCAGGCGTCCGGCCAGAACGACCGTAGTGACATCGCCTTCTTTGTTGATCTGTATATCCATTTTTTAAAGTTTTTTAGTCATTGTAAGTACATTTCTGCCATTCTCCCGTTTGTAAGAGACCTCGTCCATGATGGTGCGGACAAGATGTATGCCCAGACCTCCTATTTCGCGCTGGCTGGCATCAAGGGTTATATCCACATCGGGAGATGCGGTGGGATCAAAAGCCGTGCCCTTGTCGGACACAATGAAACTCAAGGATCCATCGCTTATCAGTGAATCAACCTCGACGGGACCGTCTGCACCGTCTGTATAAGCATACATCACCACATTCGTGACAGCCTCTTCCAACGCCAGGTTAAGGCTCATTGCCAACGAACTGTCAATCTTCGCATCTTCAGCAACAAGATTCACAAAGTCTGCAAGCTTGGAAATCTCGTCGATACGGTTGTGGAGGACAAGATGATGCTGCTTTGTTTTGGTCCTGTCTTCCTTCAGGTAGTGCAGGAAAAGCATCGTAATATCGTCGCTCTGAGGGGCTCCGGCCACGAATTCCGACACCGCGGCATTGACAGCGTCCAGCTGCCCCTGAGCAGTGCGGCGCGTGGACAGGACCGCTTTGAGGCGGTCGTCGCCGAACAATTCCTTATTGGCATTCTCCGCCTCCGTCACTCCGTCTGTATAGAGGAACAAGGCGTCGTCGTATTCCAGGTCTATTTCCTGTTCTACGTATTCAAAATCTCCGACTATACCCAGAGGCAGATTGGGAACGGCCAGCAGCTTGTGAATCTTGTTGGTAAAAAGATAAGGGGGATTATGTCCCGCATTGCAATAACGCATATGTCCGGTAGCGAGCTCCAGTGTTCCGCAGAACAAGGTAACGAACATATTGTTTTCGTTCATATCCGCCATACTCTCGTTCATTATGGTAACGATACGGCGGGGGCTGTTCTCATGTCCGGTCACGGAACGGAAAAGGCTGCGCGTCACGGCCATGAGCAAAGATGCGGGGATACCCTTGCCGGACACATCGCCAATGCAGAAGAACAATTTTTCGTCCCTTATGTGAAAATCGTACAGGTCTCCGCCTACTTCTTTGGCAGACACCAGGGACGCGGAAATATCAAGGTCGTTCCTTTCCGGGAAAGGAGGGAAAATCTTGGGGACCATGGCCATCTGGATGCCGTGTCCGATCTTGAGTTCATTTTCCATCCTCTCCTTCTTGTCGTTTATCTCCTTGTATTTGATGGAATTGATGAACACCGAGCGTATAATGAGCACCAGCATGGCAAGTCCGAGCAGCTGCAACAGAGAGACCAGCCAGGCAGTACGGCGCAGACCGCCGTAAATCTCAGATTCGGGGATTACTATCGACATGGACCATCCCGTCCTCTCCACCGGGGCGAAGAAAACCTGATTCACCTTCCCGTTAAACTTTATGGGCATATTGCCGTACTGGCCGGAAAGCATAGCCTTGCTGAGCCGGTTTACGGTAGTATCCTCAAAATTGGCCGATGCTTCATATACATTGGCCCTCATGACCAGAGACTCGGCCGGGCACACCATTATCTCGCCCTCACGGCTCAACATCATGCTGAATGCCTCGGGATACAATTCGATGTTATCCACGACTTCCGTGAGCCAGTCCAGGGATATGTCGGCTGTCAGGATTGCCGCCGTCTTTCCGAAACGGTCCTTGATGGGAAAACTGTAGGTGGTCATTAGCAACTCTCCGCCGCCCACATCCACATAAGGTTCGGACCAATAGTCCGAGCCAAGCTCCAAAGGCTTGGTGAACCATTCCTTCTCCGGATAATTATACTCTTCTGTTGCAAGTGAAGAGAAAGCCAGGCTGTCCGCCGAGCGATAGGTATATGGGCTGAAGAGCGGCCTGCCTTTCAGATAGTCGGGCACAACCGCGATGGTCGAGCCCATGATGACGTCGTTATCGGCCACCAGGCGCCGTGTAACGGCAAACATGCTGTCGGGCATTTCAAGGCTCAAGCTTGCAACCCAGGCGCTGTTGCGCACCGCCGTTTCCGCGACATTGATAATATCCATTATCTTGGCCTTGGTGGTCTCCAGTTCGCTCTCCGCCCTTCTTGTGCACTCTTCTCTCATTCCCTTCCTGGCAAGCAGGAACTGCAACAGCGACGTGGCCTCCAATGTCAAAGCGGCCACAAGCACCAGCAACAGCCCGGCCCGTGCTGACTGCCGCAACCATTTATTGTGTGTTAAACTGGATAGTTTCATAATATCGTCTCAAGAGCCGCCCTGAACTCCGGCATAGGCGTACCGGAATCACGTTCTACTATCAACGTCTTAAGTCCGGCGTAAGGTCTCACCTGTTCCGTGATTTCGGACAAAGGTATGTCGGAGCCGAAGTAAGCCGGTGCGAAAAAAGCCCAGAACCTGCCGGCGAGGCTCTTCGGCATGTGAAAAGTCTCGCTTATGAACTCCTCGCTGCTCAGGCAGCAGCAAAGATAGACCATACCCAGGTCGAACATGTTATATCCATAGCAGAAATCACCGAGGTCTATGAAATACTTTTTGTCGCCGGAAAATATAGCATTGCTGTACTGAAGGTCGCCGTGTATCGCAGTATCGGCATCAGGAGCATCTGATATGAACCGGGCGATTTTGTCCTTTTCCGGGACCGAGAAAAACGGATTCTGCTCAAGCAGGCGCATGTAACGGTC
>ODAI014085130.1_pt1 | contig 14317 bp, 8 predicted proteins | sample 1539321 | NCBI WGS metagenome assembly ODAI01 (sample SAMN02144231, study PRJEB22623) | gut metagenome | biome: sheep rumen | host: Ovis aries | place: New Zealand
CAGCACGGATCCATCTCCTCCGTCGGCGCCGGCGGATACGGCGGATTGACCTGCACATCCCCCTCGCCCACCGGCTCGAAAATCGTATCCGGATGCATCATGTTCGCGTGCTGTTCGATCCAATGGAAATTCTCCGCAAACTTGAACTTATCCTTCAGGCATTCTTCGAAACTATGCAGCACAAGGCTTCCGGCGGGGGCACTCCCCTTCACAAAGAATGCAATCTGGGGAATCTGCTGCATCTGATGCCGCGACCAATTGTTCTCGATCCCCCTCGTGAGTGCAAGCATCGGCCTTTCGCCCATGCCGTAGCACAGGTAGTCGGCCCCGGAAGTAACCAGGACAGAGGGCATCAGGCAGTCCTTCCAGTAGTCGTAATGCGTGAGGCGGCGGAGGGAAGCCTCGATGCCGCCGATGATGACAGGGACATCGGGATACAGTTCCTTCAGGATCTTCGTATAGACCGTAACGGCATAGTCCGGCCGGGCACCCGCCTTGCCGTCAGGCGTGTAGGCGTCGTCGTGACGGAGCCGCTTGGAGGCCGTGTAGTGGTTCACCATCGAGTCCATCGCCCCCGAATTCAGTCCGAAATACAGCCTGGGCGCTCCCAGCTTGCGGAAATCGCGCAGGTCATCCCGCCAGTTGGGCTGCGGGACGACCGCCACCCGGTATCCCCATTTCTGGAGCCATCGCGCAATCACCGCCGTCCCGAACGACGGATGGTCCACGAACGCATCCCCCGAGAAGAGGATGATGTCGATGTAATCCCATCCCAGCGCCTGGACCTCCTTCACGGAAGTCGGAAACATGTAGTTCTCGCTCATCCTTGCAAACTATGAAACAATTCGTCCTTGAAATTCACCAGATAGACCTTCTCCACCGCCCGCGTCAGGGCCGTATACAGCCACTTCAGGTCATCCGGTGTGAGGAAATCCTGCCAGAAAGGATTGTCGATGAAGACGCACTTCCACTGGCCGCCCTGCGACTTGTGGCAGGTGATGGCATCGGCATACTTGAGCTGCAGGGCGTTGAAGAAGGGATCCTCCCGCACGGCTTCGTAACGCTTCTTCTTGGTAGTCAGATGGGAATAGTCCGCGCTCACCCCCTGGTACAGGGCATTGGACTGCTCATAGGTCAGCGAGGCGGATTCGCATGCCAGCGTGTCCAGCAGCCCCTTCGCCACGATTCCCTGGCCACCATAGTCCGGAAAAGCCAGCCGCGCCTGGGCGAAATGCAGCCCGTACCGTTCCTCGTAACCGCCGATGCGCACCAGCTTGCAGATGTCGCCGTTGGCGATGTAGTCCGTTCCTTCCAGCTCATCGGCGAAATGGTAACAGTTCTTTACGATCATGAGCTTATCCTCCCGGACCAGCCGCTCCTCCCGGTACAGGACCTGGGCGCGGATGCCTGCGTTGTAGCGGTTGGCGCGTTTGTTGGACCTGCACAGGACGATGGTCTCGTCCTCCCCGTACCGGCCATACGCATCCGACAGCGTCTCAATCAACTCTCCCCCGGAGATGCGCTCTACGTCATCAAACCCCCGGACCGTCAGGCCCAGTTCGTCCATCGGGATCTCGCAATCCTCCTCCAGCAACTCCCGCAGGTGCGTCGCATTCACAAGGATACCCGAGCCTTCCTGCTGGCGGACGACCGTCCGGAGTTCGGAAAAACGCACACCGCCAGCCCCTGACATATACTCCGGAGACAGGGCCGGAGACCGGTCCAGCCCCACGGGAGGCAGCTGCGCGGCATCGCCGACCAGGATCATCCGGCAGTCCACCCCGCTGCGCATATACAAGATCAAGTCCTCCAGAAGGTTTCCGGAGCCGAATACGGTCGTGGACTGCCGCTCCCCCGCCTCGATGCCGATCAGCGACACCTCGTCCACGATGAAGAGCGTATTCTTTGCTTTGTTCGGTGCCAGGGAGAACTGGCCGAAACCGTCGTCTCCGTGGCTTTTCTGACGGTAAATCTGCTTGTGGACAGTCGATGCCGGCCGCCCGGTATAGTTCGACAGCACTTTCGCCGCCCGGCCCGTCGGAGCCATCAGCACGCAAGGGGTCTTGAACTCGGAAAAAGTGGAAACCACGGCCGCCAGGGCCGTCGTCTTGCCCGTGCCGGCGTAGCCGTTGACCACCAGGATGTCGGCATCGTCCCCGGTCGCGAACGATGCGATGTCCTGCATCAGGCGGTCCTGGCAGGGCGTCGGCTCATAGGAAAACCGCCGCAGGAATTCGGTGTACAGGAATCCCGTCCGGTCCATCGGCTACCTCCGATGGATGAAGGCCGCGAAGACGGCGAAAACCGGATAGATCTCGACACGGCCCAGGAACATGTCGAACGTGAAAATCAGCTTGATGGCGTTCGGCTCGGCATTGAAGTTCCCGAGTGAGCCGATGGTGCCCAGGGAAGGCCCCACATTGGTCAGCGACGCGATCGTCCCCAGCAGGGCATGCTGGTTCGGATCCCCGATGATGACGCACAGGACGGCGGAAACGCCGATCATCAGGAAGAACAGCGCGATGTACAGGATCTGCGGATACACTTCCTCGTCTCGCAGGATCCGCTTTCCGAACTTGACCTCAAACACGGAAGAAGGATACAATGTCTTGACCACCTGCATCCGGATCGCCCGGAACAGGACGATCACGCGGTCCGACTTGAGGCCGCCCGTAGTGGAACCCGCACAGCCGCACACCAGACTGCCCACGATCAGGATGAAGCACGGCAGCATGGGCCAGGCGGAGTTGTCACTGATGGCAAGGCCGGTCGTGGAGGTATAGCTCACCACATGGAAGGTCGCATCCAGGAAAGCGCGCGCCCAAGTGCCGTCCACTCCCTGCATCTTCAGGGAGATGGCCGTCAGGATGGATCCGCCGACAAGACTCAGCGTATAGAACCGCAGGACCGGATTCTTCAGGGGGCGTAGCGACCGGGAGGCGAGCGTCATGAAAATCAGCCCGAAATGGATTGACGCCAGGTACATGAAGACAATCGTTAGAGAGGAGATCAGCTCCGACCGGAAGAAGCCGATGGACAGGTTCCGGGTGGAGAAACCGCCCGTCGCGCAGACGGTAAAGGCATGGTTGATGGCATCGAAGGGGGACATCCCCGCCAGCAGATAGCTGACGAAAGCCAGCGCGCAGATGCCCAGGTACACCCACGCGAAGATGAATACGGTCTTGTTGGCCTGGGAACGGTAATCCTCCCGCGACAGGGAAGACAGTTCCATATTGGTCAGCCGCAGACGCACCGGTGAGGAGTTCGGGATGATCAGGAGCAGGAAGACGACAACACCCAAACCGCCGATAAAGTGCGTCGAGGAGCGCCAGAACAGCAGGCTCCGGGGCAGGGCTTCCACGTCTTCCAGAATGGTCGACCCTGTCGTCGTAAAACCGGAAACGCTTTCGAACCAGGCATTTACAATGGAGAACGGTCCACCCCAGAGGGCATATGGAAGCATGCCGAACACAAAGGAAAGCAACCAGGACAGGAAGATGATCATGTACCCGTCACGTAGGGTGATCTGTTCCGTCTTTCGGACAAAGATGAAAGGGAACACACCCACGGTGAAGGTAAGCGAGAAGCTGATCAACAGTGGTGCCAGGGCGCTGTCCCCGCCGTCCAGCAGGGACACGAATACCGACAGGAGCATGAACAGCGAGCTCACCAGGAGTGCCGTTCCCACATTCCGCGATATGACCTTCAGGTTCATTCCTTGGGCTGGGTTTCACGCATCAGCTTGATCCGCCGGCGCAGCTGGCGGTTTTCTTCCGTCAGCTCGACAATGCCCTCGTTCAGCTCGCTGAGCTGGTCGTCCCCGTCGAAGGTGTAATTGTATTTCCGGCCCATCGACTGGTAGTCCTTGAGACTGACCAGCATCTTGTTCAGCGGGTTCACATAGTACGCGATGATGAAGAACATCAGCAGGAGCACCAGGATCACCCCCACGGACACCGCCACGAAACCGGGGATGATGCTCCGGTAGAAACCGCGGTCGAAATTCTCGGAATTCCGCTGGAGGTCGTCGTACATCGCCTGGCTCAGACGGCCCAGATAGTCGTCCAGCCGGTGGAAAGGAGGCTGCAACCGGTCGAAATACCAGGTCCGGGAGTCGATGAAGTCCGACTTGAGCACCTCCTCCAGTTCCAGGGAAGTGAGCATATAGGCCGAGTAAGCGTACAGGACCGAATCCGTGAGCGGAATCATCTGCTTTTCCGCAAAGGACGAACGGAGCGAGTCGCAATAGAAAACGAATTTCTGCTGGTCGAAATCGGGAAGGGAGTTGACAGACTCGTCCCCGATGACCGTCAGGATCTGGAGATTGTAGTTGTCGGTGACGTTCGACAGCTTCTGGGCGACATTGATGCCATTGATGTTTTCGGCGATCATTTCCGACACATAGCTGGACATCCGCCGGTATTCCAGGATGGAGATGATGCTGGAAAGCACGAGAACAACGACGATGGCACTCAGGGCGAGTACCATCTTCATCCTCAGCGAAAGCCGGAAATTATTCCGCCACGTCTTGAGCTTAGCGAACATAGCCAAACATTTTCTTCAACTGACAAAGATAGCCTTTTTCTCCATACTTTTCAAGGTCGGCCCGAAGATTCAAATTATTTTAAAGAATTTTTATAAAAATCGAGAGGAAATTAAAAAATATTAGGTATATTTGTCCCGTATTAACGAAAAACGGTCATGAGAAACACATTCCTGGACAAGAAAGACAACAAGAATTCGCTCTTAAAAAAAACCATACTCCACCTTTGCATCCAGAATGGAGAATACAGCATCGCTTCCCTGAGTGAACAGATCAATTCCAGCGTTCCCACCGTCACCAAACTGATCGGGGAACTGATGGACGAAGGCTTCATGATCGAGTTGGGCAAGTCCGGCACCTCGGGCGGAAGGCGCCCCAGCATTTACGGACTCAACCCGGATGCGGGCATGTTCGTCGGCCTGGACATCCGGCACTCCCACGTCAGCATCGCCGTCACCGACTTCAAGGGCGGACTCATTTCCTTCCAGGACAACATTCCCTTCACCTTCGAACCGGACGAGAACTGCATCCACCGCGTCGCCCACAGCCTCCGCACCTTCTTCTCCGAGAAAGACCTGGACTGGAACAAGGTCCTGGGAATGGGCATCAGCGTGGCCGGCCGCGTGAATCCCAAGACCGGCTACAGCAACCTGTACTCCTTCGATCCGGAAAGGCCCATCAACAAGATCCTATCCGAGGACCTGGACATCCCGGTGGTCATCGAGAACGACTCCCGTGCCATGACCTACGGCGAATACCTCGCCGGGGCCGTCAAGAAAGAGAAGAATGTCCTGTTCATCAATGTGAGCTGGGGTCTGGGAATGGGCATGATCCTGGACGGTCACCTGTACTACGGCACTTCCGGCTTTTCCGGCGAATTCGGCCACTTCCCCCTGCTGGACAACGACCAGATCTGCCGCTGCGGCAAGATCGGCTGCCTGGAAACCGGTGCCTCCGGTTCCGCCCTCGTCCGGCTGATTACGGAACAGCTCCGCGCCGGACGCGCCTCTTCCCTCTCCCAGACCTTCAAGAAGGAAGGGAAGGTGAACCTCAACGATATTTTCAAGGCGATCCAGGAGGAGGACATCCTCACCATCGAGAGCATCGAGAAAATCGGCAGCAACCTCGGACGCGGCCTGGCAGGCCTGATCAACGTGTTCAACCCGCAACTCGTCGTCATCGGCGGAAAGCTCTCCTTGGCAGGCGATTACCTTATCCTCCCCATCCGCAGTGCCGTCAAGCGCCACGCCCAGACCATTGCGAACCAGGATACCGCCATCCGTTTCACGAAACTGCGCAACGAAGCAGCACCCATCGGCGCCTGCATGCTGTCCCGCAGCCATCTGCTCGGAATCGTATAAAGTCAGGGGAAGCGAGAGCTCCTACCGGTCATCATCCAGGATCGAGTACCTGGAATTCAAGCTCTTGAATTCGGGTACCAGGTCCTTCATCTGTCCCACCGTCCGCATCGCATCGAACTGGTAGCTGTCCTGGATGAGGGCTTCAATCTCCACATCCACGTCTTCGTAGTCGTATTCCCGTACGGAGGCGATCATGATCTTGTCGTGGGAAGTGGGCTTGGTGTTCTCCTTGGTCGCCAGGAGTTCCTCGTACAGTTTTTCTCCATGGCGGAGGCCGGTGAACTCGATCTTCACGTCGGTACGGCCGGACAGCTGGATCATCCGTTTTGCAAGGTCCACGATCTTCACGGGCTTGCCCATGTCGAAGATGTAGATTTCTCCGCTCTTGCCCATGCTGCCGGCCTCCAGCACCAGCTGGCAGGCCTCCGGGATGGTCATGAAATACCGGATGATCTCCGGATGGGTGACCGTGACCGGACCGCCCGCAGCAATCTGCTTCCGGAACAACGGAATCACGGATCCATTGGAACCCAGCACGTTACCGAAACGGGTCGTAATGAACTGCGTCGGAGCCGACTTGTCCTTCTGGATCTTGCGGGCCAGGGCCTGGACATAGATCTCGCAGATTCGCTTGGAGCAGCCCATCACATTGGAGGGATTCACCGCCTTGTCCGTGGAGACCATCACGAAACGGTTCACACGGAACTCGACGGCCAGGTCGGCCAGGACCTTGGTCCCCAGGACATTGTTCTGGATAGCCTCCGACACGTTGTCCTCCATCATCGGGACGTGCTTGTACGCTGCCGCATGGAAAACGTATTCGGGCCGGTATTCGTCGAAGATCGCCCGCATCCGGGCCTTGTTGGTGACATTGGCGACAATCGTGGGCGCATCGATCTCCTGCCATCTCTTCTTCAGTTCCAGCCGGATGTCGTGCAGGGGCGTTTCCGCGTTGTCGATGAGGATCATCTGGTAAGGGTTGAACATCGCCACCTGGCGCATGATCTCGCTGCCGATGGAACCGGCGGCGCCAGTGATAAGTACCCGCTTCCCCTCCAGGTGGGAGGCGATTTCCCGCATGTTCAGCTTGATCGGATCCCGGCCGAGAAGGTCCTCGATCTGCACCTCCTTGACGGTCGTCCGCCGGCCGCTCTTCTGCCAGTCATCCGACACCTCGGGTGCCAGGAAAATCTGGACGTTCTCCTGAAGCAGAAGGTCCGCGAAACGCGTGTCTTTCAGGCTCTCCGCCTTCGCCGGGGAAACGATGAACGCCTCCACCCGGTCGCGCCGGATCCGATCGATCAGCGATTCGTCGTTGGGGTACACGTTCACGCCCATCAGCACCTTTCCGAACATGTCGGGATTGTCGGCCACGAAGCCCACGATCCGGAAGCGGTTATCCGCCTCGGCGCGCAGCGACTTCGCGATGTCCACTCCCACCTGCGTTCCATATATATACGTGTTCAGCAGTTCCTTCCCGCTCTGGTTGAAATGGTCGTTGAGCATCTTGATGATCATCCGAGAGGTCGCCAGGACCATGAAGCAGATGACATAGGAGATCATCAGCACGGACAGCGATGCGAAGGAAGTGGTGAACAGGAACGGCCACAGGAGCGAAATCGCCCCCGCACAGAAGTAAGCCAGGGTCAACGCAACGAAGATGTGCATCACATCGACGAAGGAAGACAGGCGAAGGATATTCGAATAAGTATGGAAGATCTTGAAAAACAGGATATTCAGCGTAATGACGACCAGGAAGGTCCAGCGCATCTCCGAGCCCATCGTCGCGGCGGATGCCAGTCCGAACCGGATGATGTAGGCCAGGACAACGGAAATGACGACGATAATCAGGTCGAACAACAAAATCGTCCAGGAAGGGAGGATCCTGGACGAGAATAACTTGCGAAAGAAACCGTATTCCTTCATATCTGGTGCAGCATCTATCAATCGGGACTGCAAAGATAGGACATTTTCACGAATAATCAAAGACACAGCCGGCCTAGCAGTTCGTCCCCCAAGGCCTCCTTCACCCGGATATGCTCTAAAACTGCCTGAACGAATGAGTTCGACTCGAAATCGCCCCGGACCTGCTCGAAGTCCAGCTGTTTCACCGCCCGGGAGCCATCGGCTCCGAAGCCGGTCATCGAAGCCAGGCTGAACTCCTTTTTCGCATCCTCGTACAGCATCCGGTCCAGGCCGATGACCGCCTCCTTCCATCTCTCCACGATTTCCCGCACCTCGGAAGCCGTGATCCGCTCCAGGGGATACCCGAAGAATTCGGCATACTTGTCATAAGCCCAGGTCCATTCAAGCCGGTAGTAATCCGCATGCATCTGCCGGAAATCCGCATCCACCGTCTCCAGATCCTTCGCCTCCCCCGACTCGATGCGGTCCAGGAGCGCATCCACCAGGCCTTTCGGAGCAATGAGTCCACCCAGGTCGGTCCATTTTCCCTTTCCGCCTTCCCTTTCCGGCCGGAGCATCACCCGGATTTCCTCATCCGACGCTCCCGCGGGCAGGTTTTCCAGTTTCTTGATGATGGAATTCCCCAAAAACTTGGTAATGGCCGTCCGATACAACTCGATTCCCTTCCGGAGCGAACTGTTCCTGATCTTCGCGCTATGGAAAGCGTAAACATCCGAAAGTTCACCGGAGGAATACTGCAGGTTCTGGAGCAGTTTGATGCCTTTGAACATCTTCTGGATGGTATACGGGCTCAGCAGGTTGAAATTGATGCAGTCCAGGCGGTCCGGATCCTTGCGGGCGTCGCGCTTGGGCCACTTCTGGGCGTCGCGGATCGTGCCCACACTGCGGAGATTCACCCCGGGAACCAAATAGGTAGTATTCTGCTGCTCAATAAGATAGGAGAACGGAAGGGCGGTCGTGTCGGAATGGTTCACATGCCGGCCCATGACCAATGAGAAGGCGCCCACGCGGGAGGGCCAAAGGATGTAGGAATCGGAGGCCGTCTTGGACCCCCGCTCCAGGATGCCCTGGTGGATGGGGCCCAGTTTGTACATGTGGTTAGACTGGTTGGACCCGCTGCCTGCGTTCATGAAGGAAAAGAGGCCGGCGATCAGGAGCGTAGACTTGTGATGGGTCACGGTGAAAGGCCCCGCAAAGATGGCGCAAGCCTCCCCGTTCTCTCCCTGGCAGTTGGAGAAAAAAAGGGAATCCGATGCGCTGTAGCCATGGCCGAAATGACATGCCTGACCGATAAAACAGCGCGTAAGTGTCGTATTGTCCGTAATATGCGAGCCGCTCGAAATGATGAAATCGTCAGCGATCACCCCGTGGCTGATGGTCACAGGGGCGGCCTCGTTACTGTTCACGCTGCCGTTGCGGAGCCGGTTCACGCCGCTGAGGACCGCATAGTCTCCCACCCGTACCCCGCTGAGGAAACGGGTATTCCGTATGGTGACATGGCTGCCGATGGAACCGACGGAAGACTCCTGCTTCGAGGCATAGTCGTCCACCATCGCATCCAGGGCTTTCACCAGTTCCGGCCGGTGGCGGTACATCGCCATCACATAGGCTATCTGGGCGCTCAGCCTGTCGTAGATTTTCACCTCCCGGCCGCCCGTCTCGTTCATCACGGACACCACCACCCCGTTGCCGAACCGGCACGGACCGTCGGTCAGCACCAGGTCCACATTCTCCAGGACGGTATCGTGGCCGATGAAGTAATTGGCGATATAATTGGACACATTCTCAATCAAGCAGTCATCCCCTACCGTCACATTGTGGAGCGTCGCGTCGCGAATCCCGGCGTGCTTCCTGAGCCCGCCGGGAAACTCGAATACCCGGTCAAACCGGCCGAAACGCACCGTCCCGGAAAACCGCACCCGGCAGATGTGGTCCACCTCCGGCGCGTCCGTAAACACCGTTCCCCAATCGTCCGCCTCGCAGCCAGCAGCCACGAGCCGCTCAATCTCCTTCTGCGTAAGATTTCTGTAAGCCATTCTATGTTATCTGATTACCGGTATACAATTCATAATACTTGCCCTTCTGCTCCAGGAGTTCGAAGTGCTTGCCGCGCTCGATGATGCGACCGTGGTCCATGACGGCGATGTAATCGGCATTCTGGACCGTGGAAAGCCGATGGGCGATCACGAAGGTCGTGCGCCCCTTCATCAGGGAATCCATCCCCTGCTGGATGAGCCGCTCCGTACGCGTATCGATGGAGGACGTCGCCTCATCCAGGATGAGTACCGGCGGATCGGCCACGGCAGCGCGGGCAATGGCGAGGAGTTGCCGCTCACCCTGCGAGAGGTTGCCGCCGTCGGCATCCAGCACCGTGTCATACCCGTTGGGAAGGCGGCGGATAAACGCGTCGGCATGCACCAATCGTGCGGCGTCGCGGCACTCCTCGTCCGTGGCGTCCAGACGGCCGTACCGGATGTTGTCCAGCACCGAGCCGCTGAAGAGTTTCGTTTCCTGCAGGACGATGCCGAGGGAACGGCGCAAATCTGCCTTTTTGATACCCGCCACACTGAATCCGTCGTATGTGATGGTCCCGTCCTGGATCTCGTAGAACCGGTTGATCAGGTTCGTGATGGTCGTTTTTCCCGCTCCGGTTCCGCCGACGAAGGCGATCTTCTGACCCGGATAAGCCGTTAAGGTTATGTCGTAAAGCACCTGTTTTTCAGGCACATAACTGAAGTCGACTTCCTTCAGTTCCACCAGACCTTCCAGCTTCCGCTGCGCCCCGCTCTCCTCCTTCCAGGTCCAACTGTCCTTCCCTTCTTTCTTCAGCGTCACCGTTCCCTCATCCACCTCGGACGTCTCGTCCAGGACGGCATACACACGGTCGCTGCCAGCGGTCGCCATCACGATGGAATTGATTTCGTTGGAGATCTGCGTGACCGGGCGCGTGAAATTGCGCTGGAGGGTCAGGAAGGACACCAGCGTACCCAGCGTAAGCGTTGCGAAAGGAACATGTCCGAGGGCGATCAAAGAGCCGACGATGGCCAGCAGCACGTACATGAAGTTGCCGATATTGGAGTTGATCGGCATGATGATGTTGCCGATCTTGTTGGCATTGTACACGCTGGCGCGGAGCTTCTCATTCAGTTCTCCGAACTGCTCCAAGGCCTTCTCCTCGTGGCAATACACCTTCACGACCTTCTGGCCGGAAACCATTTCCTCGATGAATCCGTTGACTTTGCCCAGGTTCTGCTGCCTTTCCACGAAATACTTTTTCGACAGCTTTCCCAGACCGGTCGTGACCTTGTACATCAGGAAGGCCATCAAAACGGAGACGACCGTGAGCGGAACACTCAGCACGAGCATGCTCACAAAGGTCGCGAGGATGGTCACCACCGACCGGAAGAGGCTGGGGATGCTGTTTCCGATCACCTGCCGCAGCGTGTCCACATCATTGGTATACACCGACATGATATCGCCGTGCGAATGGTTGTCGAAGTACTTGAGCGGCAGCGTCTCCATATGGGAGAACAGGTCCTTGCGGATGCTCAGCATCGTCCCCTGCCCCACATGGATCATGATGAGCGACTGCACATAGCCGGCGATGATGCCCACGAGGATGATGGCGCCCAGTTTCACGAGCGCCACGGCCAGGGGCGCGTAGTCCGGCGCCGCAGCGGCCGTCATCGGCGTAATGTAGTCGTCGATGAGGCTGCGCGTGAACAGCGACGACGCGAGAGAGGTCAGCGAAGACACCACGATACACAGGAGCACCACGATGAAATTGACCTTGTAGTTCCTGAAGATATAACGGAACAGCCGGAAGACTGTCGAGTCCTTCTTGATATCCTTGAGGGAGGCGCCCATCCGCGGTCCGCGGTCCCCGCCTCCGCCGCGCATGTTTCCAAATCCAGGTGGCATAGGCTATTGCGTAGGTTGATCGAAATCGCCCGAGCCGCCGCTCGTCTGCATTTCGTAGATTTCCTGATAGATCTTGTTGGTCCTGAGGAGGTTCTCGTGGGTATCGAACCCGTCGACCCGGCCGTTTTCCATCACGACGATGCGGTCGGCCTCCTGGATGGAGAGAATGCGCTGGGAGATAATCAGCTTCGTCGTACCCGGGATGCGGGCGTTGAATGTGGAGCGGATGGCGGCGTCCGTCGCCGTATCCACCGCACTCGTGGAATCGTCCAGCACAAGCACCTTCGGATGCTTCAGCAGCGCACGTGCGATGCACAGGCGCTGCCGCTGGCCGCCGGAGACGTTGGTACCGCCCTGGTCGATGACCGTATCGTACTTGTCCGGGAAGCCCTCTATGAACTCATCGGCACAAGCCTGCCGGCAGGCCTCCTGGCACTCCTCCAGCGTCGCGTCCTCCTTGCCCCAGCGGAGATTGTCGAGGATGGTCCCGGAGAAGAGCGTACTCTTCTGGAGCACCATCGCAACCTCATTCCGGAGCGTCTTCATGTCGTATTTCCGCACGTCGATGCCACCTACTTCCACGGACCCCTCGCTGACATCGTACAGGCGCGCCACCAGGTTCGCCAAAGAGGACTTGCCGCTGCCGGTACCGCCGATGATGCCGATGGTTTCTCCCGCGTTGATATGGAGATCGATGTCCTCGAGCGCATAGTCTCCGCCCCGCTTGTAAGAGAAGAAAACATGGTTGAAATCGATGCGCCCGTCAGAAACCGTCGTGATGGGTTCCTCCGGATTGTCCATGTCCGGCTCTTCGTCAATCACCTCGGCGATACGCGCCGCACTGGCCGCACTCTGCGTAAGCTGGACGAAAATCATCGACAGCATCATCAGCGAAGTCAGTACCGTCATGATATAGCTGAAGAGCGAAGTGAGCTGACCGGTTGTAAGACTCCCTTCCACAATGAAATGCGCACCCCACCAGCTCAAGGCGATGATGCACGCGTTCACGATCAGGTTCATCACCGGTCCGTTCAGCGCCATCAGCGTTTCCGCCTTGACGTTCAGGGTGAACAGACCCACCGCCGCCCGGTCGAACTTCCCCATCTCGTGGTCCTCCCGCACGAAAGCCTTCACCACCCGGATGGCATCCACATTCTCCTGCACGACACCGTTCAGGGCATCCACCTGCAGCAGGATCTTTTTGAACAGCTTCGCCGCCCGCGTAATCAGGACAGCCAGGAACGCACTGAGAATGACCATCGCCACCAGGAAGATGATACTCAGCTTCTTATGGATCAGGAAACACATCGTCAGCGCCGACACCATATTCAGCGGAGCACGGAACGAGGTGCGCAGCAGCATCTGGAACGCATTCTGGATGCTGGAAACATCCGTCGTCATCCGCGTCACCAACCCTGCCGTCGAAAACTTGTCGATGTCGGAGAACGAAAAACGCTGGATGTTGGTATACATCGCCTCACGCAGGTTCGCCGCCAGCCCGGTGCTGCTATACGCCGCGAACCGCCCGGCGAGGATACCGAACAGAAGGCTCAGGCACGCAATCCCCACCATCATCGCCCCATACCTGTATACCGCCGGCAAACTCCCCGCCGAAATGCCCTTGTCGATGATGGAAGCCGTCACATACGGAATCAGCACCCCCATGATCACCTCCAGGGTCGTCCACACCGGCGTCAGCAGCGCCGCTGTCTTATACTGCCTGACTTGCTTGAGTATCGTCTTGAACATGAGTGCAAAGATAGCAAAAAAATGCTACCGCTCAGCACGCATGGGGTTGTTCAGGAAGTCGGTGTAAGCGAGGCGGATACCGTCCTCGAGTTCGGTGTGGTAAGTCCAGCCGAGGGAGGTGGCTTTGGAGACGTCGAGGAGTTTGCGCGGGGTGCCGTTGGGGCGGGTAGTGTCCCATTCGATGCGGCCTTCATAGCCGACCACCCGGGCGACAAGCTCTGTCAATTCCTTGATACTCAACTCCTTTCCAGTCCCGGCATTCACCGTTTCATTCCCACTGTAGTTATTCATCAGGAACACGCACAGGTTCGCGAGGTCGTCGACATAGAGGAACTCGCGCAAGGGAGAACCGTCCCCCCAGCAGGTGACGGACTCCAGCCCGGCCACTTTCGCTTCGTGGAAGCGGCGGATCAGGGCAGGCAGCACATGGGAATGCTCCGGATGGTAATTGTCATTGGGCCCGTACAGGTTCGTAGGCATCACGGAAATGTAATCCGTACCATACTGCCTATTCAAAAACTCGCAGTACTTCAGCCCCGAAATCTTCGCCAATGCATACGCCTCGTTCGTCTTCTCCAGCGCACCCGTCAGGAGGCAGTCCTCCTTCATCGGCTGCGGAGCCAGACGCGGGTAGATGCAGGACGATCCCAGGAACTCGAGCTTCCGGCAGCCATTCTTCCAAGCCGCATGTATCACGTTCATTTCCAGGACCATATTCTCGTACATGAAGTCCGCGAGGGCGCTCTGGTTGGCGACAATGCCGCCCACCTTGGCCGCCGCAAGAAACACGTACTCCGGCTTCTCGGCGGCGAAAAAC
>ODAI013433522.1_pt1 | contig 14315 bp, 7 predicted proteins | sample 1539321 | NCBI WGS metagenome assembly ODAI01 (sample SAMN02144231, study PRJEB22623) | gut metagenome | biome: sheep rumen | host: Ovis aries | place: New Zealand
CAGCGACAGACTGTGGTTGGTCATGAAGGCCGTCTTGAACATCTCGTCCTGCCAGTCGGTACCTTCACCCAGCAGTTCCGGGCGGATATAGGTGCCGCTGTGGGTCTTGATCTGGGCATCGGCAATGGCGTTGTTCTGTTCGGCATACTGGCGCAGGTTCATGACGTCCAGTTTCTTGGGCATCTGATGCCAGCCTACGTAGCCGTCATAGGTCAGCAGGGCCTCGCCGGCTTTACCGCGCTTGGTGGTAATCATGATGACACCATTACTTGCGCGCGAACCATAAATAGCTGTAGCCGATGCGTCCTTCAGAATGTCCATCGTCAGGATGTCCGAGGGGTTGATGCCTGCCAGCGGGTTCGAGTTACCGTTGTCGCCGCCGTCTGAGTCGATGATGACACCGTCAATGACGAAGATAGGCTGGCTGGAGGCGTTCAGCGAGTTGGTACCACGGATGCGGATGGTGCTGGAACCACCAGGCGTACCGGTGTTGGCCTGAATCTGGACACCGGCGGCACGACCCTGCAGTACCTGGTCAATGCTGGTGGTGACGGACTTCTCGAAGGCCTTGTTGTCCACCTGTGTGACGGCACCCGTCAGGTCCGACTTACGCATCGTACCGTAACCGACCACCACCACTTCGTTCAGAATAGCTTCGTCTTCCAAGAGCGTAACGTTGATAGTTCTCTTGCCTGCAACTTTGACTTCCTGAGTCTGATAGCCTACATAGCTGAAGACAAGTGTTGAGTTAGACTGAGCGTCAATGGTGTAGTTACCGTCATAGTCGGTAATGGTACCACCCTGAGCTCCTTTCACTTTGACGGTGGCTCCGATGACGGGCCCGTCAGCTGCACTTACAGTACCCTTCACGGTAATCTTCTGCGCGTACGTTCCTATAGGAAGCATACAAAGCAGAAGCACTACCCCAAGGATTCTTTTTAGAAATCTACATGTGCGATTCATACTTTTTGAGTTTTGTTAGTAATAAAGGTATATGTAATTTTTAGAACTTTATCTTGACCTTATGGTCTGAACTTTACGCTGCAAAGGTAGACATTTACGCTTAAATGCCTGTTTTCGTGTGTTTCATGGTCGTTTCAATTTGTTTCAATCGTATTTATAAAGGCGGATATGCAGGATTTCCCAGTCCCCACAGGCTATCCGCACGTGCCTTCCCTGATGGTCCTGGTCACCGTTGAGACGTCTCACAAAGTGAGTTGCTCCTGTCTCATCAATAGTCACTTCGTCCACCGAGCCGATGCCGACACGCTGGCCGTTAAATGCGTGCCACACTCCGACCTTCAGGTTGGAGAATTTTTCTCTTTTCACTTTTCCCTTTACCCTTCCATCGCCTTCTGCCACGAATCCGTCTTCGCCTAACACTTTCTGCTCTTCATGGGCTTGTTCGTATGCTGTGGTAAAGGTCACTACGACGCCAGTGCCTGCCAGCAGATATTCGTCCTTGGCCAGTTTCAGCAGCATGGCACCGCCTTCGGGCCATGTGGAACCGTCGGTGGCTCGTGGGTCCCAAGGCAGCGTGTAGTAGTGACGACAGGTGATGACCATACCGTCTTCTTGGATGATGCGCTCCTTGTCCTGTTGGTCGAAGAGCAAGCCATAGGAACTGTTGGCTGTTCTCTCTTTGAGAGTGTGGCGTTGCGAGGGCTTTTGGCTGTTAGTTTTTTGCAGTTCTCTCTTTGAGAGTGTGGCGTTGCGAGGGTTTATGGCTGACAACTGGCGCAAGAGCGCATAGGCTTTGGTGATATTGGCGGTCTCGCGGGGCGAGGCTTGGTCGATGGCGAAGGGCGAGAAACCGAGGGCCTGATGCTCGCCAAAGGCGTACATGGCGCGGGCTCCGCTGTTCTCGCAACAACGGCTCTCGGGAATGAACAGCCGGTTGTTCGGCAGGGCATATTGGTCGGCCCAGCCCTTGAAACCGGTATCGTAGATGTCGGGAGCCAGACACAGCAACTGTGGGGCACCTGCGTGCCAGAGGTCGATGAGATGGGCCAACGGACCTGCTGAGGGGTATTGGCCTGGCTGGCGTCCGCGACTGTTCATGGCGGCATTGACGTAGAGGGGCATCTGGGTGTACTTCCGGGCTGTCTCGCACAACCGTCCTACGTACTTGGCATAGTAGTAGGCCATGAAAATCTCGTCTGTATAGATGTCGTCGCCAAACACTTCCGTCCACGTTCCCCCCTTCAGTCCACCAGAAGCCCTTTCTTTCAGCCACGGGTGCAGTCCCTTTTCATGCTTCTTCAGATAGGTCAGCAGTTCCAAGGGTACACCTTTCTTATATATAGCGTCAGCCAGTGGGGAATGGTCGCGGGCCGACTCCAGCATACCAATCTCGTTCTCTACCTGTACCATGCTGACCACGTCGCTGCCTGTCTCGCTGATGTGCTGCATCAGGGCACCGAAGGCGCGGTTGTCAGCCTTGAACACCTCTTCCGAGAAACAACTGGCAATCTCCAAGGGCTTCCCGGTTTCCGTTCTGGCTCGCGGAAAACGCTTGGTGTCCTGCTTGAACCACAGCGGAGCATAGCACGACATACTGTTCTTCCACGCTCCGAACCATAGGAACACCACCTTCAGCCCGTTCTCGCGAGCCCGTTGGATGGTGCGGTCGATGAGGGTGAAGTCAAACCGTCCCTCCGTAGGTTCCAGCAGTTCCCAGTAGGCCGGCACCAGCACCGTGTTCAGTCCCAGCGTCTTCATGCGAGGTATCACCTCGTCAATATCCGCTACCGAGGTCGCTGCCGAATTGCTCAACTCGCCGCCCAAAATGCGTGCCACACTCCGACCTTCAGGTCTGAGACTGCGTGCCACACTCTGATCTTCAGGTCTGAGACTGCGTTGCGCCTGTAAGCCTATCGACAGGCATAGTAAAAGAGTAAGTAGTTTGGTACGTAACATGAGTTTTGGTCTTTAGATTCTAATGGCAAAAGTAAAATAAAATTCTGAAAGCGCCAAATCTTTTTACCAGAAATTTCATTTGTACTCGCTCTGCTTTTTCCTAGAGTGCACTCCAATTATTTTTTGAGTGCAGTCAAAAAAATGTTCCACGGCTTGGAACAAACAATACTCGCCACTTATTCTGCAATAAGGGGCACTTATCTGAGAATACTCGGCTCTTATTATTATGGGGATGCCTGTTATCACTCACGCAGACGTCATCTACGGGTTGTGCGGATAGTCTCCATAAGGGTATAGAAGGCATCCGCATGACTCACGGAGCCTATCCGCATCAATGATAAGAGGCATTTCTTTAGGTGTAAGAATGCATCGCCACACTTATATCTTCTAGGTGTAAGAAGGTGCCGGAAGGTGCCGGATAAAAACGACAATCTTACACCCGTATATAATTGTTTTACAGACGGTTGCAACGCTCTGTAGTGCTTGTGGTAGGATAATCTTGTCATGTGTTGTAAATAGAGGATGAATAAAAGGGCTATCACTTCCCCTGGGCGAACTGGCCGAAGTAGCGGAGGCAGACGTCGCGCCACTCGCGGGCGTTCTGCAGCTGGTCCTCCAGTCGCTCGTCCACCTCGCGCCAGCGTTGCTCGTCTACGTAGTGGCGCATTTTGTAGCGCCATGTGGTCTGCAGGATGTCCACGAACGTCACGCCCATGTGGTATTCAAACTGCATTCTTTCCCACAGCGTGGAGCCGTCCTTCATACGGTAGGTCCAGGGCACGCGGTGGAACCACAGCAGTACGTCTTCTGGACAAGTCTCGATGTTGTCGTAGAGCTTAGCCATGTCGGGGCGGTACTGGCTGGTGGCATCGGTTCCTGTGTGGGTGCGGTTGAAACCGACGCTGTCTTTCGTGGCCTGGTGGTAGTAGACGGGACACCACTCTAACGGGTAGTCGGCCTTAAAGCCTTCGGGCTCGGGACCGTAGTGGTGGTCGAACTTGAAGATGTGGTGCAGTCCCAGCGGCATCATGTACCTGACGCAGGCGTCGCGGCTCCCCTCCATGAGTTTGCCCATGGTGTTGACAAAGTCGGTATCGGTGGAAATTGCACCGCCACACTCTGACCGTGGGTCAGAGAACGTCTGCCGCAACCATTCGTGGGCGATGGTGGTCGAGCTAAGCTCTGGGTTCCAGGCTAGCCGGCCGAAGGCGTACCAGTTGGCTTGTGAGAAGTGGTGGCCGCACCAGTTGCGGTCCTTGCCGATATTGGCTACACCGGCAATACCCTTCAGCTTTTGGGCAGAGACGAAGGAGAAGAACTCTTTCCACATGGGTGCCAGATAGACGAGGTGGCGCGACTGGCCGAGGTACTCCTGCGTAATCTGCAGTTCCACCATGTTGGGTGTCTGCTTAATCTGGTCGAACACGGGACTATAGGGTTCGCGGGGCTGGAAGTCCAAGGGACCGTTCTTGGTCTGTAGGATGACATTGTCGCGGAACTGTCCATCCAGGGGCTTGAACTCACTGACGGCCTGCTTGACGCGGTCTTCGCCTTTGTGGTTGGCACCATAGACGAAGCAGCGCCACATGACGATGCCCTTGTAAGGCTTCAGGGCATCAGCCAGCATGTTGGCACCATCGGCATGGGTGCGGTGGTAGTCGCCAGGGCCGGGCTGCCCTTCGCTGTTGGCCTTGACCAGGAAACCTCCGAAGTCAGGGATGAGTTTATAGATTTCCTTGGCCTTGCGCTGCCACCAACGGGCCACCGACTTGTTCAGGGGGTCTGCCGTCTTGGTGTCGCCCAGTGCCATGGGGGTGGCGAAGTTGATGCTCAGGTAAACCTTGATGCCATAGGGGCGCAAGATGTCTGCAATCTTCCTGACCTCTTTTAAATAAGGTGTAGTCAGCATTTTGGGCGAGGCATTGACATTGTTCAGTACTGAGCCGTTGATGCCGATAGAGGCGTTGGCGCGGGCGTAGTCGCGGATGAGTTGTGTGTCGAGGTGGAACCACTCGAAGATGCTCTCGCCGGCATAGCCGCGCTCGATGGAGCCGTCCAGGTTGTCCCAGTGGTTCAGCAGGCGCAACGGGAACTGCGGATGTGACTGCCCGGTCTCTCCGCGCAGCAGGGCATAGGTGCCATAGAGCAGGCCGATGTCCCGACGGGCGGTGACAGTGTGGCCCTGGATATTGTAGCCGTCGTTGTCGGGCATGGTGGCGTCGAGCTTGAGGACTGCCTGGTCTCCCTGATAGTAGGTGGCGAGCTCTTGCCTGGCAATGTCGATGGTTGGCGACGAGGCGTTGGCGGTGACGTGGGCTTTGTTGACGGGCTGGTAGCGCAGCCACAGCTGGTGTCCGTCCTCGGCAGCAACAGTCGAGGCGAATACAAATGTAAATAGTGATAATAATAGTTTTTTCATGATGCTTTTTTGTTTATTGTTTGTTTTCTGCATATTCTGTAGGTGTGACACCGAAGTGTTTCTTGAAGACGGTAGAGAAGTGGGCCTGGTTGTTGAAACCTACCGAGTAGGCTACCTGTGTGATGTTGATTTTCTTCTCGCGGATGAGTCGGGCAGCCTGTTCCAGTCGCAGATTGCGGATGAACTCACTGGTCGAGATGCCCGTCATCTCCTTCATCTTACGATGTAGTTGGGCGCGGCTGATGCCTACCTTGTGGGTCATCATCTCCACGTCGAAGTCGGGATTGGACAGGTTCTCGTTGACGCACTTCATGATTTTCTCCATCAGCAGGTCGTTATTGCCCTTGACCTTGACGGGCTGTATCTCGCCCTTCTCTTCCAACGAGCCGAAGAACTTGTTGCGCAGCCACTTCATGTTCTGTTTCATGTCGTTGATCATCAGGTGCAGCCGCTTCTCGGCCAGGTAGCGCTTCCAACTGAAGGCCACCAAGGCCCCGAAAGCCGCAATCAGCAGGAAGTAGAACGCATAGGCCCATGTCGTCTTGTACCAAGGTTTCTGGACGGTCACCATCAGGGTGGTCACTTGGTCGGACACGATGCCGCTGGCAGAAGCCCTGACCAGAATGGTATAGAGTCCCGGTTGCAGTTGGTGGAAGGTCAGTTGGTTGTTGCCTTCGTCGGTCTGCATCCAGACGTCTGTGTCTTTTTCCGGGTTGAAGGTATGGGAGTGCCCTGCAATGACCCGATACTGGAAAGAGACATTCTCGGTGTTCTTGAAGTCCAGCAGAGAGAACTCCATGGTGAAAGAGTTCTCTGCGTATGGCAGTTCAAAGTGGTCCTGCAGCGGGTTCAGCGATTTTCCTGCCACGTTGAAGCGGGTCAGGAAGGTACGGCCCAGTGTCTGTTTCAGGGTGCTGACATCCTTGGGCAGGAAGGTCACCAGTCCGTCGGCAGTACCGAAACTGATGCGGTCGTCCGGATGGTGTATCATGGCTCCCAGGACATAAGAGAGGTGAGGGGTGAGGGGTGAGAGGTGAGACGGGGGAGCGTACTGCCAGATGCCTCTTGTCGTTGAAATCCAGATGGTGCCCTGACGGTCGCGAACCATGCCGCATATCATCTTGTCGTGCAGTTGTTCTGTATCGGCAGCCTCGGCCACTCGGTTGGTTCTGGGGTCGTAGCGGTAGAGTCCGCTTTCAGTACCTATTAATATATCGCCCTCCTTTGTCTCGCAGGTGGTGTAACATTGTTTTCCGTCCAGCAGGACGTTCCATCCGCGGCTGTTGAAGACGAATCCATCGGGCTGCATCATCGATACGCCACTGGTGGTGCATATCCACAACTGTCCGTGTGAGTCGAACATCAGTCCTTTGATCCAGTCGTTACACAGGTAGCCGCCCTTGCGATGGGTTTGCTGCATACTGAGCAGTTCGCCACGCTTCGACTGGGGGTCATAGACATAGAGTCCCATGCCGAACGAGCAAATATATAATCTGCCCTCGGCATCCTCTGTCATACAGTTCAGTCCGCGGCCGTTCAGCGTGAGTTCAGGTTGAGCCTGCCCTGTATCGGGGTTGTAGCGGTAGAGCACATTCTCAGTGGTCAGCCAGTACTGTCCAGACTTCTCTGACCCACGGTCAGAGTGTGGCGTTGCATTGCTGCGGAAGATGAGGCGGGTGCCGGCGGGTGAGTGGGGGTGACTCTTTACCTGTCCCTTGCCGTCCAGCAGGAATACGCCGCTGTTCTGTACCGTACACCATGTGTCTTGGCCCTCGCCAGCCGTGATGGACGAGACACCGCCTCCTGTCACATAATGCTGGTCTGACAGACTCCATGTGCTGAAGGCAGACTGCTGACGCGACAGCACCAGCAGGCCTTTATTGTAACAGGCTGCCCAGAGGTGTTGGTCTTTGTCTTCCATGACGTCTACCACATGAGCGGTGTTCAGGTCTATACGTCCGTTTTCCCCCTCCACTCGTGTCAGTTGCTTACTGTCGTGTGCTATCTTCATCAGCCCGCTGCCTGAGGTGGCCAGAAAGATATCGCCCTTTTCGTCTATGGTGGCATCTTCGATGCTGACGTTATGGTCAAGTGCTGACAGGTCGAAACCGGCGTCGCGGATGTTGCCCGTCTGGTAGTCAAAGCTCATGATGCCGTGCATACAGACAATGAGCAACTGCTGACCGTACTCCAGATAGTTCATCGGCTGACCTACCGTTGACTGATAGTCGCGTAGAGCGGTGGGTTGGCCGTTCTTGACCATAAACCGGGTCAGTGTCGTCAGATGGTCACTGCGCCACAGGTGACCCTTGCGATCCAGGTAGATGCGACTATAGAAGTGGTCACTCTGCCGTCGGTTGAACTTGCTTTCGTAGTCTATCTGGTCAGGTTTGCTGATGCTATAGAGACCATAGCCTGCTGTACCGATCAACAGGCCTTTATTGTTTTCCGTCAGCGAGTTGACACGAGGTGTCAGCCGGTCGGGGAAGGTGTAGCGATGGAAGTTGTCATGCTCGTAATCGTAGCTGACCAGACCTCGCGAACAGCCTACCCACAGTCGCCCGCTTTTGTCGACGAACAATGTGGATATCTCGTTGTCAATAAGTGTTGTCGAGTCGTTGCGACTATGGAAATAGGTGGTGAAGCGGTAGCCGTCGAACTTGTTCAGTCCGTACTCGGTGCCCACCCACACAAAACCATATCGGTCCTGGCAGATACAGGTAATCAGACCGCTCGACAGCCGGTCTGATGTGTACAACTGACTTGTCGCAGCACACAGATGTTGTACTACGAACAAGCAGATGGCCATAATGCATGCCACACTCCGACCTTCAGGTCGGAGACTATGGAACTTTACATGCTGCATAGTGGTTATGTGTGTCTTATTGCTTCAGCAGGTTGAGGGGCTGTCGGGGAGCCATGACGTTGTTTACCGATTCGGTGTACTGGGTCAGTTTGGCATTGACACTGAGGGGCAGGTCACGGCTGGACGAGCCGATGCGGAAAGTGTATGTCCCGGCTTCGGTCAGCCACTGGCTGTTGGCCTCGTCGAATGATGCCAGGTCGCGCACGGTTATCTGCATGGTCAGCGTCTGGCTCTCACCGGGTTTCAACTCACGCGTCTTGGCAAAGGCTTTCAGTTCGTGAACGGGTTTCTGCAACTGTCCCTTGGGGGCGGTCACATACACCTGTGCCACCTCTTTGCCGCTGACGCTGCCCGTGTTCTTGACGGTGACGGAGACGGTGACCGTGCTGCCGTTGGCTTTTACCACGGGCTTGGAGAAGGCAAAGGTGGTATAACTCAGTCCGTAGCCGAAGGGATAAGCCACGGGTTTCTGGAAGGTGTCGAAGTAGCGGTAGCCCACATAGATGTCTTCCTCGTGGTTGGTGAAGTCCTCACCCTGTATGGGCGAACCCCAGCCCAGCATCTCCTTATAGGTGTACATGTCGTAGTCCTTGGGGAAGTTCTTGGTAGAGGGATGGTCGGTAGCGGCTACGGGCCATGTCATGGTCAGTTTGCCGCTGGGGTTGGCTTTGCCTGTCAGCACGTCGGCTACGCTGTTGCCGCCCTCCTCACCGGGTTGCCAGGCGCAGAGGATGGCATCCACGCGGTCGCGCCACGAACAGGTTTCCATCACGCTTCCTGAGTTGATGATGACGATGACGGGCTTGCCGGCAGCATGGAACTGGTCGCTGACGCGGAATATCATGTCCTGTTCCTGTTGGCTCAGGTTGAATTCGCCGTCTATCTTGCGGTCCAGGCCCTCACCGGCCTGACGGCCGATGGTGATGATGGCGGCATCGGCCTCCTGCAGTTCGTGGGCCACACAGCGTTCCGAAATCTCTATCTCGTCAAACTTGGGCTGGCCTTGGTCGAGGAACCACATCATGGGGTTCTTGTCAGCCTTGAGTTTGGCCTTGGCATAGCTCACGTAGTTCTGGTAAATCTCCGTCAGCAGGGGCGTGGTGGAAACACCGATGTTCTTCAGTCCCTGTACCATGTCGACCACGTAAGGCACGTTGACACAGCCGGAACCCAGACCGCCTGACATGAAGTCGTAACTATTGACACCAAACAGGGCCACCGTCAACCCCTCTCCGTCTCCCCCGAGGGGGAGTGTCAACCGCGGCTTTCCTCCCCTCGGAGAGGCTGGGTGGGGAGCATTCTTCAGCAGTACCATGCCTTCTGTCGACGACTGGCGGGTTACCTTGGCATGAGCCGTCAGGTCGGGCTTGTTGCTGAACTTGTAGCCACGGAAGCGTGGTGTCTTGACAATGTATTCCAACATACGGCGTACGTTCTGGTCAACATATTTGATGTCCAGACGACCTGCCTTGACAGCCTGTACAATGTCCTCGGCCTGGGTGGGATGGCCGGGTATCATGGGGTCGTTGCCTGCCTCTGCCCCCTGTGCTGTCGGAAGTTTGTCGCGCTTGCCGATCCAGTCAGTCATCACAATGCCCTTGTATCCCCACTCGTCGCGCAGAATGGTGGAGAGCAGGTCTTTGTTACCTTGGGCATAGACACCGTTGATGACATTATACGACGACATCAGGGTCCAGGGGTCTGACTGGCGTACAGCCATCTCGAAGCCTTTCAGATAAAGTTCGCGCAGGGCCCGTTGGGACAGTCGCTCGTCTACCTTCGTACGTGACGACTCCTGTGAGTTGACGGCAAAGTGCTTGGCCGACACACCCACGCCTTGGCTCTGGATGCCCTTGATGACTGCGGCTCCGATGAGTCCCGTCACAATGGGGTCCTCGGAGTAGTATTCAAAGTTGCGTCCGCAGAGGGGTGAGCGGTGCAGGTTCATGCCAGGACCCAGAATGACATCGACACCGTATTCCAGCGTCTCGTTACCGATGGCCTGACCTACCTGTTCTACCAGTTCCGTGTTCCAGGTGGAGGCCAGACAGGTGCCGATGGGGAAGCCTGTGGCATAGTAACTGTTGGGGTCGTTGTCGCGCTTGGGGTCTATGTGTACTCCGGCAGGCCCGTCGGCAACCACCGTGGCAGGGATGCCCAGACGGGGAATCTCAACGGTTGTTCCGGCAGCACCGGCTACATATTTTTTCTGGTGGCCCAGCATGGCCCCCGAGCCTACGAAGGAATCGTTGCCACCGCCTACCAGCAGTTGGGCTTTCTCTTCCAAGGTCATGGCCTTCATGACTTCGTCAATATTTCCTGACGTGAGTTTTGTCTGTGCAGTCATTGTTGCAGATGTTAACAGGAGCATTGCTTCAGTGATGAATAGTTTTTTCATACATATTGTTATTTTGTTACTTTGTCTTTAACATTACAATGTCTCAACTCTTAAAATATGCTTTCAGCTGTTCGGCATAGTCAGCCAATTCGCGTGTGTCACCGTTGCCATATTGCTGCCATATCTGCTGACAGGGAGCCAGCAGTGCACTTTCCGACTTGTCACGACGCCTCAGATAGGGGTCGCAATGTTGATAGACATTCAGGATGCTCACGACCAGCGAGGTGGGAATGTGCATCAGACGTCCTAACTCCTGTACCTCGGGTGTCTCGCTGACCATGGTGACGGGGGTGAGGCGGAAATAGAGGTCCAGTACCATGACGAGCATGATGGGGGTCAGCCGGGGGTCTTCGGTCAAGGGACGGAAGTCGCGCTCGAAGGTTTCCTGAACCGCAACACCCTCAAAGAAGTCACCTCCGCTGTTAAATCCTTTCATGTTACGCAACAGCTGGACGGCACGGCTCAGACGGCGTGGATTCTGGCTGTACTCCTTCCAGATGCGCTCAATGCGGGGGATGCGCAGACGGGCTATCTCACCCATGCGCTGGTGCAGTTCCTGTGGGGCGATGTGCAACTCCAGACTCAGTTCAACCATGGGACGACTGTAGACAGGCTTGATGCCTACGGGCTTGCGCAGATACTGTTCCATCAACAGCAGCCAATAGTCGTCTTGCCATAGTCTTCCGACCGGTTGGTAAGCGTGTGTCAAGTATTGTTTCTTAGCCATTGGATACATTTTTTTGTATAATAGTTTGCAAATATACGATTTTTTTTCTATATTTGCACACAAATTCGCGAAAAACTTGATGAGAAATTTTCTGATATTAGTAGCCTTATCGGGCTATGCCATCAGTCTGCCAGCTCAGTCGGTACGTGAAGAGATACAAAAAAACATACGCTGTTCCGCAAGCAATTATATGGCATATCCCAATCCTCACCAGCATGAGCTGACACCTGCTCCTGAGGGTAAGAAGCCTTTTTATATCAGTCATTACGGGCGTCATGGTTCCCGCTATCACAACACCCCTCTCACCTATGAAATCCCCTATCAGATTCTGGCTGCTGCCGATAGTCTGGGCAAGCTGACGCCACTGGGTGTTGACGTGTTGCACCGGCTAGACCTGATTCGACGGGATGCCAAGGACCATTGGGGTGAGCTGACAGAACTGGGGGCCCGCCAGCACCGCGAAATCATCAAGCGCATGGTGCGACACTACCCTGAGATTTTTCAGGGCCGGGTGTCTGTCGATGCCCGTAGTACCATGGTGACGCGTTGCATCCTCTCCATGGAGTATGCCATGATGCAATTGGCGGGGATGGTACCCACGGCTAATATCCACCATAATGCCACCCATCGGGATATGTACTACCTGAACCAGCAGGACAAGCGGTTGTTTGCCATGAAGATGGACTCTGCCACGTTTGCCCGCTATAAGGAGTTTACCAAGCCTTATGAAGACAACTTGCGGCTTATGCAGTCGCTCTTCAACGACACTGCTTATATAAATAGTAAGGTGGATGCGGGCAAGCTGAACTATTTCCTCTTCAAGGTGGCCAGCAATCTGCAGAGCACACATCTCAATAATCAGATGACGCTCTATGACCTGTTTACTGACGAGGAGATTTACCATAACTGGAAGAAGGAGAATGCCTGGTGGTATATCTGCTATGCGGGCTCAACCCTCAATGGTGGTCTTCAGCCTTATACCCAGCGCAACCTGCTTCGCCGCATCATCGAACAGGCTGACAGCTGCATCCGACTGGAGCAGCCGGGCGTACAGCTGCGCTATGGTCACGAGACGGTGCTTCTGCCTTTGGTATGCCTGCTCGAGATTGAAGACTATGGACTGGCAACAGATAACCTCGAGTCGCTGGACCGTCGCGGATGGGCCAACTATCGCATTTTTCCCATGGCTGCCAATCTCCAGATAGTGTTCTATCGCAAGAATCCTGACGACGGGGATGTGCTGGTCAAGGTGCTGCTCAACGAAAATGAGGTCCATCTGCCGTTGAAGAGCGTGGAGGAGGTCTACTACCATTGGAGCGACTTCCGCAAGTATTACTTAAAGAAACTGGATGCCTATGTGGAACAATAGGGTGCTGTTGGTGGGGTTGCTGCTTTGTATGGCATTAGAGAGTGGGGCGCAGAGTGCGTTCAACATGATTACCCGTAACCGCAACATCTCGGCCAGCAACTATTGCATCTATCCTGACAGTGTGGAGCCGCCAATGACAGAGGCTCCGGCAGGCAAGAAACCTTTCTATATCTCCCATTATGGTCGTCATGGCTCACGCTATCTCGGCAATCGTAAGGGCTATGACATTCCATATCGCATCTTGGCCAAGGCCGACAGTTTAGGCAAGCTGACACCAAAGGGCAAACAGGTGATGGAGGAACTGGAGATGATTCTCCGCGACTCAGAAGGACGTTGGGGCGACCTCACAGGACTGGGCAAGCGCCAGCATCGTGACATTGCCCGGCGTATGATGGCTCACTTCCCAGAGGTCTTCGAAGGCAGTGCCCATATTGATGCCCGTAGCACGACGGTTAACCGCTGTGTCGTTTCTATGGGAGCAGCCATGCAGCAGATGAAAGCCCTTCATCCGGCTTTGGACATCACCATGCGGGCATCCAAGGCTGATATGTGGTATATGAACCATCAGGACAGTGTGTTGCGCAAACAGATGAACACGCCAGCCACGAAGGAGGCCTATAAGAAGTTTAGTGCCAAGCGCATTCAGAATCCGCGCCTCATGAACTTGTTGTTCAATGACACAGCATATATAAAACAGGTGGACGAGGAGTGGCTGAACTACTATCTGTTGAAGACGGCCCTCATCCAGCAGAATACCAAGATGAGCGAGAAGCGCTGTATGGTGAACCTTTTCACCTACGAGGATATTCACCGGTTCTGGCAGCGCGAGAATGCCTGGTGGTACTTTACCTATGGTCCCTCGCCGTTGAACGGAGGAAAGCAGCCCTTCACCCAGCGGTTCCTGTTGCGTAAGATGATAGAAGAGGCAGACAGCTGTATCCGACTGCCCAAGCCTGGCGCTCAGTTGCGCTTTGGTCATGAGACGGTGGTATTGCCTTTGACATGCCTGTTGGGCATCAACGGCTTCGACTACCAGACGATGGATTTGGAGCAGTTGGAGTCTTCTGGCTGGTGGGCCTGTCTGGTGTTCCCCATGGCTTCGAACATACAAATCGTATTCTATCGCAGCAGTCCCAAGGACAAGAATGTACTTATCAAAGTACTGCTCAACGAAAAGGAAACGCGCTTGCCGCTGCCCGACAAACTCGCACCGTATTATCGTTGGAAGGACTTCCGTGAATACTACCTGAAGAAGCTCGACGACTACGAAGAGTAGTCTCGCCTTTTAACTTGAGTTTCAGGTTTCAGGTTTCAAGTTTCACCTTTCACCTTTTCGACAGTGCCAAAGCGTACATCCGCATCTGCTTCACCATGGCCAGCAGACCATTCGAGCGGGTGGGAGAGAGATGCTCCTTCAGCCCAATCTTCTCGATGAAGTACAGGTCGGCATCCAGGATTTCCTGCGGCGTATGACCTGACAGCACACGGATGAGCAGTGCCACAATACCCTTCACTATCAGGGCATCACTCTCTGCCGTAAAGCGTATCACTCCGTCTTCGTAGTCGGCCTGCAGCCATACACGGCTCTGGCAGCCGTCTATCAGGTTGCTCTCCACC
>ODAI013811323.1_pt1 | contig 14314 bp, 9 predicted proteins | sample 1539321 | NCBI WGS metagenome assembly ODAI01 (sample SAMN02144231, study PRJEB22623) | gut metagenome | biome: sheep rumen | host: Ovis aries | place: New Zealand
GAGTATCTCGATGATGAACGATATGTGGGGTACGTTCAACGTGCGCGAAGACCAACTCAAAGGCTTGAAGGTGGGCGACACGTTCAAGGCCTACGTCCCTGCGTTCGACAAAGAGGTGGAGATGAAGGTCTACTCGCTGAAAGACGAGGGGTCGTATGCCACCTGGAAGGCTACGAAGACAACTGGTCAGTATGACCTGAAGACCTTCGAGGTGAAGGCTCGCCCCATCAAGAAGTTTGAGGGGCTGCGACCTGGCATGTCGCTGATTATCAAGTAAGAAGCCCTCTCTTTAGAGAAAAAGAGAAGAAGGGAGGGAGAGAAAAAGGGAGAAAGAGAAGAAGGGAGAAAGGGAGGAGACAGGATTATGAACAGCATCAGACGGATAGGAAGAATAGCATGGCGTGAATGTGGTATATGGATGAGACACCCCATATACCTTTTCTGCATGGTGCTGTTCCCCATTCTCGTCGTCTTCTTCTTTACCTCCATGCTTGCAGAGGGCACACCCACAGAGTTGCCATGCGGCATCGTTGACTCAGACAACACGCCAACGACACGGGCGCTCATACGCAAGCTGGACGGTTTCCAGTCGACACACGTCGTGGCTCGTTACCCGCAGGTGAGCGATGCACGAAAGGCCATACAGCGCGGCGAGATCTATGCGTTCATGTACATACCGAAAGGAACGACATCGAACATGCTGGCATCCCGTCAGCCCACCGTCTCGTTCTATTACAGCAACGTGACTTTGCTGGCAGGAGGAATGCTCTATCGTGACTTGAAGACCATCGGCACCCTTGGCTCTGCCGCCATCGGGTCTGCCAAGCTGTCGGCAACGGGCAAGAGCGAGGGCGAGATCAGAGCCTTCCTGCAACCCATTGCCATAGACCTGCACATGATAGGCAACCCGTGGAGCAACTACAACGTATACCTCAGTACGATGATGATACCCGGCATCCTGATACTGTTCATCTTCCTGATTACCGTCTACAGCATCGGAACGGAGCTGAAGTTTAACCGCTCCAAGCAATGGATTCAGACAGCAGGCGGCAACATCGCGGTGGCACTGACAGGCAAGTTGTTGCCCCACTTCATCATCTTCACCACCATCATGCTCGGCTATCTGTTCTATCAGTTCTACATCTTAGGCTTTCCCCACCCGGGTGGGCTACTGAAGATACTGATGCTGGGCGTGCTCACGGTGCTGGCAGCAGAAGGGTTCGGCGTGTTCGTCTTCGGACTGATGCCGTCGCTCCGTCTGTCGATGAGCGTCTGCTCGTTGTGGGCGGTACTGGGGTTCTCTATCAGCGGAGCCACCTATCCGGTCTTTGCCATGAACCCGATGATAGAAGGGCTGTCGTGGCTCTTCCCGCTGAGACACTATTATATGGTCTATCAAATCGGCATCTTCAACGGTTACCCCATCTATGACGCATGGCTCAACGTCACCAGCCTCGTTGCCTTCGCCCTGCTACCCCTGCTGACGGCAAAGCGCATCAAGAAAGCTATGCTGGAGTATGTGTATATACCGTAGAGACCACCCCCAACCCTTCCAAAAGGGAGGGGAGATAAAAGGGTTAGTATAAACTATCAAATCATAAATCGTAGACTCGTAAATTAAATAGAATTGTTTAAAGGTTTTTGGAAACAGGTGAATGAAGGTATCCACGACATGTGTTACATCTGGTGGATAGAGTTGAAGAACATCGTCAAGGACGAAGGTGTTCTCATCTTCTTCATCCTTGTACCCCTCGCCTACCCGCTACTCTATTCGTGGATTTACAACAATGAGGTGGTGCGCGACGTGCCCGTCGCCATCGTCGACATGTCACATTCCAGCTCCTCACGCCAGTTCATCCACAAGTTCGACAGCTCGCCCGACACCAAGGTTGCCTATTATTGCAACAACATACCAGAGGCTAAACAGCTCGTGGGCAAGCAATTGGTGCACGGAGTCCTGTACATCCCCGCTGACTTCGACCACAAGCTGAACCGCGGAGAGCAGGCACATATCAGCGTCTACTGTGACATGGCACTCATGCTCACCTACAAAGCCATCTACCAGGCGGCGATGGCGGTATCGCTGGATATGGGTCGCAACATGCAACGTGCCCACTCCGGCAGCTTCACCCAGCGCGACGAAGAGGTCAACACAAAGCCCTTGGCTGTTGAAGAAGTGCCCATCTTCAACACCACTGGCGGCTACGGCAATGCCATCCTGCCTGCCGTATTGGTGCTCATCATCCAGCAAACCCTGCTGCTGGGCATCGGACTATCCGCAGGAACCGCCCGCGAAAACAACCGTTTCAGCGACCTCGTCCCTGTCAGCCGCCACTACAACGGACTCTTCCGCATCGTCCTCGGCAAGTCACTCTGCTATCTGATGATCTATGCTGTCATGGCTGCCTACGTCACCCTGTGCGTGCCGAAGTTCTTTAGCTTCACCTCCCTGATACACATGAGCGACTGGATAGCCCTGATGTTCCCCTATGTGTTGTCGTGCATCTTCTTCGGAATGATGATGTCGTGCATCGTACGCTACCGCGAGAACGTCATGTTGTTGGTGGTCTTCACGTCTGTTCCGCTACTGTTCATGACGGGTGTCTCATGGCCGCAGAGCAACATCCCCGGCTTCTGGCAGGGCATCTCGTGGCTCTTCCCCAGCACGTTTGGTGTGCGTGGCTTCCTGCAACTCAGTTCTATGGGCGGAACACTCGATGACATCCGCACCGAATACCAGGCATTATGGATACAGGTCGTGGTCTACTTCCTGGCAACCTGTCTGGTCTACCGCTATCAGATCAACCAGTCGCGCTACCATGCTTACGAACAATTCGAGAAACTTCAGGAGAAGGTGCGCAAGGCGAAGAAGATGAAAGATGAAAAAATGAAAAATTAAAAGATTTATATTACATATTTATACCATTTCAAATTCATGATGAAAACGATTCAGCAACGCAGGACCATCCGTAAATATGCACAAAAAGAAGTAACAGACGAACTGCTCAACCGCCTGTTGGAGGAGGCTGAGCGCACACCGACGATGGGCAACCTACAACTCTATTCCGTCATCATCACACGCGATGCCGAGAAGAAGAAGCAACTGGCACCTGCCCACTTCAACCAGCCGATGGTAGAAGGAGCACCCGTCGTGCTCACCATCTGTGCAGACTTCCGCCGCACCACGCTTTGGGCAGAAAACAGCAATGCCGATCCAGGCTACGACAACTTTCTGTCGTTCATGAATGCCGCCACCGACGCCCTGCTCTACACACAGACGTTCTGCAACCTTGCCGAGGCTGAAGGGCTCGGCACCTGTTTCCTCGGCACCACCATCTACATGCCACAGATGATTATCGACGTGCTCAAATTGCCGCGTCTCGTCTTCCCCGTTGCCACCATCACCCTTGGCTGGCCAGACGAAACTCCTGCCCTCTCAGACCGGCTTCCCCTCGGCTCCATCATCCATCGCGAGACCTACCAAGACTATACTCCCGCAAGCATACATGAATACTATGCCGAAAAGGAATCCTTACCTGAGAATCAGCATTTCGTAGAAATCAACCACAAGGAAACCTTGGCACAAGTCTTTACAGACATCCGCTACACACGCAAAGACAACGTAGCCATGTCAGAGGGCATGCTGAAGGCTATCATCCGTCAGGGATTCCTGTCTGAATAACAGGCTGAAACTATAGAAAAAACAAGAAAAACAACTACGAGATACAACTTTTTTGTAAGTTTATATACCACCATTACAAAAAAGTTGTATCTTTGCTCCATCAATCATGATTTGTCAACCAAAACAAAAGAACATTAACTAAAAAACGTAACAGCATGGAAAATCTAAATCAAAACCAAGAGAGTCTGGAAGAAAAGCTGACCGCTCTCAACGCTACTGCGGACACCACCTCAGAGTTTGACCCGCAAGACATCGCGCAGAACAAGGTAATGGCTATCCTTGCCTACCTCGGCATCCTGGTACTCGTACCGCTCCTGGGCGCCAAGGAGTCTAAGTTTGCCCGCTTCCACGCCAACCAGGGACTCTGCCTGTTCATCTGTTCCATCATCTTCTACGTGGCTTACTACATCATCTCTGCCATCATCTTAGCTATTTCTTGGAAGCTGGCTATCATCCCAACCATCATCGGACTGGTAGGTATCGTCTTCCTCATCCTTGCCATCATCGGCATCATCAATGCTGCCAACGGACGTGCCAAGGAACTCCCCGTTATCGGCAAGTACAAGGTGCTGAAGTAAACCGTGTAAGAAGTATACTTTTATAGCATTTACAAAAAAGAAAGAGTCCAAACATATTGCTTGGACTCTTTCTTTTGGTCGGGATTACTGGACTCGAACCAGCGACCTCGCGCCCCCCAGACGTGTGCGCTACCAACTGCGCTAAATCCCGAAACCTTTTGTTTGCAACAGGATTATATCCCATTTGCGGGTGCAAAAGTACATACTTCTATCGAGAAATGCAAATTTTAGAGCGTCTTTTTCTTCTATGACGATAATATTTGGTACTTTTGCATGGTCATGACAAGCAATAGAGTACTGCTTCATGCCTTCACAGCACATTAAGATAAGGAGAGAAACAGAAATGCAATATATCATTAAGGCACCAAAAAGCCTGCACACTACCATCAACCTGCCAGCATCGAAGAGCATCAGCAACCGCGCACTCATCATCCATGCCCTGGCTGGAGGCAAGCACCGCCCATTGAACCTTTCCGATTGCGACGACACGGAAGTCATCATCCGCGCGCTGAAAGACATGCCGGAGACCATTGACATCGGTGCAGCCGGCACTGCCATGCGCTTTATGACAGCCTACCTGTCGGTGACACCCATTGACGAGAGCGCTCCTTACAAGGCTCACATACTGACAGGAACGGAACGCATGCAGCACCGTCCCATCGGCATTCTGGTCAATGCGTTAAGGCAACTGGGTGCTGACATCCGATACGCAGGCGAAGAAGGCTACCCACCCCTGATCATCCGCGGCAGACAACTGGAGGGTGGCATGCTGGAGATTCCCGGAAATGTCAGTTCGCAATACATCTCTGCCCTGCTGATGATAGGTCCGCTGCTGCACAAAGGACTGGAGTTGCGGCTTACTGGCAACATCGTCTCACGCCCATACATCGACCTGACGTTGCACGTGATGCATGAGTTCGGATGCCACATAGAGTGGACCGATATCGACACCATCAGCGTGTCACCACAAACATACCACGACCATAGCTACCAGATAGAAAACGACTGGAGTGCATCGTCCTACTGGTATGAGATGCTGGCACTCTCTGACGACATGGAGGGCGAGGTCTTCCTGCCTGGGCTGCATGATGCGTCAAGGCAGGGAGACTCTGTGGTACGCTACCTCTACAGCATGTTAGGAGTGAAGACTAAAATGGAGAAAAAGGGAGAAAGAGGAAAAGGGAACGAGGGAACGGAAGAGCATGTGAACGAGAGCGGTGCATTGCTGTCGCGCCACATGCGCTCCCTGCCAAGGATGGACTATGACTTCGTCAACCAACCCGACCTTGCACAAACGTTAGTAGTCACCTGCTGCGCTCTTGGCATCAAGTTCCACTTCACGGGCCTGGCAAGCTTGAAAATCAAGGAGACAGACCGCATAACGGCGCTGAAGACAGAACTGAAGAAACTGGGGTATGTCGTCAAGGACATCAACGACTCTGAACTGGAATGGGATGGAGAACGTTGTGAGGCTGAAGAGCTACCCGCCATCGACACCTACGAAGACCACCGCATGGCGATGGCTTTTGCCCCGCTTGCCATCAAGTTGGGAGAGATACGCATCAACAACCCGCAGGTAGTCAGCAAGTCATACCCCCACTACTGGGAAGACTTGAAGAAGGCGGGGTTTGGAGTAATTGACAATTGATAATTGATCATCAAACGAAGTCCAATTCATATCACTGACAAATCCTTATGGAGTTCCTTATTATTACCATTGCGGCCTTAGCCGTCCTTGCTATCATTGCAGCCATCGCCTCGCGCTTCGACAAAGGAGGTGACGAGATAGTGACGCAAGGTGGTTGCGACGATTGCACAGGCAGGGACGACTGCAAGTTGGCAGAGTTGAAGAAGCAATGTGGAAAAGACAATAAAAAAGGCTTTTCGTAGTTATATATAGAAGTGAAAATGCATCGAGTCAGACATATTGTTCTACTGCTGACGATAGCCATTGCCATGGTTGTCGCCAGTTGCTCTACGCAGAAGAATACGGCTGGCTCACGTTGGTGGCATTCATTTAATGCCAGATACAACACCTATTATAATGGTGCACTTGCCTATATTGACGGCAGTCTGGAAAAAGAGAACGGCAACAAGGACAATTTCACAGAGATGATTCCACTCTATACCGTCGGCAACAAGGGCAGCCGCGAACTGGGAAAAGGCAACTTCGACCGTGCCATAGAGAAAGCACAGAAGGCCATTCACCAGCACAGCATTAAGAAACGCCCCGAATGGAAACGCAACCAGAAGAAGACGGAGAAAGACATTGAGTGGCTGAACCGCAGGGAGTATAACCCTTTCTTATGGAAAGCATGGATGCTGATGGGACGTTCGCAGTTCCACCAGGGAGCCTTTGAAGAGGCTGCCGCCACCTTCTCTTATATGAGCCGCCTCTATCATACCCAGCCGGCTATCTATGGCAAGGCAAGAGCCTGGCTTGCAAAATGTTATGTAGAACAAGACTGGCTCTACGATGCCGAGGACATCATCCGAAACATGCAGCGCGACTCCATAGACTGGCGTGCCGTCAAGGAGTGGGACTATACGCTGGCAGACTATTATATCCGGGCTGGACAACTGGAGCAGGCCGTTCCCTACCTGCGCAAAGTCATCAAACATGAAATGAGGCGCAAGCAAAGGGCACGCGAATGGTATCTGATGGGGCAGATACAGGCTGCGCTGGGACGAAAAGAAGAAGCCTATAAAGCCTTCAGGCACGTGGTGAGACTGAACCCGCCCTATGAACTGGAGTTCAACGCCCGTATCTCCATGACCGAAGTGATGGCAAGCGGAAAGAGCAAACAGATGATTTCACGACTGAAACGCATGGCGGCATCTGACAACAACAAAGAGTATCTTGACCAGGTCTATTACGCCATGGGCAACATCTATCTGGCTGAAAAAGACACGGCAAACGCCATCAGTGCTTATGAGAAAGGCAACGAGAAAGCAACAAGAAACGGTATTGAAAAAGGAGTCCTGCTGTTGCACTTAGGCGACTTGTACTGGCTAAAGGAGAAATACAGCGATGCCAAGCGCTGCTACGGTGCCGCCATAGGACTCTTGGACAAAGACCGAAAAGACTATCAACAGCTGTCCGACCGCTCGAAAGTGCTGGACGAGCTGGTGCCTTATACAGAGGCTGTACACATGCAGGACTCCCTGCAAGAGTTGGCACGCATGCCTGAAGCAGAGCGCAATGCAGCCATAGACCGCGTCATCGATGCGCTGAAGAAGAAAGAAAAAGAAGAACGACGTGCAGCAGCTGAAGCGGCGGCAGCCCAAAACGGCGGCATGAACATCAACGTAACCGACGTAGCCGGCAACAATGCCCGCCAGCAACAGCAGCAACAAACGGCAGGCAGCCAACAAGACGGACTGTGGTACTTCTATAATCCCATGGCAGTGAGCCAAGGCAAGGAGATGTTTATCAGACTTTGGGGACGCAGGGAGAATGCAGACAACTGGCAACGCAGCAACAAGACCGTGGTAGGTGATGTCGGAACGACAGACCTGTCAGACAACCTTACTGACGAGCAACGTGACTCCATTGCAGCAGCTGAACAGGTACAAGACTCCCTGGAACAGGCAAGAGACAGTGTACAGAACGATCCGCACAAGCGGGAATACTATCTGGCACAGATTCCCTTCACGGAAGAGCAGCTGGCAGCCAGCAACAAGATACTGGAAGACGGACTTCACCACTCAGGAGTCATCTTCAAAGACAAGCTCGACAACCTTCCACTGAGCGAGAAGAGTCTTCGCAGACTCACCGACAACTATAGCGACTACGAGAAGATGGACGAGGTCTACTATCACCTCTTCCTGCTCTATTCACGAAAAGGAGAGCCTCAACAGGCGGAATACTACGTTTCTCTGCTGAAAGAGAAGTATCCGGAGAGCCAGTGGACGACCATACTCACCGACCCTTACTTCCACGAAAACTCTAAATTCGGCGTACATATCGAGGACTCGCTATATGCCGCAACATACGAAGCCTTCAAATACGACAGGTACAGCGAGGTAGCAGGCAACGTGCATGTATCTGAGACCCGCTTCCCACTGGGTGCCAACCGTGACAAGTTCCTCTTCATCGGTGGTCTGAGCAAACTCAACAACGGTGATGCCAACGGCTGTATTGCCGACATGAAGACCGTCGTGGAGAAATTCCCGCAAAGCCGCATCAGCGAGATGGCGGGCATGATTGTCAACGGTGTGAACAGCGGCAAGAAGCTAAGAGGAGCCAAGTTCGACCTTACTGATGTATGGAATCGGCGCACGGCAGTACTCAACGACAGCGACAGCATTCATTCCAGGAAGTTCTCACCCGACCGTGTTGCCGACTATAAGTTCCTCTTGGTCTACTCACCCGACTCCGTCAACGAAAACAAGTTGCTGTATGAAGTCGCGAAGTTCAACTTCACTCATTTCATCGTGCGCAACTTCGACATAGAGATTTCCGACGTTGAAGGCCTGCATCAACTACAGCTGAGCGGGTTCCGCAGCTACGACGAAGCCTACCAGTATGCCAGGGAGATGTATGAAACGCCAAACATCATGCAACTGCTTGTCAAGCCCAGGGGTATCATCATCAGCGACGCCAACCTGCAACTCATAGGAACTGCGTTTACCTATAAGGATTATGAGGACTTCTACGTGAAACACTTCTCACCGCTGACGGTAACGAAACGCTACCTGCTCTCCGAACCGGCAGAGGTGGCAACACCACGTGAACGAGACTTAGAGGAAGAAATCTCCAGCAAGTCACCGACGAAGGAAGACATTGATGCCATGCAGAACGGCGGAACAACCGACGATTCCGGCTTCATTATTCCTGAAGAAACGGAAGTCCAAAAGAAGGAAGAGACGGAAAGCCAACAGAAAGAAGAAACTCCTGCCGGTATTGAAATACCCGCTGCCAACAACACACCAGCACAGGAAACTCCGGTAACGACACCAGCTACACAACCTGCTCCAGAGGTGCCGACAACGAATGACATCATTGTCATCGACGAAAAACAGCCAACCGTTCCGGCTGAAGATACATACGTTATTCCAGAAGAGGACGTTAAGCCAGTTACTCCTGCTCCTGAAGATACCTACATCATTCCTGAAGAGAAGGCAAACACTGAGACTCCGAAGAAGCAACCGGAGACACTGGAAATACCAGAAACTACGGAAACTACGGGTAATCCGAACTCTCCAGGCAATCCGAAGAAGCCGGAGACTGTGGAGAAGAAGCCGCTTACGCCCACCAAGAAACCTTCTACACCTGCACAACAACCCCGACAGCCGCAGGTGGAAGACACGGGCATCGACTTCAACGATGACTTCGGAGTACCGAACACACCGCAGCAAAATAATAAGAAACAGTCACAAGACTTCAACATCGAAGACGAATATTACGACCTCAACGGATTCTAATGCCCTAATACCCTCCCCGATCCTCCCTAAAGGGAGGGGAGGAAAAAGGGAAAAAGGGAAAAAGAGAGGAAGGGAGAAGGGGAGTTTGGAGGGATGAAGAATGTGAGATAAACACCAAAAAGAATTATGAGCAACGGACTATTACTTTGGGTAGACGACGAGATTGAATTGCTGAAGGCACACATCATCTTCCTGGAGAAGAAAGGATATGAGGTGCGCACCGTCAGCAATGGCAGTGATGCCATTGAACAATGTCAGCAACAGACGTTCGACCTCATCATGCTGGACGAGCAGATGCCTGGTCTGAGTGGACTGGAAACCTTGCAACGCATCAAGGAGATACAGCCGGCGACGCCTGTCGTCATGGTCACCAAGAGCGAAGAGGAAGACATCATGAACCAAGCCATCGGCTCTAAGATTGCCGACTACCTTATCAAGCCCGTCAACCCCAACCAGATATTGTTGTCGCTCAAGAAGAACATCCACCAGAAAGAGATAGTCACAGAGGTGACGCAGAGCAGTTACCAACAGAGTTTCATGGACATCTCCATGCAAATACAGAACTGCGCCAATGCCGAAGACTGGATAAACGTATACAAAAGATTAGTAAGGTGGGAACTGGAACTGAGCAGTACAGACAGCAACATGACTGAAATGCTCAAGATGCAGAAGGAAGAAGCCAACTTAGGATTTGCCAAATTCGTCAAGAAGAACTACCTGAAATGGATCGAGAGCAGAGAGACAAGAGACGGTAACGGAGACATTCCGCTGATGTCGCCCGACATATTCAAGAAGAAAATCTTCCCGTTGCTCAACTCAGGCGAGAAAGTCTTCCTGATTGTCATCGACAACTTCCGCTACGACCAGTGGCGCATGCTGTCGCAGGAAATAGGCGATCAGTTTGACATTGACGAAGAACTCTACATGAGTATCCTCCCTACAGCCACCCAGTATGCCCGCAACGCTATCTTCAGCGGGCTGATGCCTACGCAGATAGCCAAGATGTTCCCCGACCTGTGGGTAGACGAAGACGAGGAAGAAGGCAAGAACCTCAACGAAGCTCCGCTGATACAGACTCAGATAGAGCGCTACCGTCGTCACGACTCCTTCTCTTACTTCAAGATCAACGACTCTGTTGGCGGCGATAAATTCCTGCAACAATACCCCAACCTGAAGCAAAACGACCTGAACGTTCTCGTCGTCAACTTCATAGACATGCTCTCCCACGCCAGAACGGAGATGAAGATGGTGCGCGAACTCGCCAGCGACGAGAGTGCCTACCGCAGCATCACCCTCAGCTGGTTCCGCCATTCGGTGCTTGCCAACGTCTTCCGGCTGCTGGCACAGAGCGACTATAAGGTCATCATCACCACCGACCACGGCAGCATCCGCGCCACACGCCCTGTGAAAATCGTCGGTGACCGCAACACCAACACCAACCTGCGCTACAAACTGGGGAAGAATCTCAGCTATAACGACAAGGAAGTGTTTGCCATCAAAGAGCCTCAGAAGGCCAAGCTGCCCTCTCCCAACCTGTCGACAAGCTATGTCTTTGCCACTGGCGATGCGTTCTTTGCCTACCCCAACAACTATAATTACTACGTCAGCTACTACAAGGATACGTTCCAGCATGGCGGCATCTCGATGGAAGAGATGCTCATTCCCCTCATCACGCTGACACCAAGAAAGAAATAATCTCAGTCACTCACCCCGCCATGAAGGGGCAGACATGAAACACATACGAACATGGAAATCAGAATCGAAAGCCTCAACCACATCCATGAGGCTGCACGTACATTCATCAAAGAGATAGGCAGCCACCGCGTCTTTGCATTCTATGCCACGATGGGAACGGGCAAGACCACCTTCATCAAAGCCGTCTGCGAGGAGTTGGGAGTTGCAGAGGTCGTCACTTCGCCTACCTTTGCCATCGTGAACGAGTATACTGCCGGAGAAGGCGAGTGGTCAGGCGAGCCTATCTTCCACTTCGACTTCTACCGCATCAAGAAGCTGGAAGAAGTCTACGACATGGGGTATGAGGAGTATTTCTACAGCGGTTCACTCTGTTTTATCGAGTGGCCGGAACTGATTGAAGACATCCTCCCCGACGATGCTGTCCGTGTCACCATCACTGAGCAAGCAGACGGAAGTCGGATTCTGTCATACTGACAAACGGCAATCGTACGCTGCATTTCCCATACAATAGAAATTAAAGTTGAAATCGAACGTGCGACGCATGTTCCGTAAGTCACTATGACATAATGACTTACAAGATACGGTCTGATAAAGACCTACACTTTCGGGCGAAAGTCGAGCACACGACCCTCCAACTATATAGGTTTTGCAAGCCAAACTCTATATAGTTGCGTTGTAAACTCATAGTAGTTGGAAGGCAAACACATAACAGTTGGAAAACAAGGACTAAATAACTCTGAAATCTTCCCAAAACCATTCCGAATTGGAGTGGATATCGTACACTTCAGCACATAGATGTGCGCAACCATCGTGCGCTCGATTGCGCTCGACATATTCGGACATTCAGAAAGCTAAGTACTTATACGCCAGCGGCTTAGCTACTATTGCGTCGCATCGGTCGATTATTCTAAAAAAATACTGTGTAAGTACCGCTTTCAAACCTGTTTCGCCCTGCTATCTACAGACTTCCACGTAACTGCATACCAACAAAAATCCCAAAAGCCTACAGACAGACTTTTGGGACCCATATATACCTGCAAACCAAGGTTTAGAGCAGAGCCTTGATTTTCTCTTCGAGCACACTCTTGGGTGCTGCACCTACATGCTTGTCTACAATCTTGCCGTCCTTGAAGAACAAGATGGTCGGAATGTTACGCACACCAAGCTCAGCTGCGATGTCCTCCTCTTCGTCAACGTCGCACTTTCCCACGACAACCTTGCCGTCATAGTCCTTTGCCAGTTCGCTGACAACAGGTCCTACCATGCGGCACGGTCCGCACCAGGTTGCCCACAGGTCAACGACCAACGGCAGAGCACCGTTCTTCAAGCTCTCGAAATTCTCACTTGTGATTTTTACTTCCATAATTCTGATTCCATTTAGATAATTAAACTTCGTTACTAAGTCTTCTCGATGATGCTACAGCATATATCATGCCAAATTAGTTGATCTTGTATTCCATGTGTTCATGGTCACTGATAAACTGCAACAGTTTCCTGTCGACGTCGACCGTCTTGCTACGGCTTACCAACAGCAGATTACCCTGATCGAGCGTGTGCAACTGGATATAGAGTTTCGTGTTTCCAGGATGCGAGTCGATGACAGATGCCAAGTCTGAGATGAGCGTATCGTCAACAGCCGTCTCGTCCATGGTGATGGTGAGGCTGTCCAGCCGCTTCTCCTTCACGTCGTACAGATGCTCGACACTGGAAATGCGCAGTTCTTTGGCAGAACTATTGCGGAAACGCTCGACACACTTGGCTGTAATGAAGATGCTATAGTTCACTTTCATCATGCCGCTCCACTTCGTCCACTCGTCACCGAATAGCGCCAACTCGCCCGTCGAGTCGAAGTCTTCGATGGTGACAAAGCCAAACGGCTTGCCGGTCTTCTGCGAGAAACGCTCCACCACGTTCGTGATGATGCCGCCAAAGGTAATCTCTTCGCGCTTGGCAAGTGCCTCCTTATCGGCATCACGCCCGATTTCAGAGCACCGGGTGTTACACATGTCGTTCAGGATGACACTGTATTCGTCCAGCGGATGGGCCGACAAATAGATACCCACCAGTTCCCTTTCCTTGTTCAGCTTCTCTATCTGAGCCCATTTTTCAGCCTGCGGAATGGTCGGCTTGGCTATTTCTATCTCTTCAGCGTCGCCAAAGAGCGAGTTCATGGTCTGCTGCTTCTCCTGCTGGAAGAGAGAGCCATAGCGCACCAACGTGTCGAGGAACACCTCACCCTTGCTGTTCGGCGCGAAGTACTGCTCACGCTGATAGCCAAAACTGTCGAAGCCGCCGCTGTATGCCAAGCTGTCGAAGACCCTGCGCCCCACACTCTTCAGGTCTACACGCTCAACAAAATCGAAAATGTCCTTATACGGTCCGTTCTTCTCTCGCTCACGGATGATGGCATTGGCAGGACCTTCGCCCATCCCCTTGATGCCAGCCAGCCCGAAACGTATCTCACCATGCTTGTTGACGGTAAACTTCAGTCGGCTTTCGTTCACGTCAGGACCTAAAGTGGCGATGCCCAGTGCCCGACACTCATCCATGAGCTTGGTGATTTCCGTAATCTGATCCTTTCGCCGGCTCATGATGGCAGCCATAAACTCTGCCGGATAGTTGGCTTTCAGGTATGCCGTCTGGTAAGCTACCCATGAGTAGCACGTAGCATGACTCTTGTTGAAGGCATAGGAAGCGAACTTCTCCCAGTCGGTCCATATCTTCTCCAGCACCTTCGGGTCGTGTCCGTTCTTCTTTCCACCTTCGATGAACTTCGGTTTCATCTTGTCTACGATGTCCTTCTTCTTCTTACCCATCGCCTTACGCAAGGCATCGCTCTCACCGCGCGTAAAGTCAGCCAGCTGACGGGACAGGAGCATCACCTGCTCCTGATAGACGGTGATGCCGTAGGTGTCCTTCAGGTACTTCTCCA
>ODAI014215969.1_pt1 | contig 14314 bp, 28 predicted proteins | sample 1539321 | NCBI WGS metagenome assembly ODAI01 (sample SAMN02144231, study PRJEB22623) | gut metagenome | biome: sheep rumen | host: Ovis aries | place: New Zealand
AATCGAACTCGTGACCTCCGCACTACCAATGCGACGCACTACCGACTGTGCTATGCCAGCTTATTTGCTGTCTTGGCGACAACAAATGTATAATAGCACAGCGGTCTTCTCTTGTCAAACACTAATTATTTTGATTACTTTTATGATTACCTTTGATTACCTTTAGAAAGGAGAGATTGGATATTGGGTTATTTTATTTTGATATTCTTTTCAAATCTTTCGATTAAATCATCAGGTATATCATATGTAAGAAAAGTTCTGGAAGCTAACATATCGCATTCATGAATCAATATGTCTCTATCGTTTTGTGGTTTTTCCATCTCTCCAGTTGTTACTTTATCGTAAATATCTCCCCAATATCCATAAGAGGCTTGTTTGTCCTTCCAAACATTCCATTCTCCAGAATGTCTTTCGCACATTTCGCATAATGCTTTAAGCTGGTCTTCCTTTAATGGATGATTAAAGTTTTTTTGATTATTAATTTCAATTAATTTTTCTTTAGCCATAAGAGGGTGCTTACTAGTAGTATGAGTTCTGCTTCCAACCATTCCATATTTACACATATCATGCAATGCAGGAGTACATCTCATTAAATCTCTTTCAATTGGATTTGGGAATCTATGTTTGTTATATTCCAAATCCAAAAACATATTAAGGATATCAGAAAACATATAAATATGAATTAATTGTCCATATTCACCAACCTGTTGTGAATTGTGATATTTTCCAGAACTACTTGCTGGTTTATAAAAAATAGCATTTGGTATTTTAGTTACTATTTCTTTAAAATATTCTAAGATTTCTTCTGTCTCAAAATTCTTGAACATTGGTTCAAATACTTCTTGCTTTTGCTCTACTGTTAATGATATAGCCATTTTATTTTCTCCTATTCATCTTCTTTAATTAGTTCACCCAGTTCATCAACCAAATCTGTTAGGTCAGAGTATACCGACCAATTATCTGGACTAACAAGTGGATGTAAATTATTATCAAGATATTGTCTTATTTCGTCCAGTTTATGTTCAGCCTTTAAATGATTCGCTTTATGCATGAACTTTTTAATATTTCTATTAACCACAATTTCTGGATGGTCACCAATAGCAGAATATATTTTTTTTAATTCGTCAAATGCTTTGTTCTCGTCACCATTGTGGTATTCTAAAGTTTCTTTGATTAACCATATAGGGAAATCGTATTGACTTTTAATCTTCTTTATTTGTTCTGTTAGCATTTTCATTTTATTTTTTCTTTTCTATGTTCACAATACAAAGAACATCCACAACATGTTAAACCTGTAACACCACAAATATAATTATAAAATGGATACTCTACTGTATTCATATTCATCATTAAGACTTTCATCAACATAATACTTTGCTCCTTTTTGTGACTCCATATGCATATTGTTGCAATCTCTCAAAAATTCAGAATCGGGATTTAAACACATATATGCAATACTCCCATCAAAGAAAACTGCATAAACTTTGTCTTCTAATTCTTTATAAACTATTCCTCTTATATCCTTACCAGATTCGAATTTATATGATGTCATTTCTACAACTGTAGTATAGGCTTCTGTAATTGCCTGTCCACTGCAACCACCACACCCATCAAATCCAAGTGCAGTTGAACTCCAAGTCTGAGGAAATACATACATTTTGAATTTATGATAAGTTGACATTATTAATACGTCTTTAAACAATTCGTTTGCAGTATTCTCTGTAATATATTCAAGTAATTCTAAATTTGGGTATCTCATTTATCTCCTTAAAAGTCAAATTTATCTTTAATAATACAATAACAACGAGCGAATAAATAAAAAGCAATATATGCTAATGCACAAATAATACAAAAAGGAATTTTCATTTATTTACCTCTCTTTATTCATCTCCGTATAAATCATAATCTTCACAGTCTGCTAACATGGCATTATACATATCTTCATCAAACCAACTGTCGTACTCTTTCATTTTATCATTGCAACTCTCGACTTTCTTTTTATCGGTATGACGATAATTATTACCAAGCTTGCCACTACTTACTCGATCTTTAGATGCTGCCCTATTATTGGTTTTTTTATAATATTCTTGGTCATGAATTTTACCCTTGTCATATTTACCAAGGATTCCATCAAGAAATGTTTTAGCATCTCCCCAAATTCTCTGATAAAGATTATATTTATGTTTTCTTTTACGCTTATCAACCCAGCGCCTGTTACCTCTATTTTTGTGAATCATTTTTTGACTCCTCTCTATGAATAAATCCATTTGGTATGCAGATATATTCTTTTTCAATGTCACATCCGACATTGCCGTCATTCCAGTAAAATAAATGTTTACATCCAGAACAACAGACAGTATTGGTGACTGCTTTTTTATTATTTAAAAATAATGAGATTATTTTATTTAATATATTCATTTTAATTTTTACCATGTTCAATTTTCCATTTTTCTCTGATTTTATTAGCAGTTTCTGAGATATCATAGATAATCTCTTCATCACCTTTTTCTTTAGACCATGTATGTACAGTGTAAGTACTTACCATTTTATTGGTTTCTTCTTTATTATATCCTTCCCAATCATCAGAATGAAATTCAATCCATTCATCAATTTTATCTGGGTGTTCTTTTTTATACCAATCGGATGGAGTTGTATAGCATTTCTTACAATAAGGAGAAATCCAACCATTATTTATAATTGGTACATCTGGTTTACCGCAGATAATACAGATATTTTGTGATAACATAGAATAGTTATCAATGATTTCTGGAACTTTACAATCTATTGGAGTACCATTATCATACCAACGAAGCTCACCGTATTTCTCTTTAATCTGAAGAATTCTATATTCATTAAGATAATTACACCTAACAAGTTCCTGTTTAATTTCTTCACACATCATTTCTCCAAATGCTTTTCTCCAGCCTACTGGCATATCATCAAGATATGTGGATGTGTAATCATAATCTTCTATAATTTCTCCATTCCATTCATATCTAGGAATAAGAAAAGGATACTTTCCACAAAGTGCCCAATTCTTAAGTTGTTCTCTCGTATAATCAGCGCCAAGTATATCAATTGAAATCTCTAAAGCTTCTATATACTCAAGGGTATTAGGATGAGGAGTGCCATTAATAATGGTTTTCTCCATAATTTCTTGTGCTTCTTTTTCTGTCATTTGTTATTCCTCTTTATGTTTTTCAATATAATCAAGAAGTTCTTGAATAGTACCTTTGAAAAATGGTTTCTTTCCCCAATTACCAACTTCTATAGTTGTAATATCTTCTGCTCTTCTTTCTGTTTCATATAATGATATTGTCCAGCTTTCATCAATAATTACAGAATAATTATAGTCACAGTTTTCACAACTATCTTCGATAGGGAATATATATAAATCACCAATATCATCTTTATGATCTTTAACATATTGTGCGATTAAACAACCAATCCCATTTGCAATATCTCTTTTATCATTGGGCGAAAATCCATTTACAATAATTTTATTTTTTAACCATTTACATAAATCTTCACCTACTCCTTCAAGATAACCATCATATTGTTGATAAATGTTTGCATAAGGTATAAGCTCTGTATTAAATTTTTCATAAAAAGTAATTGTGCTTCTTGTTCCCATTACTTCTCTCCAGTACTTCCAAAACCACCTGTCCCTCTATCTGTATTATGAAGTTCATCAACCTCTTTAAAATCAATGTCCTGATAAGAAAGAATAACTAACTGAGCAATACGCTCTCCTGCCTGAACTGTTTTTGTCTCAGTAGTATCATTATGAAGAGCTACAATATATTCTCCCAAGTAGTCACAGTCACAGACTCCAATACAATTGGCAGGTCTCAATCCTCTTTTTGTTGCAATCCCAGACCTTGCAAAAATTGCTCCAAACCATCCAACAGGAAGCTCCATTGCAAGACCAGTTCCAATCATTACTGTAGAATGAGGTGGAATCTGAATGTCATGGTCTGTAGCAGCATACAAATCATATCCTGCTGAAAATTTACTTCCTCTTGTAGGAATCTTCGCTAAATCATTCAATCTTTTAAATCTTACATCCATATATATTATTTACTCCTTTAATTAATCATAATATTCATCGTCATCATATTCATCAAAATCATCTCTTGCGTATCCCAAATTATTATCATTCATTTTGTTTTATCCTCTATTTCTTTATCGGTTATTTTATTTGCAATTATTCCATCAATAATAGTTGCACCGACTTTAGACCAATATGCACCTATTGTTACTATTGCAAAGAATGATAATACATATTGTATTATTACTAATATCGTGTCACCCATATATCTCCTTATTTTATTAATTATAAACAGTACTTTTCAACAAAACCATTTTTAGCATGAGGTTTTTCACCATCCCAAGGGTCAATGATTTTATTATTATCATGATATAACTGGTACTTTTTACTAATCTTATTAGCAATCTCATCGTTGAGCGGAATAAAACCTACACAAGTAAGTGTTCTGCCAATACCATTTTCGTCAACTTCTTCAGGCTCAAGTTCTGTATAGCAATTATCTTTTATAGGGAAATAATGAATACCTTCTTTAAATCCTAGTTCTTCAGCGATTTTATACACCTTTTCTAGCTGATATTTATTTTTGGCTTCAAGAATTATTTTTGTAAACGAACCACAAATCCAATCGTTATACAACTCTTTATCAATTAAAAATTTACAAAGATAAGAATTATATCGTGTATCGTCATCAACCTGACATTCATGTAAAGTATATGTATATTTTCTAATCATATTAGTCAGAAACGCCATACTAGCATGAGCAACCTGTGCCGCCATCTTGCCTTTAGACATATTTAAATCTTTACGGACTATGATGATTTGTTTCATAATATTCTCCTATAAGCTACACACCACAATTTCTATATCAGTATCTGCAAAAACCTTTTCTATTAATGGCTTAACATCAGACCAATACTGTTTGTCTAGTCCACACCCTATTCGGGGTATAGCAACCTTTTCAATGCCAATAACATCGCATATAATCTTCATTTTTTCCAATGCAATCTCTATTGTTTGTAATGTTGGCTTGTCCCAATAATTTCTTTTTGTTATTAAGTTGAAAATTGTGTGGTCTTCTATTACCCTAATAACAAGACAATCGCCTTTTACACCATCATCCCAATCTTTAGTATAATCTCCATCGCATAAATAAAATAGTCTTTGACGTACGTCAAATAATCTATCAAATTTTTTAGCGATACCAGCGCCTAGTTTAAAGTCGGCGCTGATGCAATGAGCAAGGGCGTAGTCATTGGGCATTGTAAATAAATCTTGTTTTATTTCTGTAATTTTCATATTCTCTCCACATATCCGCTACATGTATTATATGGATTACTAAAGTTTTCTTTAAGCTTTTTACAATAATAATCGTGGTCGCCATAAGATGAATAATATCTACATGAGTGGCAAGTTATCGTAGTATCTGGGGATTTTTCTAAGGGTTCTTCAACATCAATTTTTACATCTAACACTAAATTCGCATCATCTTCTGAGGTATATCCACTTATTGAAAGACTTTGTGTATATAATTCATCGCAATGAGGACACCTTACAACAATACCTCTTCTGCCAAAATACGTTTTCTTATTTGGCATAAGAACTTTATCAGCTTTAATGTCTCCGATAACATTGCCTTTATTAAGAAATACCGTTCCATCTTTTGAATTGATATCCCCTTTAAAGTCACCATTTCCCATTAAAATTACAGTTACATTTTTACCTTTAATATCGCCAATATAATCACCATCAATTTTATAAACAATCTGTTTAACAAAATCGCCACGTTTATTTAGAAATTCATCAAGTGTAACCGTTTTCTGCGTCATCCTTTTATCCTCTCTTTTAGCAAATTCATCTTTAACCGCCTTGACAAACCTCTCAATACCAACGATTATTGCGTTTGCTGCTAGTACCGATAACCCAAAAAGTATTAAAAAAGTAATATTCATTTACGCCTCGTTCTCATATGGTATTAGTTCCTCAGTCCATGCCTTTACCAATATATTATCTTTTATCATTTTTAAATCCCCTTAAAAAATCTTTCACGAGCTTCCATCATTTCCGAATAGCTCTTCCCATCACTAGTCACCGTTCCAATAGCAGATGTAATTTTATTTTTTATATAAGCATCACTATCTGTTTTAAGAATAGTAACTTGTCTAGTTTTAGAAGGATTGGTCACACTTGAAAAAGTAATAATATTAATTACTTCCCCCACCAAAGGTCTATATGACCCATCCATCACTTTAATATCAATATTAACATTATTTTCATTTGCAAATTTTAAAAGTTCAAACATTATTTCTCCTTTTGTTTATTATTTACTTGTTTCTTTTTCTTTTTGAATCCCATTGTCTTGATTCTTTTATTAACAATGGAATCTATTTTTTTAATATAATCTTCAGCATTACCAAATTCACGGTCATAATATAATGCTAGAAGTTCATTGTTTGAATTGATTATATCATAATGTAATTCATTGTCAAGTATATTATATACTAGTCTACATAGTAATGTAGGTCTTCCTTTATATCTTATAATAGGAAAAGTTAATATATAATTTTCACTATCTACTGAATAATGAAATCCTAAACCATGAAGATAATATGGAGTTGTATAAGGAAGATAAGGAAAGTAATATCTATTATTCATATTTTTCATTCTTCTATTTTTATATATAATCCACAGTGACATTCACCAACAGGTTGTTCTCTGAACTCTTTACACATACATTTTGTGTCTTCATTTTTTATTAATTTGCATGGGCAGTACCCAGAATTTTTTCTGAGCGCTGCCCTAATTTGATTAGCAAGTTCTATATCTTCTGTTACTTTAATTTTCATATTGTTATAACCTTTCTGCATATTGATTGTCTGAAGCAAGATTTACACCTAATACTTCGTCATAATGTGGTTCTTGGTCTGGGATATAACGACCATATTTAATAATTATATTATTGTATTTTTTTAATTTATCTAAATAAGAGATATTATCTTTATAAATCTTATTTTGTAATTCTTCTTTTGTGTATCCAGTATAAATTACAACATCTATTTGAAAAACAGCAAAAGCTGGAAGACGAAGTATGGCTAATAATTTAAGTACGTCTGTAAAACTATCAAGAGGTTCTAATCCTTGAAAAACGATTGCTTCAGAAATATCATTTTTAAAAAATCTATATATTATTTTATGGTGCTCAATTTCAATATTTGGTTCATCAACAAGAGGACTGTTTTGACAGACAGCCCTCCCGCAATCTTTATCACATTTAAATGAACAATAAGGAAATTCAATTACCATAGAAGGTTTTTTATAATTAATAAAATCTTCATCAATAATCCCTTTTACAATCATAAAACTACCTCGTTATTATTTACTGCTTCCCATTTTCTAAGTTTGTATTCTTGTGTCCTTTCATTCGACCAAGATTTAATTTTAGTATAAAATCCAACAATTCTTGTGTACTCACTGTCTACAGGCTTTCCACATACAGGACAAATAGCTCCATAAAAAGCATGATTATTTTCACAACACTGAATTTTTGTATTGAATGCGAAATATGTTAAGTGCTGGTCTGCAATATAATTAACCATTTTCCACGCTTTTTCAAAACTGTCAAACGGTGCATCAATATTTGCATGAAGTATACTGCCACCATTACAATATCCATCAAATTCAGCAGCAATTCTAACTCTTTCTTGAAGAGTGGTCTTAATACCAAGAGGAATAAACTGGTTGCCATATAAAGGGAGGTCATAAATATTTGCTCTTGGATAAAAGAATTTATCTTTTTTCATTAATTTAGCAGCAGCGCTTTCACCGGGAATTTGCTCTGTATTAATTTGATAATCACAAGAATATTCTTTAATAAAATCGTCTGCTACTTTTCTCATAGTTTTAAATATTTTTTCTCCAAAAGCAGACGCTTCTTTTGTATAATAAGTATTACCAAATTCATCTATTCTAATATATCCAAATTTTTTCATTGATTCATAAACACCAATAAAGCCTATAGTATTATAAAGATGTTCAAAATCAATCAATCCATAAGAAAAATTAGGAAGCATCCCTTTCTCAACGTTTCTATAAATAGTATGTCTTACCGCATCTAAAGCACATAAACAAATATATGTTCTGTTTTCAAGCTCTTTTAAATATTCTTCTTCAGTATTAGTATCAAGCGCAATTCTTGCAAGATTAATTGTATTAACCTTTACTGAACCAACCTTAAGAGCCGTACCACCAATACTATTAAAATACCCAAGGTCTTCAATATTACTCTTTAGTCTACAACAATTTGAAAGTGAATTAACAGTTTCATCAATAAATAAATTACTGTCTGACCATTTCATATTATGTTGTACTGCCCATTGTGCGAATTCTTCATCTACAAATTTACCATTCTGTCTAAGCAAAGAAATTGTACTCACTGGGAAAGTAAACATATTAGAACTTCTAATGTCTGACATTACTTCCATATACCATTTCTGGAATTCAATAATTTCTTCTTCATAATCAATCATAAAAGTTCCATCAGGGAATTCCGCTCCACCAAACAAGGCTTCAAAATAAGGATGGTCAAATACAGAAGTATTTGTAAAAGCTGACTGACTTCCATCTCTGACATATGGTTGATTTACTGCATAAATAAATCTTTGAAAATTTTGTTCAGCATAATATTTTTCATTATGGCTTGTTTTAATTCCTAAATAATCTTGTTCAACATCTTTCTTCCAAAAATAATACATATAAGGAATAATATTAGGTAATCCTACTGCTCCCGAAGTTCTATTACAAGCAAAACTTACATATTCTTTTACAAAATCAACAAAAGTAATTAAATGTTTAGCGGGTTCAGGATTTTGTCCTTCAATAAAAAACAGTCCCTTTTCAGCAAGGTCTGTTAAATCATATGCAAAACAATATGGTCTGAATGTACTTGAAGGAGCATCATGCATATATAATTTTCCCATCCATTCAAATCTCAACCAATTATTAGCAGTTTTAAAACCAAATTTCTTAGAAATTTCATAATATATTTTATTAAAAGCTAAAAGTTTTGAATGAGGTTTAGGCATCTCTCGTTCTAATGTAACAATATCTTTATGATTAACATTTGAATTACCATCAATACTAGAATCAGCAACAACTTCTTCATCAATAAAATTATCTATAAAATCTGTATAACTAAGTTGGTCATCATCAAATCCATTTAATTTTGCAATATCTGTTCCAAATTCTGCTTGCAATTTATTATATTGAGAAACAAAATTTTTAATTAAATTAATATCTATTTTCATCTTACTTCCCCTTATTTTTTAACCAGTCAATAGCATCTTTAAATTCAAGAAATTTATCGTCAACTTTAAGGATAGGAGCAGACATAAATCCTTTTTCAATTAATTCATCAATATCATCAGAGATAGAAAATTCAATTCCATCTTTAGTTAATTTTTTTTCAAGTACCTGACATTTTGGACATCCAGTACTATATAAAGTTATCATTTATTTATCCTCCTAATATATTATAATATTTACAAGCTTTGAATATATTCATCAATAATATCAACAACATCTTTTAATTCAGTACCGCTATTATTATAAATACATTTATCAGCAAAATATTCAAATGCAACAAAATCAGTTTCATCTTTCTCGACACGCCTCTTAACTTCTTCAGGGTCATCTCCTCTACGCTTGAGACGTTTGCTTATCGTACCAGAATTCGCTCGTAGATATATGATTTTCGCATTAATTTTTTTACTTCGAGCTTCTTTGGTAAAGTCCTCCACCCCTGAAGGTGTCAAAATAATTAATCGATTTTCCATATTATTTTTAGAACTAAGTAATTCATTTTTAGGAGACCCATAATACCACGTACCTTTTACAGTATTATATTCTTTGGTCTCCATAAAAAAGCCGTTAGCTTCTTTTTCTTTAAATTCTTTTTCTGTAATAAAATAATATGGATTCCCCTGAGATTCGTGTTGTCTCATGGGACGAGTTGTATATGTTTTAATTCTTTTATATCCTCGTCTGCAAAGTTCATTAACAACAGCATCTTTACCAGAGCCGCTTTTTCCTGCAATAATAATTAGTGCCATATATTAATTCCCCTTTAAACCAGATTTTAAATAATTAGCCCAGTCTTCGTCAGACATTGCTATTACAGCTTCTTTAAATTTGGGCTGCTTAGAAATTGATGTATCAATTGATGTATCTGGATTTTCACAAACATCAGACTCAGATAAAATAGTTGCTTCATCTAAAGCTTTTATAAAATTAACAATACCACAAATTCTCATAGCAGATTCTGCTTTGTTATTTTCAGATTCACCATATAACAAATCCGTTTCTTCTTTGATTAAAGACAATCCAATTTCAACAATGTCTTCATAATTAATCATTTTTCGTTTCTTCATTTTCATTCTCCTCTTTATTATTTATAATATTATCATCTTTTTTCTTCATATAAAGATGATAATTATTTTCTTCAGTACATGAATATTTATATAATGTAGTATGAGGCTCTGACTCAGCGTTCAGATACCTCATGCAAGTTTCTTTATTTGGACAATTATTATTTTCTTGTGTGCAACAATAATAAAATATCATATCAAATCTCTTCCTCATATGCTTTTTGAGCTTCTTCATATGTACCAAATAGATACTTTTTTGCTTCTTCTAATGTAATAAAAGGGTAATTATAAAAACATATCACAGGAGAAAGCTCATTATTAATATCTCGCACTACCTGTAATTGCATAACCAATAATCGAACAACCCCATATGAAGTTACTAAATAAACTGTGTCATTTGGACTACAAGGAAATTCAAATTTACATGATGTCATACCTTTTACTCCTCGTTATTAAATTCTTTTTTTATACTTTCTTCTTTTATAAACTGCAAAAGTTCTATATAATGTTCTGTACATGCTGTGCAAATTTCAATTGCATCATACAATTCATCATCCACACAAGTCATATAAGGAGAATTTCTTCGTCCTAAAATGAAATGCATAATCTCTAATGCTTCGCCTAAATTCATTTCAGTATTCTTCATATTTATTTTCCTACTTTTCCTATTTCGTTAACAAAGTCCATTTCATCCAAAATGGAAGGTCTGATGTAAGGATTTTAAAAGCTCCTATTATACTCCAAATTATTATCAATACTATTAATATTACAAAAACAATATACATAAAAATCATAATATCATTCTGGTTTGGTTTTTTTATTTTCATCTTTCAATACCCATAATTTCTTTTACATAAGGGAGTTCTTTAAGGATATTTGTAAACTCAATCCATTCAAACATTTTATGATTTGACCTTTGACGAATAATATTAAATACATTCTCATAGTTCATGGTCACAGTAGCCTTGAGATTGTATCCCATTGGTAGAAGCTCCAACATAGCTCTCCAATATTTCTTCTCATGTGTCTCATTGAATAGGACTCTAAGTTTTTCAAGCACTTCTAATGTTTTCTGAAAATGCTCTTCTGCAAAACCACCAACTTCGGAAATTCCTTCATGGGAAAAGTCATCTGGAACAAATCCTTTAACATGGATTTTATGCATCTTTGAGCAACTGTTTCTGGTCACACCAATCTTATATGTATCAAACTCAGCCCATACAATGTGATTAGTTGTAATATCCATGCCGACATAAATTTGTCTTGAATACTTCCTATGTTCTGTACCACCTTTATATAATCTGCGCATAAGGTCTAAGTCATTTTCACCAAGCACAAAACCATCTGGCTGTGAACAATTTCTTGTTTCTGGATTTTGTTTACAAGACCCACAATGCTCAGTATCACAGTAATAACTATCACTTTTATCCCAACTATTTTTAGGATTTCTCATACCCCTAATTGCAGTTTCAAATCCATATACATCAATATGCTCTACTTTAATCATAAATTTATCACTCCTTATTATATTATATACTTGTTAAAAAATCAACTTTGGGTGTGCTACTTCATATAGACAACCTTGAAGATGAGTCTGTTTTATAGAAACAGCCTGTTGTGCAGTTGCATATCTCAATGCTCCTGTTTGACAAATTAAATAACATTTTTTCTGCGCTCTGGTAATTCCTGTATAAACTAACTCTCTAGTGAGAAGAGCATATGACGAAAAATCCAAGCCAAAAATCACATATTTACTTTGACTGCCTTGGTATTTATGAACAGTAATAGCATATCCTAATTCAATCCCATTCCATGCGTCTTCGGGAACATCAACATTCCCAATTCCTATAAAATCAATTGTAATAATTCTTGAATCTAATTCTTCATTATAGCTGATTGATTTAATTGTTCCTATATTACCATTATAAATAGGAGTTCTTAATCTATAATTATTAATTGTATTAATAACTTTATCACCTTCTCTAAGAATAAAAGGATTGTTGTTTGATAATCTTGTTATTTCTTTTTTATTCTTTGAAGCAGGATTATATAATTCTTGAATTGTATTATTTATTTTATAAGTACAAGCATCCCCTTTAGTTTTAATAGGAACAATAATCTGGCAGTCCATAATATCAAAATCTTTTTGAGCCATCAGTTTAGAAAAAATTTCCATTACTTCATAAAATGTATTACTACTATCAGAATAACAATGAATCTCCAAATCCTTGAGTTCTCCTCTTGTTTCATTGCCAACCCAATCTTTTCCTACAATTTGTTTACTGTTTCTAACTGCAATACTCTGTGTAATAATAGCTGATTTAGCAGCTTGTCTGTGAATCTTAGTTAATTCAATCGTAGGGATTTCTGGAGAATGAATCATATCATAAGCTACATTGCCACATCCTATTGCTTCAAGCTGTCCCGAATCCCCAAGGCAAATTAATTTAGCACCATCGGGAATTGCTCTCAATAAATAATAAAATATTCTAGAATCAACCATTGAAATTTCATCAAGAATATATATATTATAAGGTAATTTATTATCTTGATTAAATTCAAAAAATTGATATTCAGAATCACCTTTAGGATAACCAAGTAATCTATGGATTGTATATCCTGTTTTACCAGTAATCTCGCTCATTCTTGAAGCGGCTCTTCCAGACAATGCACACATTACACTTGAATAATTATTAAGAGCCTCAAGAACGCCTGAAACTACTGAAGTTTTTCCAGTTCCTGCCAAACCATGAATAACGGTAACATTATTATTTAAAACAGTTTCAATACCATTCATCTGTTCTTCGGTAAAATCCCAACCTTGATTTCTTTCAAGATGTTCAATACGTTCTTTCCAATTATCACAATGAATATCGGATTCAGCATTTCTGATTCTAATCAACTCTTCAGCAACTCTGTGTTCAATTTTATAATATTTAGATAAACCAATTTTATCTTTATTCTCATTCCACCATAATTTATTACCAAGTTCTCTAATAGCCATAGTAATATTTTCATCGGGAATTTCTTCTCCAAGATTATCAAGGATAGCACCTAATAATTCGTCAGGTGTAATCCATGAATTACCATTTTCACCACACATATCAAGATAATAAATTATATAAGCACCAATTCTCATTGGACTATCAGGTTTAATATTACCAGCAAGTGCAATTTCATCTGCTCTTTTCCAACCAATACCATCAACTTCATTAACAAGAACATATGGATTTGTTTTAACTTTTTCTATAATTAAATCTGGTGAATTATATCTGTCCATTAAACGCTTAATCATATTATTAGTTAAACCATAATCTTCAAGCTCAACAAAAATTCTTGCAATATTAATGTTCTTTTTAAATTTACGAATCCACAAATCTGCTGTTTTAATACCACAGCCTTTAATTTGCACAAGCTTTTCTACATCTTCTGTATCTAATATAGAAAATGGGTCATCATATACTTCATACATAGCTTGTACTTGACTAGGAGTAAAAAGATTGAGCAGAAATTTTTGTCTACCACTTTTATCATTTTTATCAAATGACACATCACTATAAATTGATTTAATATTATATTGTCTACCCCATTTAGGGTCTTCCACATAATCAGCTATAATAATATAGGTAGCACCAAGCACTGGTTCAGGCATATTACCTTTAAAAACCATAGCATTTAAATCACCTATAAATTCACCTTTTAAAACTTTATCAATGGAGCATACAATGATGCCCCATTGGTCTCTATAAAATCTAATTCCTTCTATTTCAGCTTTAACTTTTACACTCATTTTATACCTTTGCTCTTTCAGCTTTTAATTCTAATGTTCCGTCTTCATTAATAT
>ODAI010659288.1_pt1 | contig 14310 bp, 18 predicted proteins | sample 1539321 | NCBI WGS metagenome assembly ODAI01 (sample SAMN02144231, study PRJEB22623) | gut metagenome | biome: sheep rumen | host: Ovis aries | place: New Zealand
CAAAAAAACAATGCTAACAATAGCGGAAAGTCTCTTCTTGCAAGAGCTGGATTAGTTAAAGCTTACGCTTACTGCTAATTCATTAACCTTCATTTTGACTCCTGCTAGAATGAAGGTCGACCTATAGCAGGAATTTTATAGTTGGATTAATGAAAAGTGAATAAGTTTGATTCTTTTCTTTCGCTATCCTACCAATCTAACTCAAAAAATCTGGATGAAAAGAAGTCTATAGTGGTAGAAGTTTGTATGCATGCCTTTTAGACTTGGGTTCGACACCCAACACCTCCAAAAATTATATAAAATATATCATTATATGAGAAAAAGCGTATTAGTGTTATTCATATTATTTTCCATTCTTGTTTCAGGTTTTGTGGAAGCATGAAGATGATGTTGTAGTTGGCATTGATGACAAGCATATTGTTCATCAAATTGAAGATGGATATGTGCAGATGGAACAGCTTCTCCTTCTTGTTTGTGTAGGTGAAGTTCTATATATTGATATCAATTAGCACCCGAAAAATGTCCAACATGACATATGAAGAATTCAAATTGAAAATGTGTAACATATAATGAATGATGTAAAGAACAGTTTTGAATTCATTCGAACTATTTATGAAATATGATTTGTTGATGTGAAAATTGATATGTATTAAGTGAAATTTGAAAGTGATGCATAACACTAACTGAATGATGTATAGAACAAGTATGAGAACATGCTATTTGAACGTGAAATTATCAATGCTGATGTGAATCATGATATACAACGAGTCAAGTAGAAAAAAAATGTATAACTTTGGATGAATGATGTGTTGAACAATTTTGACCTCATCATGTAAGTGCATGAGGATTATCATGTAAGTGTGAATATCTATATAGGTATGATGAACAAACAAAATCATGTATAGATTTAGATTCTTATTGTAAAAAAACTCAATGAATTCATTCGGAAGGTACTCAGTTTGATAATTGTAATTGTACAGTATGATATGTTTTATATCAGTGAAAATGTATTACAGTAGATGAAATTAGTGATTCAGTAGATAAAGCTATTATACAACATAATTTAGAGGAAAGAGCAAAATTAGAAGAAACGGTAAATTCTCTTGAGAGTGCTCTTTCTTTTTTAGAAGAAAATCCGGATTATTATACGAATCTCATTAAAGAAGATGAAAAATGTAAGGATAAATTTGGAAAACTTTCATTTTATGATAGTAGTATAAATTCATGTAGCTGTGATTCAAATTCTCAATTAAAAAATAACAAATGCGTTTGTGATTTTGGTTATATTGACCAATGAAATTCATATTGTTCATCTTGTTATAGTATATTATGAGTTTATGCTGAAATGAAACCAGATTGAACATGTTGATGTGTAACATGAACATTTTTATCAAATGAATGACGTTGTACAAAGAAGACTAATAAGTATGTATCTTATTTAAGATTTAGTATTTTTATGATAATTATAGTAGGTATTTATGTTTATAATAAAAAGAAAAGAAAATAAATAATAATTTCAGAATCCTATTCACTTACATCATTATCAATAATCACGCTATATTCATAATCAGGGAATTTACTTTTAATTTCCTTTTTAATTTTACGAACGATTTTTTCAGGATTTTCTTCTTTATAGTCAAAGATTAAGTCAAATGAGATATTATTAGTCGAATCGTCCACATAGAAACCATGCATTTGGATTATATTCTCGTAATTTCTGATAATCTGATTTAATTCTTTTTGAATCTTTCCAAATTCTCAATCGTTATTGCTAGCATAGATTCAAATTGTGATGATAATCCCAAATTCAGAATAAACTCAAACCTGAATATTTCTAGTCAATCTATGAATTTCTTTTGCGGTCATGTCATCATTCACTTGAATGTGAGCCGTTCCGATGATTTTATTTGGTCCGTAATTGTGAAGCATCATATCGTAAACTCCAAGCACTCATTCGTAGGACTGAACTTTCGCTTTTAGTCTATTAGTCAAATCTGAATCAGCCCTGGTTCAAATCATTTCATTTACTGTATCTTTGAGAATTTCTATTCATGCTTTGAGGATAAACATAGAAATGATTATTCACAAATATCACTCCAATCAGATATGAAAGAAAATGCTGATTAATGCTCAGATTAATGTAGATAATGAAATGAGAGAATCATTTAGAGCATCAATTCCGCTTGCTACTAAACTTCCAGAATTCAGCTTTTTTCATTGCTTTTTAAAGTATCTTCAAAGAAAGATTTTTACAAAAATTGCAACTGTTACCACCAATAAAGTAACGATTGTATAATTTGTAGTTACTGGATGAATAATCTTTTCAATAGATTCTTTAAGAGCAGCTATTCATGCTACCAGTATGATTACAGCGATTATTACAGCTGCGAAATATTCAATTCTACCGTGTCAGAATGGATGTTCCTTGTCTGGTTTTTTATTTGAAAGTTTGATTCAAATTATCGTGACTAAAGAGGAAATTACATCGCTTAAGTTGTTTACTGCATCCAAAACGATAGCAATAGAATTTGCTAAAAGTCAGACTATTGATTTAAAAATCACCAATGCAATATTGGTGAGTATTCCATACAAGCTAACTTTGATTATTTGTTTATCTCTGTTCATTATTTTTATTTAGATTTTTTATAAATTCTTTTAATTCATAATAGTTTATCGATGAAAGTTGGACATTTGAAAAATATTTCTATTATATTTATTAAAACTATTAATGCAGATAAAATATTAAATATTAAATTCCCAGTACTATAACTTGAATTATTATCAATTCATGATGGCTCAAGAATTACGATATCGTTATTAAGTATTTCTAAATAATCTAAAAAAAGAGATATGTGGATGAATAGTAGCGGAATGGTTGGGTAAAAAATTAGGTATCTAAAGAACGTTTGTTGTAAATTTATTGGATTATTAGTTTTGTTTATAGCTATTATTCATTCTCTTATATTTCACAATGTAGATTTTTTATAAAAAATAATTATTAAATTTGTAATGATTCGTACAATAATTATTGGTAGATTAACTAGGTCGATTCCTAATATTCAAGTAAAAAGATATATAGCTATGACAATTATATTTATTAATATATCAAATAAGTAAGCAGAAAATCTTCTCCATCTGCTAGGAATTTCTAAATTAACAGAATTTTGATTTTGTTCTTCCATGGTTATTATTTTAAAAAATTAAAATCAAAATACATCATTAGAATCCCATTTTTCTTTAATAGATTTAATCTGATTTTTTTCTTCTTCAGATAGATATTTCTGCTTTTTCTTCCCAATTCAATGTTCTCATGATACATTTCATCATAATTCTTGAACTAATGTATACATATCATCCATTAATTCTTTCTGCTCTGAATTGAAATGTGGATGTAAAACTCAGATTCAGATGTGCCCATAAACAGGAATATTATTATTTTCACACCATTTGAATAATTCATCTATATTTTCATGAAGTTCTGGATCTTCAATCTGTGGATATCATAAATTCACAGTAGCAGGGTAGCAAGCATCTCTTTTTGCCCAGATTTCTTTAATCTCATTTTTATCTATGATTTCTCCATCAGTTGAATTTTCATATTCTACGATTACATAATATTTATTTTCTAGTCAAACAGCTTGAGATACTTGTGGATTGATGATTTCTAATGCAGAAAGTTCAGAATTTTTTTTGCTTTTTACACTTTCTACAAACATTAAAGCATTATCCAAATTATCAAAAGATTTAAAATTCAGACTAGAAGCAGTAGGTTTTTTAATCAATTTCAATTTAGCATTAAGAATTATTCCCAAAGTTCATTCAGATCAGAAAAAATCTTGAGCTTCATTTCACGATAAAGTCTGAACTTTCACTTCTTTTTTGTCTGAAACTGTAATTACTTCCATTTCTTCCACCCATTTTTCCATTTTTCAATATTTGATAGCTCTCATTCATGCTCAATTAGTCGCAATCATTCCGCCGATTTGAGCTGATGCATGAGATCATAATTGAACAGGGAAATATAAGTCATATTTATCTAATATTTCATTCAATTCATCAGTAGTTAATCATGGTTCAACCGTTATGCTTGATGCACTTTGTTCCAAAATTTTATTTAAAGCTGATAAATCAATTACGATAGTATTTTTACTAGGTAAGCAGTTCCCCACTAGGTTAGTTCCTCATGCTCTACAAACTATTTTTTTATTTTCTTTCACGGCGTTCTCTACGATTTCAATTACTTCATTTCTATTTTTAGGTAAAAATACTTCAGTTTTTTCATCATTTTCAAAATGTGAAGCATCAGTATTATAAATTAGATTATGAAGTGGATCGTTGTAGGATTGCATATTGTAATGTATGTATCTAAATAAACATTAATTCCATGGTATGATTCGTGGCTCTTCTCAACACGTAGATTTGCAAGATTCATATTCTTCTATTTCTCTTTTATTTCAAGTAAAAGTATCTTTTATCCACTCATCGTATTTATATTTTTCTGGTAACGTAGCATTTTTTATTCCTTTCTTTTCTAATCGTTCATCATATTCACGTCGATTATTTAAATATGGTTTGGTTTGTTCAAATCGTTCATAATAATGTTGCTCGTCATATCAATCAACTTCTAAATCTTTGCATTTTGATATACAATTTTCATACTTAGGAGTTTCGCACCTTAATGTACATTCATTTCAACAGTCCCATCCCATTATAGGACAATCTTCATATGAACATCAATCCATGCATTTCTCATAACATTGAGGATCTTGCCATTTTACTTTATGTTTGGGACCGCAAGTTTCTTCATAAATTCGTTTTTTACTATTGTAATATCAATATAATATTATTCCTATTATTACAAAAAACAGTAGTATGGAACAACAAATTATAATTTTTCATTTCTTCATATTTTATCGGTTATATAGCATAAAATATAATTTTCTTAGCAGCAATATAATTTATCAGGAGCTTTAGTTCATTCCTCAACTTTTCAGAATGGATTTCTATATTTTTCTATATTTTCAACCATTTCTTGATTCTCTTTGGAAACGAATCAGCTTTTTACTATTTCTTCTCTAGCTTTAATTGCATCAAATCCACATTTAATTGGACATACGGCTACACAAGCTTCACATCCGTTACAATATTCAAAAAAATATTTTCAATCAATTTTCACCTTATTATCCACGAATGCATCAATAGAAATATTTTTAGCTCTTGGAGAAGCTATTTCATCTTTCAAAATTTTGTAAGCAGGACAAACATTCCTACATAATCAGCAACGAGAACATATAGCATTTGGATCTCTAACAACTCTTTCTGCCATTATTTCTCTTTTTTATTATCTAAAATTATTTCAGAAAATTCTTTCACTTCCACATTCTTGGCATGTTTTCTGAGTTGAAAATAACACATTGGACAGGGGCTAGTCATGCTTGCTCATTCTGGTATTTCAGACAATACTTGATTACAAATCTTTTCAGATAATTCTGGATTATTATTTACGAGTCAACCTCCTCATCCGCAGCACATTGAATTTTCTCTATTGTGACTTAATTCATTCACTTTATAACCGCATTTATTTAATATCTCTCTAGGTTCTTCATATATTCCAGAAAGTCTTCCTAAATGACAAGGATCATGATAAGTTATTTCTTTCAAAACATCTTTATTTTTCAGCTTTTTCTCATTTTTTTTGATAGTCTGAGTGATATGTTCTACTTTAATTCAATGTTCTTCTTCTAGTTTGTATTGATATTTTAGCACATTGTAGCAGGCAGGGCAGTTGGTGATTATTAAACCAACAGCATGTTCTTTAAAAATCTGAATATTTTTTTCTTTAATCTTTTCATAAGCATCTCTCATTCCTGCTCTTAAAACAGGGCTTCCACAGCAGTATTCTTTATCGGATAATTTGATAAAATCAATTCAAAGCTCATGCAAAATATCCTCGTAATTCTTTTGAATTTCAGGCAAAAGAGCTTTGGTTAAACAACCAGGATAATACAATGTATTTGATCCTAATATTTTATCTAAGAACGATTTGAGAAACGACATGTGAAATATTTTAGAATGCATAAATATCACTCTGAAAAATATAGAAATTTGATTGAATATATCAAATAGAAATTTATCATAAATCAGATTTATATCATATATTTTTGCCAATGAATAATTCATATTTGATAGAGCATCTCCGCAGTATTCCAGATTTTCCTATCAAAGGAATAAATTTCCGTGATGTGACTACACTTTATAAGGATGCGAAATGTATGCAAATTATGGTAGACGAGCTTTATGAATTATACAAAGATAAGTGAATTACCAAAATAGTCTGAATAGAAAGTCGTGGATTTGTGATGGCTTCAGCTTTAGCAGTTAAATTGTGAGCATGAGTAGTCTTGGCTCGTAAACCATGAAAACTCCCTGCAAAAACTGTAAGTGAAGAATATGAAAAAGAATATTGAAAAGATTGTATTGAAATTCATGAAGATGCAATTGATGAAAATGACGTGGTATTGCTTCATGATGATTTGTTGGCTACATGAGGGACGATGAAAGCTACTTACGACCTAGTCAAAAAGTTTAATCCAAAAAATATATTCATCAATTTCCTTATTGAGATTACAGATGAGTGACTACATTGAAGGGATTTGTTTGAATGAGTAGAGTTGACCACACTTATGAAATTATAAAAAATCCTCCATAAGTGTGACAAATGAGGGATTTAAAGAGTTTTTACTTTAGCAATTTTTTCAACTTGGTGTTACAATGTGGACATCTCACATATGCAATCCCATTGAAGTCACGTTCGTCAGCTGTCCGAGAGAATCTTACTTCATCGGCTGATCTGAGGTTTATAGTCTCAGATTCGTCACAGGTGAACTCGCACCCACACCAGTAACATATGAATTCATATTCTTCGAATTGGCACACTAGAGAATTGCGTTTGGATTTGTCTCGATTGTAATAGAGGGATGGATTCCCATGTTTTATTACTTTCATTTTTTTGTTTTTTTAGGTTAGACAATATTTGTATATACAACATATCAAAAAAGAGTAAAAAGTCAATTAGAATTAATTTGAACATTAAAAACCAACAAGGAAAGCAGGAAATATGTATTAATAGAACTAACTACACTTATGAAATTATAGGTTGATATTTATTAGAAAAAATACAAACTCTTCCATCAATGAGAGAAAAATTTTTCAGAAAAACAAAAAACAATTATGAATATAAAAAAAGTATTAGTAATTCTTAAACCATTGTCGAAGTATTGTCATGACAATAAAATCCAGCAGCCTGTCTACGAAGTAGATATGGTTAGAAATAATAAAGTCTGGATATGTTGTCATTCTGGTCGTTTTTCGGGGATTGCTATAGGCGATATTTATGAAGATGTATTGTCAGATGCGATACAAAACTTTGTTGCTAATTTCCCATTTCCATACGAAAAATAAATTAAAGAATCTGCCCATAATGGACAGATTCTTTTTTTTTTAATGAATGTTTTAATTAAATTACTTTAGTTAAGAATAATATTCACAAAGTTACTAATATAATTCCGGCTACCAATCTCATAATCTTTTTATTGCTAACTTTATTGATAGCTAAATCTCCATCTTTAGTTTTGAATGCTGATATTCCGAAGTATATTCCAAATATTATAATCAATAATGGTAGAATGAAGAAGAAATTATAAAGTCATAAAGCTGCGAAAATGTTGACTTTATCTCCTACAGCTCCTACATAAGCCAAAGGAATTCAAATAGTACAAGGTAGTTCTACAAAAGTAGACAGAACTGCTAATATGAACGCACTCATGTATGTTCATTTTTTCGTGACATATTCTAGTGTTGGTTTAGCCCATTTTGGTATAGCAAGAGAAACTCATTTACCATATCGGAAGAAATCTTTGATTTCAATTATTCATAATATGATAGCTAATCCTCAGATTATGTATTTTACTGTAGATATATATTCCAAGAAAAAGTCCGTAGAGAATAGTAATCTATGCATTCCATACATTATTGCAGAATATAGCACGAATGTAGTTACCACAAATATCAATCCTGAATATAATACTTTCTTTCTAGATCCAACTGAAACCAAGTAAGTTAGCAAGAAGATTAAAACTCCAAACATACAAGGATTAATTCAATCGGCGAATCAAAGAGCTATCCCAAATAATATTGGTCCAGCTTTCTTTAATGAAATTTCTTTTCAAAAGATTGTAGTTGTTTGATTTTCATCATCGGTACAATCAACGATCGGATTAGAATTTTTAGTTTCTTCATCTTCTTCAGGCAGGCATTCAGAATCTTTTTTGGTAGCATATTTATCCAATAGAGCAACAGTTTTTTCATAGTTGGCTCCTAAGAAATAGTCATCTCACATTATTACTACAGGTACCCCTTTAAATTCAGTTCAAAACTTCTCTCCGTATTCTTTCATTTTATCTTGATTAGCCCTGCTATAATATACTTCATATCACACTACCTCAAAATCATATTTCTCTTTTAATGTTTCTAAATATCACTCTTCTGCCTTACAGTGTGGGCAAGTTTTTCAATAAAAAAGAATAAGCTGAGCTACATCTTGAGCTAAAGTGAAATTAATTGAGAATAGTAATATTCACAATATGATTAGTAATTTCTTTTTCATTTACATATATTATCTGATAAATACCAATAATATGACTGTATGATTACAACAAGAAAAATCAACAGGAAATCGCTTTATAATAAACAAAAAATGGCTATCTACCAAATAGCCATTTCTTCTATAAGGTTCTACCACACGCACACAATGATATAGATTTTTTAAAAAAAAGCAAATTTTTTAATACTTTTTACAAAATGTCAATAATTTTACAAAAATTTCAAGCCTGAATTGAGGTATTACATTATGCCAAATCTTAAAATGTTGATATATTTCGATAATCTTTATTCGACAAAAGTTTAAAATCTGATTTTTCCTTTATTTTATAAAAATTTTTGATACACATAAGTTATATTTAAATCATTACTATACATATCATGAATGAAGTATTAGAATTTCTCAGGAATTGTTGAGTTTATTATTTGGCAACAGTCGAATGAGACCAGCCAAGAGTTAGACCATTTGGAACAATAAACGTTTTTGAAGGTAAACTTTACATACAGACTTGAAAATCAAAGAACGTTTCCAAACAAATTCAAGCTAACCCCAAAGTAGAGATTAGTTGATTTTTTGAATGAAGATGGATTAGAGTTTCATGAGAATTAGTTAGAGATGAACGCGTAGAAGCTAAAAAAGCGATGTTAGATAATTATCCTGAGCTTAGATGAATGTATGATGAAAATGATGATAATACAGAGGTTCTTTATTTCAAAAATCCAATTGCAACTATCTATTCTTTCACACAGGAACCTAAAGTTATCGAGTTATAATTTATTTTTTCTTTCCCGTTTGTTTCACTATTCCATGTTTTTCAAGTAATTCAATTATTTCATCACGTTTATCTAAAGATTCTTCTTTGAGAAAAGTATCAGCATGTCGAACAGCAATATTTAAATTTTCATAGTTTTTCAAAATATTCTCAATATCAAATTCTGAATTTGTTTCAGATTTAAATTTTTTTGAAAAGAATTCAAAAAGCTGATTCATATCCAAGATTCTATGTCAATTTAGAATTAGTTTGTTATTTGGTATATGAGGCATTTTTTTAGTATTAACGTTGAACTACTTTTTAATATATAATAAGTATATAGTGTAGGTTTAAAACAAATCAATACAAAATTTTTGAAAATGACTTGACAAAATTTTTATTTTATATATAAGTGATACACATACGTTATGTGTAAGAATTTTTATATGTTAATATGTGTCATAATGTTAGGAAAAGATAGTGATAATCTAAAAAAAAGAGTAGAAGTAACGGAGAATGCGGTAAAAAGTGGAAATACAATTCAGCCTAAAATCGAATCTCAGTTGACTGAAACTTTATCGAAAGAAAAAGTTTATGGTAAATATCCCGGATGTTTGGATAAAGATTTTATAGAAAAGTGGTGTAATTCAGATGATATATATTCTGAAATTCAGATTTTTCTTAAATGTGAAAATATAAATTTGGCTTGACATCAAATGAATCATCTCTTCCCCTCGGGACGTAATCTCATCTCCCAAACATCGAAAAATGATAAATATGCTGAAGAATTAAAATATGCTAAATATTTTTTGATAGCTCAAACTGAAAAATTTGGCGTTAAGATGGAGAAAGCTAAAAATCGAAGCTGAATTATGATGGGAAGTTCGTTTATGAAGTGGTATAATTATCGAGAAAGTTTTTTTGATAGTTTAGACAACTTATCAGATGAGGATGCTCAATTATTTGCTTTAGCATATAATCAGCATGAAGATTTATCAAAATACCTTCCACCCAAGCCAGAAAAATGGTAAAAGATTTAAAGATAAAATTTTATAGTATTGTTTTGATAAATATTCGGTTTTTTGTATGTTAATAATGTGTGATAAGTGTTTTTTTATGGTTATTGATTTAATCATTGAAGGTTTTATTATTTAAATCATAAGTTTTACATACTCAATTATCTGAATATGGAGCATGAAGAGTTTGAGTTTCATCATCATATTCTAGGTAACTTTTCCAATAAAAATGTCAGATTTCTTCAAATGGTTTCTCTCATGGAATTACGGGTAGTCTATATTCTATAGCTTCAACCCAAGTTTTCTTATCTCAAACGACCACCAAAATCTCTTTCATTCAATCTCATTCATTGAAATCTTCAAAATATACTTCCACAAAAAGTCAGTCCAATAATTCATTGTAATCATCTACAATGTTATGCTCGAAATCATAAATAAAGTTATATCATTCATTCCCATTAATTCACAAAATCTTTGTTCAGCTTGGACTATCTGGTCAAATCGCAAAATATTCTTCAATTCAATCTCAATTCAAATCTATACTTTTTTCTCTTGTTTCGAAATCTCTTTTTAAAGTTACAAAATCTGAATAAATTCAATCATTTATCCCATAAACCATTTGACTTGGAAAATCTGGAGCGATATAACTTGGATCCAATTTACATCATGTGTACATATATTCATTTACAGTATATCCATAGAAACTTTCAGGGTTTTTGCTTATATGATAAGTCAGATTACATTCATTTTCCTCATAATTTTCTCAATCTTCCAATGCATCATCCAAATATTTAGCTTTTACTTCAATATCTTTTTCTGAAGCCTGATTTATACTATCTATTTCAAATCTTGTCGCCCTTCATTTATTTCCAATCAAATCTGAACCATAATACTTATAGGTGAAAAGTAAATATTTATCTCCACTCAAAATCATTCAGTCTTGTATAATTTGGTTTCAATCTTTCAATGTACTTCAAACTATATCATTCAGAATCTGGTCGATATCTGATTTTTTATAAGCAACTTTTACTTCTTCATCTACTGGGAAAACTCAATCATGGACATCTCAATCATTTGGAATAAATGAATCCTCCAAAATAGGGTAGTGTGGCTTTTCTGGAGCTTCTTCCTGATTCTCATACTTATCCATATAGTTGTTATTCAAGATATTGAAAATGAAAGTTCATTTTTGTTCATCTGTGCTTAGTGGCTTATTCCAAGTATCAGCTTGGTCATTTTCCAAATTAATTATTCATTCCAAAAGATATGATAATTTGTCATATTCATTTCATGTTAAACTGATTTCTTGAGGATAATTTATTTCTTCATCAATGACTACAGGTAAGGTTGGAGAGCAACCACACAAGCTTAAACAAGCTAAACCTAAAAGAAAAATCTGATTTTTAATTTTCATAAAAATAAGTTATTTGATAAACAATTTTATAATAGAAAAATTTTTATGTTTTGCAATTAATAGTCTGTCATTCTGAGTGAAATGGATAATCTTGTGTGTTTTCCTGTCATTTCGAACGAATGTAAGAAATTCATAGGTGTGATGCAAAGTGGATTCTTCGCTAATGCTCAGAATGACGTATGAAACAACAATTAAACATTTATTTCTCAAAAAACTTTTCCTAAATTTTCATGAAATAATACATCAGCAAATCTGTCCTGAGATGTGGCATCTCTATTTATGATAACTATTTTATTTCATCCATAATATTGTATCAAGGTATTAGCAGGATAGACAGTCAAAGAAGTTCATCAGATGATGAAAAGGTCTGAATCTCTCAAGGCAATTACTGAATCCATCCAAGCTTTTTGAGACAGACTTTCTTCATACAAAGTTACATCTGGTCTAAGCATTCATCCACAGTTACATTGCGGAATGTCTCATTTAAATGTGAACAAAATATCAGGATCAAACTGCTTTCCACATTGATCACAGTAAACTCTTTGAGTAGTTCAATGAACTTCTAAAACATTTTTACTTCATGCTTTTTGGTGTAGTCAATCAATATTTTGAGTGATAATCGCGGAAAGTTTTCAGACTTTTTCTAATTCTGCTAATTTTTTGTGAGTAATATTTGGTTTTACTCATCTGCAGTCCATTTTTTGTCTGTAATATTCAAAAAATACTTTCGGTTCATTGTATAGACATGAATGGCTTAGCAAATATTCAGGTTGGTATTTTTCGAATTGCACATCATGCTGATTATAAAGTCAGTCTTTACTCCTAAAATCAGGGACTCCACTTTCGGTAGAAACTCCAGCTCATCAGAAAAATACGATATGATTAGAATTATCTATCAAATCCTGAAATTGCTGAATCTTCTGCTGAAAGTCTGAATTTTGCATATTTTAATACTCTTCTACATCAAAAATAACTAAATCTGAATAACTATTATTAAATAAATCAGATTTGATATCGATGAAATAATATTGATTATTTTCTCAGATAAATGCACTACCAGGTAAATCATCTAAGCTAGCTCAAAAATTCTTTAAATTTTCTTTACTAACTACAGTTATGCTAAATATTTCTCTATATCAATTTATTCCAGTTCTGTTTTCTTCATTTTCATCTCATTTTATCAAAAATATTATTTCTGAATGTGGAAGTCATCCTTCATCAGTATCGATTTCACGAATTAATCATCCATCAAATTCTTCTCATAATTTCAAAGTAATTCAGCGATATGGATCATAATATATAGTATCAGTAGAATTGATATAATTAGTTTGTAGCACATCTCATAAAACAACACTTCAATCAAATCAGTCTCTAAGTTCAGGATAAATACCGAGTAATTCTTCATCATTCAAAATATCATTAGCTCTCTCTTGATCAATAATGTTTCCACTAGTTGAAGTAACATCAGATTGTGCATCTAATTCATTATTTTTTGCCCCACAACCAAAAAGACTTAGACAGAAAACAGATAAAAGTCAGATTAAAAATAAATTTTTCATTAATATTATTTAATATGATAAAATATATAGCAGGATAATCAAAAATTTTGAATTTACAAGTAAAATTCTAGCAAATAAAAAAGTGCCTCATTATACATGAGACACTAATTCTGAAAGATGATTCTTAAAGAATACGCTCAAAGTAGTAAACCGCAAAGTCTGGCCCCTGATAGAGCAAGCATGTTGGTTTGAAATTTTCGTTTTCCTTTTGAAACTCTACCAGAGCTTTTACAAGCAAATCTGGAGTCGTACTGATAGACATTGGGGCAATACCCTTTTGGCTATCTTTGAATTTTACGGTCACAAAGTGACCACCTTCTACTGTGAAAGAAGCGATCCTTCCACAGCCAACAAAAACTTCAAAATTGTGAATTTCTGTTTTCATAATTTGTTTATTTTAGTTCGACAATTTTATTTCTATACATTGTATGTATATTTATTTTATCCAAGTTTTTCAAGGTTTTCTGCTTTTATGCTATTAAAAATTAATTCAGTAATTTCTTTTGCGTTTTTATTCGGTACAAATCCGATGATATCTCATTTACAGTATGTTTTATACCATTGAGGGAATCTCTGAATGTTTTTTTCTCCATAATTTGAAATACAGATTATTTTACATTTATAATTTAGTTTCAAATATTGCCACAAGAAATCATCTCATAATGGTTGCTCTCTTCATTCCCAAAAGAAAAAATTATCCAATACAATAAAATCTCAATTTTTAATTTCTGATAAATACGGAATTGGATTTTCTATATTTGTCGTAATTGGGTAGGAAAATTGAGGCATAATCTCTCTTAATTCACGATAAATATTTTCTCAATAAATATCATCAAATATCCAGCAATTAGTCATTTATAACATGAATATAAATCTGATTTTTTGATAATTATTTTAAATTTTAATTCAAA
>ODAI012519563.1_pt1 | contig 14308 bp, 16 predicted proteins | sample 1539321 | NCBI WGS metagenome assembly ODAI01 (sample SAMN02144231, study PRJEB22623) | gut metagenome | biome: sheep rumen | host: Ovis aries | place: New Zealand
ATATGATGGTCATTTTGTTTACCATAAAATATTTCTTCATTTCCATCAATAATGCCATTTCCTGTTATTTTAATATTTGATGCCTTATATGCATAAATGAAAAACTTTGAAGGTTTACCATTATATGCACAATCAATATACGTTGGTACATCTAATAATTTAGGCTTAGAATCATCTAAATAATTAAAATCAGATATATTATCAGATGCCATTAAAATAGCATTATCCTCAAAATATAATTCTATATTATCTAATAATATAATCATACCTGATCTATAAGTCTTATTTTTAGAAAAAATGATTCTTCCTCCACCCATTTTGTGTAATGAAATAATACATTCGTTTAATTCTTTTGTAATATTATTATAATTTTTAATAAAATTATCTATATATAAATCCATAAAAATACCCTTTCTAAATAAAAAATATAAAGATACTTAATTTTTTTCTTGCACTTGAATATTTTATTTGTTATAATTGTTGTTGCATGCGATAGCGGAGGTGAAATCATGGCAAATATTAAACAACAAATCAAGCGTATCCGTACAAATGAAAAGGCTAGACAAGCTAACCAATCATTTAAATCATCATTAAAGTCTGCAATCAAGGCTGTATATGCTGCTGTTGAAGCTAAGGACGTAGAGAAGGCTACTACTGCTTTAAATTTAGCTTATAAGAAGTTAGATAAAGCTGAAGCTAAGCACATCGTTCATAAGAATTTTGTCGCTAGACATAAATCAGAATTAGCAACTGCTGTAAATACATTAAAGTAATTATAGATTTTGAACAAAAAGCACCTATAAAGGTGTTTTTTTGTTTTTATTTTAATAAATATAATTCAAGTCCTATTTCTTCATCTATTTTACCTGATTTAATATCATATTCTAATTTATTTAATAAATCTAAATTTGTTTTTATTTCATCTAAAGATGCTTGTTTAGAATTCTTTAGCATATAATAAGCCTTTCCACTGCTGACATTAAACAAATCCATTATTGCCTGCTGATCAGCTCCACCTCTAGCTAATATATAAACATTATACATTTCTTGAAATTTATTAATAAGCATAGAGATTATATAAGATGATTTGATATTTTCTATTTTTAAATCTCTATATATTCTATATATTGATTTTTTATCCTTCGCTAAAACAACATCAATTAAGCTAAATATATTATCCTCTAAAGGCTGTTTAATCATTTTAACAATATCATCAATTGTTATTTTCTTTTCTTCTGCCTTATATGTAGTTAATATATCAATATTAGTTTTTAAGCTACTCATATTACTTGAAAAGCTCACAAGCTGTGTAAGTGCGGCAGCATCTATTTGAAAGCCTCGATTAATTAACTCATTTTTCGCATATTGGTCTAAAGGTATATTCTTAATCCTTATATCAAAATAAATTGAATATTTCCTTAATTTAGCCATATTATCGTTATTGAAATCAAGCTTTTCATTTGATGTGAAGACAATAACGTTATTTGATTCAGGATTATTCATAACCTTTAATAATTCAATAATTTGATTTTCAGATGCCTTTGAAATATTATTGGCAGTCTTTACAACTAAAAATTTAGGATTATCAAAAAGTGATATTGTTGATAATTCATCAATAATACTGTATAAATTATCTTCCTCTAAATCATATTTAGTAAAATCAAATTCTATATTAAAGCTTTTATATATTTCTTCAATTTTATTATTAAGTGCCTCTATATCATCAGAGGAAATAAGATAATTATACATTAGCCTCTCCTATTAATACTTTTAATATAATCTGATAATTCTTTTGAGAAATCATCATTTCTTGCCATATACCTCCAATTACCTGTTGGAGTAGATGGAATATTCATTCTTCCCTCATTATCAGTTAAACCTAAATAATCCTGTAATGGTACAATTACATATTTTGAATTTTGTTTCATCGCAAATTCAATTATTTTTAGGTTTGGTCTATCAATAAATTTAATATCACATAATTTATTAACAAGCTTTCTAGCATCATAGCTTAGCTCATTATAAAATGACATTATTGTTTGATTATCATGTGTTCCTGTATAGAATACATTATTTTCTGGGTAACCTTTTTTTAGTGGTACATGCTTTAAATCACCTAGTTCAAATTGGAAAATATTCATTCCTGGATATTTACATTTTTTTAACAATCTATTAACATCAGGTGTTAAAAAGCCTAAATTTTCAGCAATAATATTTGCATTCTTGCATTGCATATTGATTTCTTTAAATAAAGCGTAGCCTGGACCCTTTTCCCAATGACCACTTCTAGCATTTGGTGCACCATAAGGAATTGAATAATATCCGGCAAAGCCTCTAAAGTGATCAATTCTTAAAATGTCACAAATTTTAAATGAATGCTTAACTCTTTTAACCCACCAAGAATATTTATCCTTCTTCATTAAATCCCAATTATATAAAGGATTTCCCCATAGCTGTCCATCAGCATTAAAATAATCAGGTGGACATCCTGCAACATTTTCTGGTGTAAGTGTATCGTTTAGTTGGAATAATTTTGGATTTTGCCATACATCAGCTGAATCATGTGCACAATATATTGGCATATCACCAACAATTTTAATATTTTTCTTATTGGCATATTTTTTCAATAATGCCCATTGCTTAAATGCTAAAAACTGAATAAATTTTTGTTCTTTAATTTTATTGGCATATTCATTATTCAACCAATCTAATGAAGATTGATTCCTATATTTAAAATCATTATACCAATAATACCAAGGCTTACCCTCTTGTTCATTCTTTAAAACCATAAACATAGCGTAATCCTGTAGCCAATAATCCTCTTCTTCAATGAATTTTTCAAATTCAGCTTTGAATAAATCAGCTCTTTCATATGCCTTATGAAGCATAATAAATATGTAATTAAAAATATTTTCAAATTCACATACATTTGTATTTCTAACTGGAGGTAAATCAGTCTCATCAATTAATCCCCATTTTAATAACATATCTGGATTAATAAAATATGGATTAAATGCGAATGCACTAAGCGCTGAATATGGGCTATCACCATAGCTTGTTGGGCCAATTGGTAATATTTGCCATAAATCAACCTTTGATTTAGCTAAAAAATCAACGAAATCATATGCTTCCTTACCCATAGTACCACAACCATATTTTCCAGGAAGGCTTGATATATGTAATAAAATTCCTGATTCTTTCATTATTTCTTTTCCTCCTCTATTATTTCATTTAGAAGGATAATATCCTCATTAGATAATGGAAAATTATCTAATAAATCTGGTCTCTTAAGATAAGTTCTTCTCAATGATTCTTTTCTTTTAAATCTATTTATATTCTTATGATTTCCTGATAATAAAACCTCAGGTACTACCATACCTTCAAAATCAATTGGTCTAGTATATTGAGGATATTCTAATAATCCAGTTGAAAATGAATCATCCAAATGAGATTCTTCCTTTATTGCATTATCTAATAATCTTATAACTGAATCACTAATAACCATCGCAGGGATTTCACCACCTGTCAATACGAAATCTCCAATTGAAATTTCTTCATCAACAAATGTTCTTATTCTCTCATCAAATCCCTCATAATGACCACATAATATGATTAAATCATCATATGATTTTAATCTTTCTGCAGTCTTTTGGTCATATTTTTTTCCTTGTGGTGTCATCATGATTATATGTGAATTAGGTGTCTTATTAGCTCTTATGCATCTAGCAACAACATCACATGCTAAAACCATACCCTGACCACCACCACATGGTGTATCATCTACATGATGATGCTTAGATAATGAATAATCTCTAATATCTACACATTCAACACTACATACGCCCTTTTCAATAGCTCTTTTAATTATTGATTCATTTTTAAATTCATCAAACATTTTTGGAAAAAGTGTTAAAATTTTTATTTTCAAAATAATCCCTCAATTTCATTAATAATTATTTTATCTTCCAATACAGAATCAATAAATTCCTTCATAATGAAAGGTACTAATACATTTTTCTTTTCTGTTTTTACAACTAAATATTTAGCCGCAGGATATTCTTCTATATCAATACATTTACCCTTTAATTCACCATTTTGATTATATACATCCTTACCTATTAATTCATTAAAATAATATTGTCCTTCAGGTAATTTTTCTCTATCATCTTCAGATACACAAATATAATCACTATGGAATTTTTCAACAAGGTTGATATCATTCATTCCTTTAAAATTTAATAAATAGCAATTACCAAAATCTCTTACATTTTCAATTGTTACTTCTATATATTCATCATTATGTAAAACATATAAAATATTACCATCATAAAAACGATCAAAATCAGTCATAGGAGACACCTTTAAATCTCCTTTTATTCCATGTGTTTTTAATATTTTTCCGCACTTATAATATTTCATATTAAATACCTCAATTTCTAGAATTATTATAACATAATAAAGGCTAAAAATAAAAGGATTATGACTAAATTGTCATAATCCTTAAAATACTACTTGCCCTCAATATCCAAATGGATTCTTTTTCCTTCTTTAGAAGCTCCTGCATAAAGGACAGTTCTAATTGCTTTTGCAGTTGCACCGCCTTTACCAATAACTCTTCCTAAATCATCAGGATTTACGAAAACCTTAAAATCTAGATTGTTTTCATCTGTTCCTAAGCTTTCAATCTTTACATCATTAGGATATGCTACTAAAGGAAGAATTAAGCTTTTAATTAACTCTTCAAAATTAATCATAGTAGCACCTCTTACTTAGTAATAATCTTATTAGCAATTAAAATATTCTTAACTGTAACAGTAGGTTGTGCACCCTTAGCTAACCAAGCTTGAATCTTTTCAGCATCTAAAGTGATTGTTGCAGGTTCAGTTGTAGGAACATATGTACCTAAAACCTCTAAGAATTTACCATCTCTAGGAGATCTAGAGTCTGCAGCAACAATACGATATTTTGGAGCCTTATGAGCACCAAATCTTTGTAATCTAATTTTAACCATGTTTAATACACTCCTTTTCATCATTATTTAACAATACGTATAGTATTATAACATATAAAAATATGCTGTCAAGTGTTTTTTCTTGACAGTTATTATTTACACTTATTTTTCTTTGTTAAATTTATTGAAATAGATTCCTTTATTTCCTCAAAATCTTTTTTTAACTTTTTATCTAATTCATTTTGAATATTAAAATATTCTTTAATTTCTTCTTTTGAATATAAATTAGCTTTAGCCTCAATTAATCTTTTTTTAGTTTCATTAATTGATTTTTCATCATTATATTTTAATATATCATTATATTTTGATTCTAATGTTTTAAAAGCTATTATTAATTTAGTATATTTGTTATCGATTATATTTTTTAATTCAATCAATCTTTTATATTCGTTTGAAGATTTTAATTCATTAAAATATTCAATTGACATATCAAATTTATCCATTAATACTCACCAAAATTATTATACATATAATAATATTTTTTTGCAATAAGACTATTTTATGTTATAATTACGTGTGGTGATTAATATGTATTTAGATTGTAATATTGTTAAGGAAGGAACACCATCCTTAAACGAAAAATGTGAAAAAATTAGACTACCTCTTTCAGATGATGAAAAGGCATGTATTAAATCCTTATATGAATATATGATTGTTTCTGAAAATGAGGAAATGACCAAAAAATATGGCATTAGACCTGGTGTTGGTATTGCTGCTCCTCAGGTTGGTGTAAATAAAAGAATGTTCGCAATGAACGCAACTGATTTTTTAGATGAAAAGCATACTAAATATATGTATGCAATTATAAATCCACAAATTATTGCCCACACTGAGGAAATGACTTATTTACCTGATGGTGAAGGCTGTCTTTCTGTAACAAGAAATACTGAAGGCTTAGTTACACCAAGATATTATGGTATTAAGGCAAAGGCTATATTATTTGATTACAAAACTGAAAAATGTAAGAATGTGACAATGGAATTATATGGCTATCCTGCCATAGTATTCCAGCATGAATATGATCATTTAGATGGTATATTATATACATCAAAAATGTATAATGTTGATGAATTACCTGTTAAGGCAGTACCTTTATATACTGTTGAAGATAATGAGGATGAAGATGACAAAGAGGAAGACAATTAATCTTCCTCTTTTTCTTCTATATTATTTTCTTTTTGTTCAATATTATTCTTTTTAATTAATGACATTCTTATTATTGTTGTAATACCATATCCAATTAACAAAATACCAGGTAGTAATAATAATTGTAATAATATTCCAGGTATTACACCTAAAGATGGCATACTATATACTAATGGATATTGTCTAGTTGTTACAAACATAACTCTATAATATTGTAATATTATAAATGCGAATATGCCATATCCTAATGATAAACCAGATAAAATATATCCTTCTAAATTCTTACTAACCTTAATATTTAATCCAATATGGAAGCCTAATACGAAATATAGCCAATATGTAAATACTGAATGTAATACGGTTGGTATACCATTTAATGAAGCTACCTTAAATACCTTTTCTATCATTATTAGCATACCAGATACCATAAGTCCTAATATTGCTATAAATAATAAACAATTAACTATTATTAATGATATTTTATATGGTGTAATATTTTTCTTTAATGATTTAAAGAATGAAATGTTAGATATTAAATGTAATACGATTAATGCAACTGTCATATAACCAATTACTGCGTGGGTAATTCTACCTGCAGTTTGATTGCCTAAATAATGCTCAACATAATTTTCACACATTAATAATGTTAAAAATATAACTAATAATATTTTAACAACTAATTTAAAATTTTTATTTTTCATATTACTACCTCTTTGATAATTCATACATTAATATGGATCCAGCTACACAAACATTTAAGCTTTCAGTATTTTCAAGTGGAATATAAATGTTCTTTTCTATTACATCATTTACTTCCTTTGAAATACCATTTCCTTCATTTCCAAGAACTAAGGCTATTTTTTCATTTTTGATACATTCATCAACGGATATACCATTTCTTACATTTGTACCATAAACATAATAATCCTTTAATGATGGAATAAATTCAGTTAATTTCGCATTAATAAATGATAATTTAAAAATTGCACCTTGGCTACTTCTAATTACTTTATCATTATAGATATCACAGCTTCCATCACCTAATATTATTGTATCAAATCCAAAGGCTTTAGCACTTCTCATTAATGAGCCTAAATTACCTGGATCTTGAATTGCATCTAATATTAATATTTTATTAGATAATATATTAGGCTTTTCAAGCATTTTACATACACCAATTTCTTCAACTAATGTTGCGGTATGGCATAGCTTTTTCATTTGTGATTCATTTATTTTTATATAGCCTGGCTTATCTTTGATTGAATATGCTTCTAATAATAAATTAGCTTTTCTAGCTTCATCAACCAAATGAGCACCCTCAACTATAAATTTCTTTTCCTCACGTCTATATTTAGACATATTTAATTTTGTTAAATCTTTTATCTTTTGATTGCTTAAAGAATTATTTTCCATAATTTTACCTCAAAAAAGACAGGAATAAACCTGTCTTTATTTTAACCTATTGAGTCTGTCATTTCAAGTTTGATTAATCTATTTAATTCAACAGCATATTCCATTGGAAGCTCTCTTGAGAATGGTTCAATAAATCCCATTACAATCATTTCTGTAGCTTCTGCTTCAGTTAATCCTCTAGACATTAAATAGAATAATTGATCCTCATTAACCTTAGATACAGTTGCCTCATGCTCGATATACATATCACTATTATATCCACCATTTTCTGGTATTGTATCTGATGTAGAAATATTATCTAGGATTAAGGTATCACATTCAACATGGCTTCTAGCCCCAAGTGCTTTACCCATACAGCTTACCTTACCACGATAATTAACTTTTCCTCCACCTCTACAAATACTCTTAGAAATAATTGTAGATGTAGATTTTTCACCAATATGAATCATTTTAGCGCCGGTATCCTGTAATTGATTTTCTCCAGCAAAAGCGATTGATATTGTTGTTCCCTTGCTTCTTACACCCTTTAGGATACATGCAGGATATTTCATATTTAATCCAGAACCAACGTTACCATCAATCCATTCCATATGACCATTATCATCAACTATAGCACGTTTAGTAACTAAATTAACAATATTATTTGACCAGTTTTGAACTGTTGAATATCTACAATGTGCATTTTTTCCAACAAATATTTCAACTACTGCAGCATGTAAAGAATCCTTTGAATATTGAGGTGCTGTACATCCTTCTACATAATGGATATCAGCATCATCATCAACGATAATTAAAGTTCTTTCAAATTGTCCCATTCTTTCAGTATTAATTCTAAAATATGATTGAACTGGTTTAGAAAGCTTTACACCCTTAGGTACATAAATAAATGAACCACCTGACCAAACAGCGCTATTTAAAGCTGCATATTTATTATCAGTTGGAGGTATTAATGTACCAAAATATTTCTTAACTAAATCAGGATATAATCTAACTGCAGTATCAGTATCACAGAAAATTACACCTTGTTCCTCTAATTCTTTTAGATTATTATGATAAACAACCTCAGATTCAAATTGTGTTGATGTACCAGCTAAATATTTAGCTTCTGCCTCAGGAATACCTAATTTATTAAATGTATCTCTAATTGCCTCAGGTACATCATCCCAGCTTTGTTCTGTCTTTTTAGATGCTTTAATATAATATGTATATTCCTGGAAATCTATTCCAGATAAATCAGGACCCCATTTTGGATTATTTAGGTTTATGAATGAATCGTAAGCCTTTAATCTAAATTCCTTCATCCATTCGGGTTCTTTTTTAGCATTTGAAATGAATTCAACTACATTTCTATTTAAGCCCTTACCAGATGAAATAATAGTCTCTGCATCTGTTGTAAATCCATATTTGTAATCACCAACAATTTCAGATACATCTTTTTTATTATCAGACATTTTCTTCCACCTCGCTTATAGCCTTTTCTATAGCCTTCCAAGAAAGTGTTGCACATTTAATACGAGCAGGGAAATCCTTAACACCCATATAAGCAATTGCTTCACCAAGTTCTTCTTCATGAAGTGGTGCCTTACCCATAACTAGCTCATAAAATTCGTATACTAATTGCTTAGCATCTTCAATCTTTTTACCCTTAAGTGTTTCACTCATTACAGAGGCACTAGAACAGCAAATTGAGCAGCCATGACCATCATGTCTAACATCCTTTACAATTCCATCTTCAATTAGGACCTCAACATTCATATCATCGCCACATGAAGGATTATTTAAATGAACAAAATGGTATTTATCACTACCTACTAAGCCTTTATTTTTAGGATTTTTATAATTATCCATAATAACTGCTCTATATAAAGTATTTAAATCCATATTAAACCTCCGAAATTATTAAAAGCTACCAAAGAAATCCTTGGCATCCTTTATGCCCTTAATAAATTGTTCAATATCCTCTTTTGTATTATAAAAATAGAATGAGGCTCTTATTGTACCAATTGTATTAAGCCAAGTTGTTATAAGCTGAGCACAGTGATGTCCAGCTCTTATACATACATTATGATTATCAAAAACTGAAGCTGCATCATGAGGATGAACTCCATCAAGATTAAATGAAATAATACCAGTTTCGGCTGTTTCATTATAAATGATTAAGCCTGGAATTTTTTTCATTTCCTCAATTGCTAAAGTTTTTAATTCATATTCATATTTACTAATATTATCTAAGCCAATCTTTTCTAAATATTGGCAAGCTTCTGCAAGTCCAATTGCACCTGCAATAATAGGTGTTCCTGTTTCAAATTTATAAGGAGTTGCTTTATATGTTTGAGAATCTCTTCTAACAGTATCTGCCATATCTCCACCAAATTCAATTGGATCCATATTATCTAATAATTTCTTTTTACCATATAAAACACCAATTCCTGTAGGACCACATAACTTATGACCTGAAAATGATAAGAAATCACAATCTAATTCCTTAACATCAACCTTCATATGTGGTACAGCTTGTGCACCATCTAATGATACTACTGCGCCCTTTTCATGAGCTAGCTTAATTATTTCTCTAATTGGTGTTATATAGCCCATTACATTAGAAACATAAGTTACAGCTACGACCTTAGTTTTATCACTTAAAACCTTTTTAAAGTTTTCAACTGTAATTCTTCCATCCTTATCAAGTGGGATATATTTTATAACAGCACCCTTTTGCTTACATACATTAAACCATGGCATATGGCTTGAATGATGTTCAAGCTCAGATGTAATTATTTCATCACCTGGCTTAATATTTGCCATTCCATATGAAGATGCAACTAAATTTAAGCTTGCTGATGCTCCTCTTGTGAAAACAACCTCTTCAAATTCTGCATTAATGAATTTAGCAATTATTTCTCTTGCCTTTTCATATAAATCAGTTGCTTCATAAGATAATCTATATACACCTCTATGAACATTACAGCCATAATTAGTATAATAATTATCTACTGCTTTTATTACACAATCAGGCTTTAATGCCATTGCTGCATTATCTAAATATGCAAGTGAAGGATTATTTCTTAATACAGGGAAATCCTTTTTTAATGCTTTAGCATCCATCAAAATCACTTCTCAATCATTTCATTAATTTTATTTTCAATATCATTCTTTAATTCTTCTGATGGTATTTGATCAATAAATGGTTTAATCATACCACCTAATATTAATAGGAATGCTTCATTCTTATTTAATCCTCTAGACATTAAATAGAATAAATCTTCATCACTCATTTTTCCAATTGTTGCACCATGAGATGCAAAGCAATCAAATTCATCAATTAATAATATAGGCTTTGCGACAACCTCAGAATTGTCATCCATTACGATACCTCTTGATAATTGTCTACAATTAGATGTTGACATACCTCTTTGAATGAAGCCTGTAATATCAAATCTAATCTTACCACCATTCATACTGACACCAGTATTTGATATATTAGAAAAAGTTTTATTTTTATTATGATTTACTCTTTCAATGACATTTTGAATCATTCCATTAGAAAATGATAATAGTTTTTTATTTACATTAGCATTTTCCTTTAATAAATCACAATTAAATTCTTCATTTGATTCATCTAATAGAATTTCAGTAATATTTAATTCACCATTTAAATCAAATGTTCTTTTAGTTGATTTACTTTTTACAATAAAATAATCTGTTGATGAATCATCTAAGCAATTAAAATAAATATTTGAATTAGCAGATTCATCAATAATAATTGCCTTAATTCCGTTTTCAACAACGACTTTACAATCTGATTTAATTAAATAAATTGATTCATCATTTTTAACATGATAGAATCCATCAGCTGCAAGACCCAATGCAGTGATATCTATTATTTTTCTTTCCATTATTTTGCTGTGTTAGGGTTATGAGCACATGATCCAAGAATTGCATGGGTCTTCTTTTCTTGTTCATTATCGATACTAATACCTAGCTCCTTTTTAACCCAATCATAGCCTTCATTATCAATCTTAGTTATTAATTCCTTGCCACCTGTCATAACAATCTTACCATTAATCATAACATGGACAAAGTTAGGCTTAATATAATCTAATAATCTTTGGTAATGTGTTATTAATAAACAACCAAATGATTCGTTGACCATACCATAAACATTTTCACCAACAATTTTTAAAGCATCAACGTCTAATCCTGAATCTATTTCATCTAAAATACTAAATTTAGGCTTTAGCATTTTCATTTGAAGAATTTCATTTCTCTTCTTTTCTCCACCTGAGAATCCTTCATTTAAATATCTATGAGCTAAATCCTCAGGCATTTTTAATTCTGTAGTTGCCTTATCGAATTCCTTAATAAATGTGAATAATGAAGGAGCCTTTCCTGTTGTTGATTTCATTGCTTGTCTAATGAAATCACTATTTGTTACACCAGGAACCTCCATTGGATATTGATAAGCTAAGAATATTCCTAATCTTGCTCTTTCATCAACTGGCTTATCTAGAATTGATACTCCATTTAATAAAATATCTCCGCTTGTAACCTGATATCTTGGCGAACCCATTATAATTGAAGATAATGTTGATTTACCTGTACCATTAGGTCCCATAATAGCGTGAACCTCACCTGTTCTAATAGTAAGGTTTACACCCTTTAATATTTCCTTTTCATCAACTCTAGCATATAGATTTTTAATTTCTAATACATCACTCATGATTAGACCTCATTTCTAATAATTTTATACATTTTCAATTTAGAAAACATATCTATTTAAATTGACATAAAAATTATTTTATAACAATATTTACAATCTTCTTAGGAACAACAATAACCTTTACAATTGTATGTCCATCAGTATAAGCTTTAATCTTATCTAAGGCTAAAGCTTGTTTTTCTACTTCCTTAGAATCTAAATTAGCATCAACAACTAATTTATCTCTTAATTTACCATTTACTGATACTGCATATGTAACTGCATCATCAGCACATTTTGATTCATCATATGTTGGCCATGATTCATATGCGATTGTATTATTATGACCTAATTCTTGCCACATTTCCTCACAGATGTGTGGAGCAACTGGTGATAATAATTTAATAAAGCCTTCGATGAATCCAATATAAATCTTTTCAGCCTTATAAGCCTCATTGATAAATACCATCATTTGGCTTATTGCAGTATTGAATGCAAGACCCTCGAAATCAGTTGTAACCTTTTTAACTGTTTGGTTATAAATCTTTTCTAATGTCTTATCATATTCTGTTGTAAATTTAGATTTATATTCATTTAAGCATACTAATCTATAAACTCTGTCTAGGAATCTTCTTGCTCCTTCAACACCTTGATTACTCCAAGGCTTTGAAGCCTCAAGTGGTCCCATAAACATTTCATATAATCTTAATGTATCAGCACCATATTTTTCTACGATATCTGATGGATTGACTACATATTCAGGGAATCTCTTACCCATCTTAATACCATTAGAACCTAAAATCATACCTTGGTGAACTAATTTCTTAAATGGCTCCTTAACTGGTGAAATACCTTTATCATATAAATATCTATTCCAGATTCTTGCATACATTAGATGTCCTACTGCATGCTCTGGACCACCGATATATAAATCAACTGGCATCCAGTGCTTTAATAATTCCTTATTAGCTAATTCTTCATTATTCTTTGGATCAATATATCTTAAGAAATACCAGCTTGAACCAGCTGAACCTGGCATTGTAGATGTTTCTCTTACACCCTTAATACCATTCTTATCATAATTCTTCCATTCAGTTGCATTTTCAAGTGGTGCCTTACCATTTCTTCCTTTATAATCCTCAAGCTCAGGTAAAACTAAAGGTAATTCATCATCAGGTAATACATAAACACCATCTTTTGTATGAACTACTGGTACTGGCTCACCCCAATATCTTTGACGAGCAAATATCCATTCTCTAAATCTATAATTAACTGTTCTCTTTGCAATACCCATCTTTTCTAGCTTAGATGTAATTGCTTCTTTTGCTTCTTCAACTGTTAAGCCACTGAATTCTTCTGAATTAATTAGCTTGCAGCCTTTTCCTAAATAATCTTGTTTTTCAAATGCACATTTAGATACATCTCTTCCTTCAATTACTTGAATCATAGGAATATTATGAGCTATTGCATATTCAAAATCTCTTTGGTCATGTGATGGAACAGCCATAACTGCTCCTGTACCATAATTAGCTAAAACGAAGTCACCCATAAATAATGGTACTTCTTTACCATTAACAGGGTTAATAGCATATAAGCCCTTTAATTGACATCCTGTCTTAGTTTTATTTAATTCAGTTCTATCTAAATCACTTTTCTTAGATGTTTCTTCAATATATTTTAAAACCTCATCCTTGTTTTCAACTCTATCCATTAAAGATTTTACGATATCTCCATCTGGTGCAAGTACCATAAATGTAATACCATAAATAGTTTCAATACAAGTTGTAAAAATAGAGAACTTTCCACCACCAACAATGTTAAATTCTACTTCAACACCTGTTGATTTACCAATCCAGTTTCTTTGCATCTCCTTAGTAGATTCAGGCCAATCTATTTCATTTAAGCCCTCTAATAATCCTTCTGCAAATTGAGGTTGGTCAATAACCCATTGCTTCATATTCTTTCTAACAACAGGATAACCACCACGTTCACTTTTACCATCTATTACTTCATCGTTTGATAAAACGCAGCCTAATTCC
>ODAI010205729.1_pt1 | contig 14304 bp, 3 predicted proteins | sample 1539321 | NCBI WGS metagenome assembly ODAI01 (sample SAMN02144231, study PRJEB22623) | gut metagenome | biome: sheep rumen | host: Ovis aries | place: New Zealand
CTGGTTTTCACTTTGGCTCTACTTTCTTAGTTGCTGAACATTCCTTTCCTATTCATGCAACATTATCACATTTCCATGTCCATGTATTTGTCGTTTCATTAAAATTGAAACTACCTGTTGTATAATTTCATTCGCTACATAAATGAGATCATTCTGTCAGATTTTCAAGAGTCTGTCAGTTATATCTAGAATTACATACTGGAGTTGCTGGAGTCTCTATTTTACATTCAGCATTACAGATTCTTCCATCTGATAATATAGTTGTTCATGCTGATCCTGGATCACATTCTTCTCCATATTCCTCATCTTTTACTCCATCTCCACATCGTGTGATAACATAATTAACACATTCTTTATGGCTATGCAACTTTGAATTTGGAAGTGTCCTTCATTTATAGTCTTCATCTGCTGTTACTGTTATATACTCCATATATAAGTTATCGTAAGATCTCTTTTCTGGACAATTCTGAATAATGTACTCTGGATTTGCTTCTATTATTTCCATTGTTTGGTTTGCTCTTACCAGCATATTATTACTTGTTAATTCTTTCGTCCATTGGAAATTAGGCTTTGGTCACATATTGTATCATGGTACAAAATTCACATCAAAACTATACATCCAAACATCTGTTCATGGTGTATATTCATCTGGGAATCTATATCATGAGCCACATCTTAATTTTCATTCAAATGTTTGAGTACAAGATGAAGGTGGATTTGGTTTAAATTCACAGAACTCATTACAATTATCACCTCACTCACAATCTTCTCCATACTCTTTTTCAACTACCCCATCTCCACAATATTTTTGGTATGCTTTACATATCTTACCTGATCCATTTTGGTTACTACATTTCCATTCCATGTGATGATCACTTCAAACTATACTTGGCTGTCATGTACTCAATCCTGCAGCACACATTTCATTGTTTGCGTTTCAAAGCCATGGATGAGTTTGCATTGTAGAGAAATATGTTGTAGATCCACCTTTTGATCCACAATTCAATTCACTTATAGTTTTACATTGTTTTGAGCATGAAGAATTTTTTGTACCATTATTTGGTCAATCATCACATTCTTCTCACTCAGTTTTTTGAAGTACTCAGTCTCCACATCGTTCTTGATCTGCCACACATTGTTTTGATGATTTTCAGTGATTGTCACATTGCCATGTATACACTGGATGAGACGCATTATGTTTATTAAAACCTGTTACAGTTCAAGCATCACATAATCAATCGCTATTCTCCGTTAACCAAGACTGACTTATATCTAAATATCTTGTCTCCATATTATTCTCGTTATTATACTTTGAACCACATTTACCTTGGTTATATATTGGTTGACAACTTTGACTACATCCATCTCACCATCAGATTCTATTTCCTGTTTTCGCAGCATAATCACATTTCTCTCATCTTTCTTCTTGAAGCACTCAGTCTCCACACCATTCTTGGTATGCTATACATCATGTTGTTACTCATGCTGTTTCACAAGCCCATGTAAATGTTCTTGGCTGCTTAGAATCGTCTTGGTTAAAAGATTTTACAGTTCAGTTAGCACATAAACTGGGCTGTTTACTTGCTGTAAGCCATGGTGTAGATGTCATTGTATATTCAGTTTGGTTATTGTATATACTATTACATTCTGGTCCTTGCACATAGTATATTTCACATTTATTATTACATCTTTGTAATCATTTTCCATTTTTCCAATCTGGATGATTTGGATCACATGCTTCATAACCTGTTTGAATTTTTCCATCTCCACATCGCAGATCTCGTGCATTACATGATACATCCTTAGTTCCATTAATACATTTCCAAGTATAATTTCATGTATCTTTATCATAAGAAACATGTCATAAAAGTTCTCAATCTTCACATAATCATGGAGTATCATCTGTTATTCTTGGATTTGAATAACCAGAATTATATTCTCATGTACCTGCTTTTGGTCCACATTCTACAGGTAAATAATCACAATTATCTCCACATTTTCATTTAAAATTAGGATCATTTGGATCACAGTTTTCAAAATGGATTTTACCGTCTATAAATCTGACTTGATCATCACCTTTGTTTGTGTGTCCATCTCCACATCGATATTGATTTAGATGACATGCTTTAGAATCTATTGTTTTTGTTCAATTGGTACATCACCAATAATATGTTATTCTTGGAATTCATGTTTTCGTTTCTCGCAAAAAAGTATTTGGTGTTAATGTTCATATACCACATAAATTATTCATATTTACATATTGACTCACTACACTTTGACTTGCTGATGAACTTGATGTGTAAATATTTTTACCATTGTATTCACTGCTACATACTGGCACTTTATATTTACATTCAGTACTACATGTTGAAGCTTCTGTTCAATTTTTATCTCAATCATCACACTCTTCTTTTCATGCTGGTCAATTTATTTCTCCATCTCCACACCATTGCTGTTTTGCATTACATGCATAGGGTGTTTTATCTCCATTTGAATTTTCACAAAACCATGTAAATTCCCTTGGCTGTCATTCATTCCAAGTAGAACGAAACTGATCTACTTCTCACTCTTCACATAGTTTATCTGTAGATTTTAGCCAATCTGCCGAAGTTTCTGTATATTTCGTTTGAGCATTATATTGACTACTACATTTTGGAGCTTTTACTGTAATTTTTTTACAATCAATTGTACATGATGAACCTGGTTTTCCATTATTTTCTCATTCATCACATTCTTCTGCTTCTCGATCTTCTCAAATTGATGTATTAGGAGAATCTACTTTTCCATCTCCACATCGAGTAATCGCGTAATATTTACATTCTGTATGAGTTTGTTGTGGTCAATTATTAACCGTATAATTAACTACATATTTCACCAACATATTATGCTCATTTCTTTGTGGTGGCTTTTTATAAACTTGATAATAATTTGATGTAAAAATTTTGTATGGCTGTGTTCTAGCTGGCATTGTATAATTTAAGCCTTTTATCTCATCAGTATAATAGAAAAATCAGTTCTGTTGTTCCTCATCACTGTTATTATAATTACATTGCTCAAAAACTCTAGCAGTATTACCACCTAGTATAATTCTATTAGTACCTCATCTTGCATAAAACTCATCTGTTAGTCTATATTTCTTATCAAATCTTAGGGTACCAGTAAATGTAGAATTGGCTGGACAGCTATTATCATTTATTGGTGCGTTTGTACACTCTGCTGCTATAACCGTAGCCTGTATAATAACAGATGATATTATCAAGCTAAATAAGAGTCTGATTTTTTTCATATTAATACATCATTATACTATATAAAAACTATATTTATTATATTTTTATAATGTTGTTCATCCTGTATTATTTGGATTTCCTGCATTATCATTATTAGTTTGAGTAGTACCTGTAGGCTTTGACTTATCAGTATTTCCTCCATACTCTTCATTTGGATTTGTAAAACTAGGTTCTCCTTGTTCTGGTGTGTTTCTTCTCTCTGATACAGTAACAGCAACTCCAGTACCTAACGTCGATCTTCATACATCCTGCGTTACTTGTCAACTTCTATAGTTTGTACCATCAAATGCATCAGATCCAAAAGGTGTTTCTTTTCAATTTACATTTATTGAGATATTATCTAGGATTAATGTGTGATTAACACATTGTGTAAAGAATCCTAATTTCATATCTGCACTCAGTTTTATATCTTTTTTATCTCAAATGTCAAGAGTAATTGTTCCTCTATCTCAATCATGATTAAATCTTATATTTGAAATTTCTTCTCATGTTTTAGCTTCAGCCTTATTTCTTATGGCTGCAGATAATGCTGAATTTTCAACAAAATTCCTCATCATACGTTCATGTAAAAGTTTTCTCATTTCTAGTGTAAAACCATTATCTTCTAATTCTTCTAATTCTGATAATGCTATTACTTTATTATAGACTTCTGGGTTAAGCAATAACCTTTCTGGATTGTCTTTATCTCACAAATTACATCATACTGTATTGTTTAATCATTTAGCTACAGCATCTGTATTATCGAAGTAATCATCACCTTTTCTTTTTTCAGCAAAAGCATCAATTAACCTTTCGTATGCTGCTTTTACTTTTCATGTATCATCGCCATCAAAGTTATGAGTTTCTATTGTATTCCAGATTCATGACCTATGATTTTCTCTTCTTGCTATAATATCTCACATTTCTTCAGATCTACCATCTCTAGAGAATTCATATTTATTAAGCTCGCCTTCTTTTCCTGCTCATCTTACATCACGAGCTCTTGCAAATACATTATGGATTGACATTAGCAACTGTCCTAATGCATCTCCACTCACTTTATCAAGCTCTATAGGTAATTCATTATTTTGATATTTTTCATTTAATCGTGAAATAATGTTTTCTAGATTGTTTTTTGCATCTTCGTATTTTCTTTCTCTTAAATTTTTATCGAAAGAATCATATTCGTTGTAAATTCCGCTATTTTTGTCGTGTTTAACCTGTCGCAAATAATATGGATTATCCAAAGTTGCGGCCCATTCATACACTGAATCGGCAATATCTTTCGCATTTTCATCAAATAATACCCTTTCTTCACTGTATAGAATCTCTACATGGCTTCATAGATCAGCTTTTTTTATCACATTTACATCAACATCACCATTTGCTTTTTTTGTTATAATAATTTTTAATTTTTTATCTGTACCATTGGATAACTTATTCTTAATTTTTGCTACTACACCATCAATATCACCACCATCAACTCCTGCGTCTTCTAATGCTCTTTTAAAGTCAGCTCACTCCAACATATCAGCATTTCTCTTTTTAAGAATTTCTGAATCTATTTGTGCTATTTCTCCAGTTGTAGGAACTCGTTCTGTGTTTTTCGCCACTTTATCTAAGTATACTTCGAATTTTGGTCATTGTCAAACATATAATTCTGATGACTGAACTCCACCATTATTGATAACATCAGCACGCATTGTAGTTCGCTGACTAACTAGCATTCCACCTTTCGTGCTTATCACTTTTCATTTCATATCCTCGCTCAATTTTACTATCTTTGTTGCTAATTCTGGAATAAAGATTCAAATAACTTTACTTTCTTCATCCATTCTTAGTTGAAGCTTTTCCTCTTTCATTTTAAGACCAAGACTACTATTGAGATTATTTATAATGTTTTGGTTTATTTTCTGATCATATTCTTCTCCACCTTCTATTCTATGTGCACTTCATGTTTCACCCGAATATCACTCATTATAGTAAGTGTTCGTATCAATAGTTCAATATACACCAACACCTCATTCTCCTACAAAACCTCAGATACTTCATCATGAGATATGAGATGTGTCTACAAGACCTGCTTTGTATGATTCTAATCGAGATTTTTCATATTGATCTTTAACTCATAAAATGATTCATTTTACTACATTGTCAGTAAGTATTACTCCCTGATATTTTGATAACATTCATAAAGTATCTGTAACTATTTTTCCCTCATCTTCATCTTTAATTCTTCTATCTGAAGTAATACTTTTTACTATAAGATTTCTTATATCTTCTTTTGTTAAGTCAAAAGGTTGGTTTTTATAAATGTCAAAAATTCATTGTGTATGCTCATGATTAGTATCATCTCGTCCATAGAAAGCATCATTCAATAATTTTTCAATTTTAAAGCTCTCGTATTTTGCATAGCTTTCTGCGTTCTCTGCCTTATCATAATTATAATGATATCATCCATACACAACAATACCTGCTGTAGGCACAAAACTAACTCATGTATCAAATCCTCTATAAACTGTCCTATGTTTTTCAAGATTTACTGTTTTTTTCTCCACATCAACACTCAGTCATAGACTTGTTAAAAACTTTTTACTTCCTGAGGCTATAGGCAAAAATGCTCATGCTGAAAGAGCTGGCGTTATTGTCCATCCTTTTCAGGCATTGATTGTTGTATCGTATGATACACTAAATCAAATCGTAGCACTTTTATTATCTCTTACCTGGACTCATGCTCAGATTTTTAATCATTTTGCCCACTCATCTAAGGATAATGTCGATCATGCTCCTATTCAGAGTCTATAATTATCATACAAACATGTAGCTAAAGATGCCTGTAAATCTTCAAAATTTGTCGTATGTTCATCATCAATTCCAGCATCTTTCAGTCCTCTATAAATTTCATCAATTAATTCCTTACGTTTAGATGTTAAATCTTTCGCTAGCTCATTAGCATTCGTTCGTAATTGTCATGTTATTTCAGCCTCCCCTTGTACATCTTTTGTTTCTTTTCATGATAAAAGATCATACAAATCTTCTCCAGGTTTGGATATGATATTTTGCAACAATAAAATTACTTTAATATTTCACTGTTTTATTGAGTCTGGATTTATTTCATTCTCTTGTAATCAAAGTTCTAATACCTGATTCTCTAGCTTTGCACGTTTAATTAGATTGTCTAATGCTTTATTTTTATCTATTCTTTTGCATATATCTATAAACTGAAGTCATGTATTTGTTCATCAATCTACAACATCACTTGCATTAATATTGTCATCATTATTTAGATTTGCTAGAATTGTTATTTCGTCATTTTTTGCAAAATAGTCTCCTTCTCATTCGGCTGTTTGGGCTTGTTTCATTTTTAGTCATGCTAGTCTGGTTACACTCTCAAAATTTGAAATTCCTAATTTTACTGCTAAGTCTTTGTACTCTTTATAATATTTTTGTGTTTCTCCACCTCAAACCTTTTTTTCTTTTGAACCATCTCAAATGATTTTATCAAGAACTTCTCCAGATTTATATCATTTAGCCTTTTCTTTTGCTTTATCTTCTTCATATTTATCTACAAGAGGCTTTAAATAATTAACAGCTCCTTTGGCTCATTTCTTTTCATAAATAATCTGTAAAACACTGAGGTAAATTGCATGTTGATTTCTTCCTGTATTTTTTTCATTTTGTGTGCTTTTGAAAAAGTATCAAACATTTACAAGGTCATCTAAATATTTGTCATCTATAGACATTCCTTTTTTTGTTAATGCCTCTTTATATTCATCTGGTCAATCATCCATTTCTACATCATGTCCACTCACAAAATTAAACAATGCAAATGCTGAATCTCAACCATCATTTACTGTTATCCTAGATGCTACTTTTAGAAAATTATTAATAGCTTGTTTATCTATTTCTGATGGTCTATCTTCGCTAAAGCTAAAAATTGGCAATCGAGACAGAGTTTTTAAAATTCATGGTGTGTTTCTAATATTCCACAAAAAATTTGGTACGTTATCTGATAGAAAATTTCTTTGCTGTCTTTCTGATATATCTACATTGCCATCATTACTTTCCTGAGTGCCCGAAGTTAATAATTGTGTAGTTTCATCTACTGTAGAAGTACTTATTCATCTTACAACTCTACTTGCTGTATCAAAAATTGATTTGGCTCATGTTAATTTACAAAAAACCTTATTTGCAGGGTAATCATAATTTTGCGAGAAAAGGTCATTTTTAATTTTATCGAACTGTTTGTCTGATGTATATCGTACCTTATCACGTAATTGTTGTGTTATTTCTTTTCTGTACTCTTGCTCCAATTCAAAAACAGTTCGTTTCTTTTTTCCATCTTGAGTTTCAGACTCCCCATCTGTCATAAGGCGATTTTTTTCTTTCATCACTTTAATTAAGTGTCAGAAACCTGATTGTAGTTTTCAATTCCAGACAGCGTCAATAGCGTTTTCGCCTGTTTCTTTTCTGCTTTTCAATTGCTCTTTCTGCTGAGATGTTAAACTCTTCTTTCGCTCTTTAGTTGATGGAGTGTTTTGTGGCTGTTTACACCTCAATTGAAAATTCTCTTTAGCTGCATTGTATGCATACTCATTACCTCTATAATTTTCTTTTTCTCCGTCCATAACTACGTTGAAACAAACCGTAGCATCAATTGGATAGTTTTTTCAAGTATTTTGCCATAACCCTTCGAGTTGATTTTCATAAGATGTCTCATTCTCCTTTTCTTCTGTGCTCCCTAGCACCTCCGTAGTATCAAAGAAAGCTGGATGTAAATTAACTCTAAATTTATTCATTTTCATGCAAATAAGATATAAAAAATCTTTAATCAAATTATAATCCCAAATCAAAAAAAACGCAAATATTTGAATACATTTTTTGTAATTATGTACTTGCGTTTTTTATTTTTTATGATATAATATATGTTGATAGATTTTTATATCATGAATTTTCAATCTTCGTATATTAAAATTTCTTCTCAACTCGATAAAATTCAGATTGCCTTTCTTGGAGCAGTGGAAATTACATCTACGTGTTCTGCCGAAAAATTGAGTCAGATTGATTTTTTAAACTCTTTGTCATCAAGTTTTAACTGATCTCATGCATAACATTCATCAAATCATGTTCAAAGTGCCACGTGCGTATTTCCATATTCTCATCACACGTTTTCATCAAAAAGCGTTTCAGCCATAAAGTGAGTGATTCTAGAAATTCTAGCATCTGTTAAACTAAATTCTCATAAATGGTCCATTCATTCAATCTTTACCATTTCTTGTAAGATATCATCATTTTTGTCTGCCGATGCTTTGATTACTTTTCAATCTTTGAATTCAAGCCTGATTCACTCTACTAAGCTTCAGTATCTATACAAAGGCTGATTACATTTTATCCATCAGTTCACATCCCTACAATCTGGAGAAGTAAATACTTCAAATGATGGAATATTACAACCTCATCATGCACATCGCAAACGGTCCGCTCAAATTTTCACTTTTAAGTCTTCATCTGGTCAAATAACGTGAACGTATTCTAATTTTAATTCATTAAGTTTATCTTTTACGCGGCATGTTTCTTTATTTACTTCTTTCCATTTTTTTACTGGATCTGGCTCATTTAGAAAACATGCATCAATAATCTGATTTCGATATTCTTCCAGTGAAAGTCAGGCTTCTTTTGCCATAGCCTCGGTAGCATACATACATATTGTCCATGAGAACTTTCATTCTCTTTCCTTTTTATTCCTCAAATCACGAAACTTTCTATTTGCCGCAATTCTTTTCATCATTTTGGATGGATCTATTCAGTCTAATTCATGCAAATCTGAATCTGCAATTACTCGTATATTATGAGTACTAGATTCGATTCTTCATTTTTGATAAGCTTCTGCAACGAAACTTAGCTGCTCATCTGATGCATTTTCATAGAAATTTCTAGCTACTCCATCAGGAATATATTGCATAATCGGATGTCATCCAGCTTTGAGTATTGCTGTTTGAAGAGGAATATAAAATGGTTTCGCAGCTTCTGGGATTTGAACAAAAACTACATCTCATTTATTTATTCATTTTCATCCCCAAAGAGCAAAATTTACCATCACATTTGCATATTTTTCTAGAATTTCCTGACTAGGTGTATACATATAATATTATATAAGGAGTAAAATTTTTTGTATATGTATGATATTATATATGTTAAACTTTTAAAAGCAAATAAAACTCTGAGTAATAAATAACCTCCCGAATGGGAGGTTATTCGTCCCCCCTTCTCTTAAAGATGGAAAGACTATAAAATGATAAGAAATTATTTTCTACTTCTCATAAGCATTATCATCACATAACCACGTAATTCTTTCATCTTTGGATCATCTTTTGTTATTATTCATTCTTCTACCAACTTTTCCATATGATTTGTGTAATATTTATCTGTTGATTTATATACTCAATCTGATGTTCAGTATATCATTCTAGATAAAGCCGTTGCAAATTCTGCTCTTGTTACCTCATCATCTGGTCTAAACTTATTATTTGGCATATTCTGTCACATTATTCATAATTGATATGCAAGTGTTACTCCATTATCATAGTCTGAATCCAATTTATCAGTTACATCATTAAACTTATTATTTTGTGTTGCATCTGGAGTCTTTCACAAGACATTTATCGCATATTGTGATAGCATCTTAGCCATTGCTATCCTTGTAAGTTTTCCATCCATATTTGCATCATTTATTGTTGGCATTGTTGTAATTCAGTGTCATTTTGCAAATTCATAAGCCTGTTGAAATTCTTGTGTGTAAGTCTGTCATTCTGAGGAATTATCTGGAGAATCCACTTGATTTCATGTCTGAATGTTACTTCCAGTATTAGCTTCTGGTTCGTTTATTTTTGTTCATGATGTTGGTTGCTCATTTTGAGTTCCTGTAGAAGAATTTGCTCCACTTCATGTCTGTTGATTTCAAGTATTATTTGAAGTATCTGAACCTGGGGTTGTATTTGAACCTGTTGAGCTACTTGAGCTGCTTCATCATCATCCTCATCCTCAACCTCATCAACCACTTGATCAATTTCTTTCCCATTTTGCTTTAACCGTCATATCTGCTGCTGGCATTGTATCTGGAATTTCTGGCTCCCATCCGATAAATCTATATCAATCTTTTTTTGGATTTGCTGGCTTATTTACTGGGCTACCATAATCTCATGTGATAGCTGTCAATGTTCAATCTATATCGAGAGTGATTGTATACTGATTTATTTCTCGGTTGGCATAAAGTGTTTGGCCATCCATATCAGGAAATACTATTTCTTCTACTTTATTTCATGAAGCATCTTTCCATCCAGAGAAACTATATCATACCCTAATTGGAAGTGTAATTCCACTTCATACTTCAATAATTGTTGCATCTGATTCGTATCATCATATTGTTGTTCATTCTCATTCATTTGCATCATAAATTATATGACAAGCATCTGCTTTACTTAACAACCAGTTCGCATTTACTCCACATCTTCATGGTTGATTGTCTGAGAATACATCCATATCTAATGATGGTACTGTAATTCCACTTACTAAGTCTGATACTTTTTTATTGATTGTATATCATGTAGAATTGAAAGCATTTTGATATGATCTAGCTTTATTATATGCTACTGAGTTTAATTTAAATGTTTCTGGTAAACTTGTTAACTGTCAATTACGGTTGAAATTTGAGAAGAAATAATTTCCTACTGTCGTAATATTACTTGTATCAAATGCTCACTCTGGTAAACTTGTTAACTGTCATTTATAGTTGAAATAAGAGAAGAAATAGATTCCTACTGTCGTTAATCATGTTGATAATCTGAATGATCACTCCGGTAAACTTGTTAACTGTCAATTTCAGTTGAAAGAATAGAAGAAAAAATCTCCTACTGTCGTTAATCATGTTGATAATCTGAATGATCACTCCGATAAGCTTGTTAACTGTCAATTAGCGTTGAAAGAAGAGAAGAAATCATCTCCTACTGTCGTGATATTACTTGTATCAAAGGATTTTTCTGGTAAAGTCGTTAATGCTCAGCTATAATTAAAACTAGAGAAGAAACTACCTCCTGCTGTAGTTAATCATGTTGACAATCTGAATGAATCTTCTGGTAAAGTCTTTAGTGCTCATCAATTGTTAAAAGATGAGAAGAAAGAATATCCTACCGTTGTTATATTACTCGTATCAAATGATCACTCCGGTAAACTTGTTAACTGTCAATTTCAGTTGAAAGAATAGAAGAAAAAATCTCCTACTGTCGTTATCTTACTTGTATCAAATGATCACTCTGGTAAACTTGTTAACTGTCAATTATATCAGTTGAAATCATCAAAGAAAAAACTTCCTACTGTAGTTAATCATGTTGATAATCTAAATGAATTTTTTGGCAAGCTTGTGAGCTGTCATGCTGCATTAAAATGCGAAAAGAAACTGCTACCTACTGTTGTAATATAAGATGTATCAAATGAATTTTCTGGTAAACTCGTTAATTGTCACATTACGTTAAAACATTCAAAAAAAGCATTTCATACTGTAGTTAATCATGTTGATAATCTAAATGAATTTTCTGGTAAACTCGTTAATGCTCATCCTACTACATTATCATACATTCCATTAAAATATGAGAAGAATCTATATCACACCTTTGTAATATTTGATGTATCAAATGATCCATCTGGCAAACTCATTAGTTGTCATTCACTATTAAATCCTACAAAGAATTCATCTCCAACTGTAGTTAATCATGTTGATAATCTAAACGACTTTTCTGGTAGGCTCGTTAGTACTCAATTATAGTTGAAATTACCAAAGAAAAAATCTCCGACTATATTGATATTATTTATGTTAAATGAATCTTTTGGTAGGATCGTTAATTGTCATCGGGAATTGAAGTATCAAAAGAAGTCATCTCATGCTGTCGTGATATTACTTGTATCGAATGAACCGGTTGGCAGACTTGTTAGTGCTCATCCATTGTTGAAAGACCGGAAGAAGTCATCTCATGCTGTCGTGATATTACTTGTATCGAATGAACCTTCTGGTAAACTTGTTAATTGTCATCAATTATTAAAATGAGCGAAGAAATAATCTCATGGAGCTGTTGCACTTACACCAAATCAATCTGCTAATGACGGCATTTGTATTATCTTTACTCATGTCATACTTGTTCCATTCGTCGGAACTAGTGGCTTACTTACACTTTGAAACGTCCATCTATCTGCTGTAGTTGATAATGTAATAATATATCCACTAGCTACACTATATGTATGCGTAGTATCTGCTGTCAATCCAGTCACTGGTGTTCCATCTCCCCAATCTACTGTATATGCGTTTTTGAAGTATTTATTGATTTTCAGAGTTTGATTCGCCTCTGTTGATGTGGCTTGGAGGACAATATCTTTGTTAATTTCTTGTGCATTTACTGCTCATATCGCTAATGTTCCCATCAGTCCCATGAGTAATAGTGTAGCTTTTAAAAAATGTTTTTTCATAATAAATAATAATAAATAAAAATCTTTTCTTATTAAGCTTTATGATAGCAATCACACTACTAATTTCAAACTTTTTATTTTTTGATTTTTTATTGAAAAAATCCCAGCATAACGCTGAGATTTTATCTTTTAACTATTTTGCACTTCTCATTAGCATTATCATCACATATCATCTCAATTCTTTCATCTTTGGATCATCTTTTGTTATTATTCATTCTTCTTTAAGTTTCTTAATATGATTTACATAATATTCCGATGTAGATTTATATTTTCAGTCAGAAGTATTATATAGCATTCTAGATAGGGCCGTAGCAAATTCTGCTCTAGTTACTTCATCATTTGGTCTAAAGCGATTATTTGGCATATTCTGTCACATAATTCATAATTGATATGCGAGTGTCACTCAGTCATCATAGTCTGAATCCATTTTTTCTGTTACATCGTTAAACTTAGGTATAACTCTAGTTTTTGGTTTCTTTCACAGAATATTTATTGCATATTGAGAAAGCATTTTTGCCATCGCTATCCTTGTTAATGAAGAATTCATCTCGGCTTTTTGAATCGTTGGCATTGTCGTAATTCAATTTTCATGTGCAAATTCATATGCTTGTTGAAATTCTGGTGTGTAAGTCTGTCATTCTGAAGCGTTAGTTGAAGCTTGCTCAACTAGCTGAGAATTTTCTGCGTCATGCTTATCACTCTGGGAATCTTCCAATGAATTATCCACTTGGTTTCATGTTTGTATATTATTTCATGTAGTATTTTTTGGTTCTTGTGTATTTGTTCAAGTTACTGTATCTCCAGTATTTGAATTTATTTGGTTTCATGTCTGTCATCATGCATTATTTCATGTTTGTGTTTTACCTCAAGAACTTCATCATCCTCATCATCCTCATCCTCAACCACCTGAACCTCATGGTTTATAACCATCTATTTCATCTGCTATTCCATTCTGATTTTTATCATTATTTGGTTTATAAACTACTGTAAAATTCTGATCTTGCTCTATTCACGTTCAGCTTACTGTTCATGAATTCGCCGTATAGTACTGCACAACTGGTGAAACATAATTAAATGTTATTCCACTCAAATACATTCCACTCACACTTGGTGATGCTTCTCATCATCTGCTATATTCATAATTTACTGTCACTTTGTATTTTGTTTCGAATTCATCGTTTATTCCATTTTCATTCTTATCTTCTCCGTATATTGGTGTGATTGTTAGTCATGATGTAATTACCGTTCAACCTGTGATTTCTGGTTCCCAGCCACTAAACATATAGCCACTATTTGGTATTACTTCTGGAATTATTATTCACGCTTCATCTATTGTTAGTCATGTGAGTATTTCTGGCCATATTGTTTCTCCGCTCAATGTTCAGTTTTCTCATCATGTGAATTCTACATCGAAATGAGATTCTGTATCGTCGTTTATTCCGTTTCCATTCTTATCTTCTCCGTATATTGGTGTGATTGTTAGTCATGATGTAATTACCGTTCAGCCTGTGATTTCTGGGCTCCA
>ODAI011139327.1_pt1 | contig 14304 bp, 15 predicted proteins | sample 1539321 | NCBI WGS metagenome assembly ODAI01 (sample SAMN02144231, study PRJEB22623) | gut metagenome | biome: sheep rumen | host: Ovis aries | place: New Zealand
AACTAATCATGGCATTAATCACAGGAACAACTGTATCAACAGATGTAGCACCTGCTATCTCTATTGATCTTGTAAACGAACTTCACAATTCTTATCGTGCGCTTGCAGATATCCTTGGTATCACCAGAATGGACGAAGTACCAGAAGGCAACACGATCAATGTGTACAAGTCAAGCGTTAAGGGCAACATTCCTGCACAGGTCGCTGAAGGTGTTGAAATCGGTCTTACCGAAACACAGAGAGTAGGAACACCTATTACCATGACTCTGAAGAAATTCAGAAAGATGACCACAGCAGAAGCTATCCAGAAGTCTGGCAGAGAGAATGCGATCTATGACACAGACCGTGCGCTGATTCGTGCGGTAAGAGCAGATGTCAAGTCTGACTTCAATACATTCCTTGCAACAGGAACAGGCACAGCAACAGCAGGTACAAATCTCCAGACACAGCTTGCCAACAACTGGAACGCACTTCAGACATACTTTGAAGACGCAGATGTAGAGCCTGTACACTTCGTATCTAGCACAGATGTAGCAGGTTATCTTGGTTCTGCTTCGATCTCAATGCAGACAGCATTCGGCATGACCTATGTAGAAGACTTCCTTGGTCTTGGTACGCTGTTCATCATTCCTTCGCTCACAGCAGGTACTGTAATCTCCACAGCTAAAGAGAACCTGCATTGTGCATATGTACCTGCTAATGGTGCAGTAGGACAGGAATTTGAACTGACAGCAGATGAAACAGGTCTTGTTGGCATCACTCACGGCAGAGTCCTTGAGAGAGCATCAATCGAAACACTCCTGCTGACAGGCGCAAAATTCTATGCAGAGGAACTTGCAGGAGTAGTCAAGGGAACTATTACTACTACCCACTAATCACTGAAAGGGGTAACCGATGTTAGAACAGGTATTAACATTACTTGGAATTAGTGACCCAACAGATGAGGTTACCTCATTGCTCAATCAGATAATCAGCATGACAACACAGCGACTTCTGCTTCGGCTAGGGGTCGCTGAAGTCCCTGCTGAACTTGAGTACATCGTAGTAGAAGTTTCGGTAGTACGGTTCAACCGCATCGGTAGTGAAAGGCTGTCAAGTCACAATGTCGAAGGTGAAACGATGTCATGGACTGAAGAAGATGACTTCAAGCCGTACATGGCAGAGATCAATGGGTGGTTGGCACAACAGGAACAACCGCCTAAATATGTGGGAAGGCTGAAATTCTTATGAGATTCGACACACCTGTGGTCTTCAAGGTGATAGAAGATGTGTATGACGCACAGACAGGCGATTATGCTTCGACTGTAACGAGTCAGAAGACGATCATGGCAAGCGTGGACAGCACCACGGAGCAGATGATGACGCTTGTGTATGGCGGTGTGAAGCAGGATTCTATCACCGCAAGGTTCCAGAACCACATTGACATACCATACACCGACATTGAAATAGGCGGTAAAGCGTACCAAGTAGATTACATAGCACCTAAAAGGGTCAAAGAAGTGTTTGTGCTTCACAGGGTGTAATGGGCATCAAGCTGAACGGCATGGAAGACTTTCAGAGAGTACTGAAGGAGAATGTCACCAAAGATGATGTAAAGCGCATCGTCAAGACGAATGGTGACAGACTTAACAGGTACATGAAGGAACAGACAACCCATGCTTATGTCAAAGGCTACAGTACAGGCGATACAGCCGGTTCCATCAACACAGAAGTGCGTGACGGTGGCATGACCGTGGCTGTAGGGGCAACGATGAACTACGACCCTTATGTGGAATACGGCACAAGATACATGAGCGCAGAGCCGATTCTAGACCCTTCGCTAGAGCGTGTCAGACCGCAGTTTTTGAGCGATTTGGACAAGATCACGGAGAAATGATATGCAAGCACAACAGGAACTATTTACCCACTTTAAAACGCAATTAAACGCCTATGACGGACAGCTACCGCCACAGGGTACACCGTATCCGTTTTACTACCTAGCTGATACCAGACAGCAGTACGGTTCTGCAAAGTCTCATGATTATGGCTATGTCACTCTGATTGTGCATATATGGCACAACGATGAGAAGAAGCGTGGCACCCTGTCAGAAATGATGGATAATGTCATGAACACAGCAGGATCACTGAAAGAAACTTCTAGCTACAAGTGGTCACTTATCCGAAACGAAACCGAACAGCAGATACTAGCAGACAACACAACAACCCCACCGTTAATGCACGGTTGGAATAGTTTACGTTTTTCTTACTCAAAGAAAGGAAATAACTAATGAGCGCAGTAACAGGAAAGAACCTCATATACCTGTACAGGCTTGAATCAGAGAAGGCAACTGCCGATGGTACTAGGATCGCATTCACAACTGAAGATGAACTGTCGATAAGTGCAGATGCAGACGCAACTGCCACAAAAGATGGTTCTGTCAGAGGTGCAAGCGTAGCAGAGCTTGAAAAGACCATGACTTCGCTGATGGACGCAGATGACCCTATGATCGCCAAGATGAAGAGTGCTATTCTTAACGGCTCCCTTATCGAACTGTGGGAAGTCAATCTGGACAAGCCTGTGACAGGGCAGACAGGCAAATTCGCAGGTACCTACTATCAAGGCTATCTGTCGGAGTTTACAGCGTCTTCACCTGCCGATGGCAATGTCGAAGTCAGCATGACAGTAGGCATCAACGGCAAGGGTGCAGATGGCAATGTCACCGTACCTACTTCACAGCAGGACGATGAGCAGTACACATTCGCAGACACGCCAAAGACAGGGCAGTAGAGGTATTAGGGGAGTGGTGTATACTGCTCCCCTTTTTATGCACAGAAAGAGAGGAAAGCAATGAAATTTGAAATGATAATGAACGGAACACCATACGAATTTGTATTCGGAATGGGCTTTCTGAAGACGATAAATGCCAAAGCTACTGTAAAGGTGCAGAATTCAAACTACACCATGAACACAGGGCTGAAATTCATCATGGCGCAGGTCATCGACAGAGACATAGAAGCACTTGCCGAGGTGCTTATGACAGCTAACAAGGGCATGAACCCAAGGCTGACACAGAAAGACCTGTATGCCTTCCTTGAAGACGAAGATACGGACATCGAAGCAGTGTTCGATACAGTCATTGATTTTTTCGGCAAAGCCAATGTCACGAAACCGACACACAAGGAACTGACAGCCGAGAAGTAAGCTTTGAAGACTTGTATGACGAAGTGGCATTGAACTGTTTCAGATATTTTGGCTTTAGATCATTCGATGAAGTAGACCGGCTGACCATCAAAGAATACGAAATGCTGTGCAAGGCAGAGAAGTACAAACAGCTAGACAAGCAGAAAGACATAGCACTTGGTGCATGGCTTTCATTCATGGCAACAGCCAAGAAGAAAGTCGGCAGGAACCTTAAGCCTGTCTATCCTACGTTTGAGTCATTCTTCGACTATTCAAAGGAACTTCGCAGAATGAGTGGTGAAACGGTCAACGACCTCAAAGAACGATATAAGGCATTAAATGAAAGGCTAACCAATGTCGGCACACACCATAGAAGCGGTACTGACCGCTAGAGATCAAAATTTTTCAAATACGTTTGACAAAGCTCTAGGCAAAACAGAGTCCTTCGCCAAAAAGCTTGGCAGTGGTCTTGGCTTCGGTGCGCTTATGTCCCTAGGTCAGAAGGCTATGGGCGTGATAAGCAACTCAGTGGACGGAGCCGTAAAGAGGTTCGACACACTGCGGAACTACCCAAAGGTCATGGAGTCTCTTGGCTTCAGTACGGAGAAGGCAAGCAAGTCTATTGATACTTTGAGCAAGGGCATCACCTTTCTGCCGACTACGCTTGATAAAGTGGCATCACAGACACAGCAAGTAGTAGCGGTCACAGGTGATCTTGACAAGGCAACAAGGCTGACGCTTGCGCTGAATAACGCAATGGCAAGCGGTGGTCAGAGTGCAGAACAGCAAGCTAGTGCTATCAATCAGTGGACACAGGCTATGGCTAAAGGTAAGCCAGACTTGCAGGATTGGAGAGCATTGGTACAGACTGCACCTGCACAGATGAATCAGCTTGCCGAAGCCACGCTTGGTGCAGGAAAGACCCAGAGCGATCTGTACGACGCCATGAAGAATGGCACCGTGTCCATAGATGAAGTCAATGACGCTATGATACGGCTGTCTGAACAGGGCGCAGATGGCATCACCTCATGGGCTGAACAAGCCAAAAGCGCAGGTGGTGGCATTCAGATGGCGATGACCAACATCAAGGCAGGAATACAGCGAAACATGGCAAGCGTCATGGACAGCATCGACCAAGCCCTTGAAAAGTTTGGTGGCATATCTGGAGTCTTTGAAAGCATCATACCTGTCATAGACACCTTTGGTGAAACCATATCGAGCGTCATAAGCGGTGACACATCACTTGGCGATGCTGTACAGAGTATGCTTGACCAATTAGGCATTAAAGCACAGGAATTCCTGCCGAAGGGTGTTGAATTTGTCATGAACCTTGTAGCCGGTATTCTTCAGCAGGTACCGCAGATGATCGTGGCAGGACTGAACGCTGTCACTTCAATGATACAGGGACTTGACAGCGGTGAAGGACGGCTTGCAGGTAAAGCCGTGCAGTTAATGGGCAAAATACTCATGGCATTCATCAAAGCAACACCGCAGATGCTGTCAGCAGGTATCAACCTTATAACAGCCCTTGCAAACGGCATAGCCAACGCTATGGGCAAGGCGGTCACAACAGCACTTAGTGGTGCCAGAAAGATACCGAAAGCCATTAAACAGGGCGTAGGCAATCTTGTAGGCGTAGGCAGAGACTTGATTGAAGGTCTGTGGAACGGCATAAGTGCAAAATTCAACGCAGTCATCGGCAGAGTCAAGGCGATGGCATCGAGACTGCCGAAAGCAGTTAAAGCCGTTCTGGGTATCGGCTCACCGTCAAAGGTCATGCGTGAGCTTGGTATATTCACAGGTGAAGGCTTTGTGCTTGGTATTGAGTCTATGTCAAGACAGGTAGAAAGAGCTTCTAACAATCTTGTAGCGATCCCAAGAGCAAGTGCAATGGGCTTCAGCGGTGACATGGCATATGAGTACGGCACCACGGCAGACTACAGAATAGAAGTGCCACTGTTCATAAACGGCAGAGAATTCGCCAAAGCAACGGCAACAGATATGCAGACAGTCATGAATCAGAATGAAACAAGGCAGAACAGAATGAGAGGTATAAGGTAAAATGTACAACTTCAAAGATACAACAGACCACAGTACGCCTATTAAGGTTCTGCCTTCAGAAGCTGTGATGATAAATGGTGTATATCTGGAGAACGTAATAGACGGATACAGAACACTGTATGTAAAGGGCAGAGAGTCCTTATCGCCAGAAGTAGAGCTTGGTGAAGTCGGAGTAAGGGACGGTGCATACCTCAAAAACAAACGGTTCCCTGCAAGAGTACTGACTATCGGCTATCAGATAGTAGCCAATACCACAGGAGACTTTAACCTTGCGTTTCAGAAGCTTAACGACTATCTGAACGTAGAAGATGCAGAAATCATCTTCGCAGATGAAACAGACAAGTTTTTGACCGGCACACCTAGTGGCTATGAACAGGTGCCAGAAGGACAGCTAAGTGTGAAGAGCGAATTCACAATAGTCTGCACTGATCCGTTTAAGTATTCCACTACAGAATACGAAGTAGCACCAACATTAGATGACGGTGCAACATTCCTTGTGGACTATCAAGGCACATACCCTGCATACCCTGTATTGCAGACAGACTTCTACAAGAATTCAGCCAAGGGCAATACAGACGGTGATTGCGGTTTCGTGGCATTCAGCACCCAGAATGAAGATGTACTGCAATTTGGCTATGTAGCAGAACCAGAATATGTCAATGAAACGGTACAGAAGCTTATAGACAGCCAGACTGATACATGGAATGAAAAAAAGTGCCTTATCAATGAACCTTTTGACACGCTTACAGGTTGGTCAAACAACAATGGCTATACAGGGTCTATCTACTACCTTGCAGGTGGCACACCTGCTGTGAACTTTCTGAACGGTGGAACTGACAAAGCCGTGTATGCTTCAGACTATGGTAGTGGTAGCCAATGGCACGGCACTACGGTCAAAAGATCAATACCAAATGACGGTGGCAACCCTTCAACAACAGGCGCAGTAGATTGGTCATTGAATGGCACAATGCGCTTCGCTTCGCACAAAACAGCAAAGACCGCCAAGAAACAGGCAGGGCTTATCACCATTGCGGTATTAGACAGCAACGGTGTGGCTATCGCAGGTGTTACCGTATACAAGAAGAAAGGTTCAGCAAAGGGCAACATCAACATCATAGTGAACAACACCAAAGTCAAGGTGTTCAAGAATGTTAATCTGTCATACTATAACAAATACTTCGGCTATAAGAAGAAAAACAAAGATGTAAGACCATGCAATTATGACATAACCAAGGAAGGTGAAAAATTCACATTCAATGTAGGTGGCGCAACATTTTCATACAAACTGCAAGGCTTGGCAAATGTTGTGGCAAAAGAGGTGTCAATGTACATTGCTACATGGGGCAATTCACCTGCCGTATCTTGGCTTGGTATATATTCGTGTCAGTTTACTTCTGACAGCGTAAAACAGACCAAAACAACAGAAACATGGCAACAGCTTACACAGAAGATAGAGGTGCGAAACACCTTTACAACCAATGACGTGCTAGTGTGTGATTGTTCTGACGGTTCTATTAGGCTAATGAACGCCTATGCCACAGATGAAATCAATGGCGGTCTGCACCCAGAATTGGGCGCACTTGGCAACGATTGGGAAAGCTTTGTACTGACCAAGGGTGTAAATCAGATAGGAACTATGTATTCTGAATGGGTGACAAACGCACACAAGCCGACATTCACACTACGCTATAGGGAGAGATTCTTATGATCCTGTATTTTGTTAATAGGAACCTTGAAGTACTAGGGCTTGCATCTACCAACCTTGCAACAGGTTATGAGATCATAGACGATGAGCTTGTTGAAAGCATAGACAGTGGTGTGGCAAGCCTTACAGCTACAGTAGCATGGTCTGATGACACAAGGCTACAGCTTGAAGAATGGCTGTCTGTCGGCAACTACGTTCTGACAGAACACAACAGCCAAGCCGAGATGTTCACTATAATCACAAGCGAAACTGACACAGCAGATAAAGCTGTGTCTTTTTATTCAGAAGACGCAGGGCTAGACCTTATCAATGAGATAGCCCCTGCATTCACTTCTGAAGAACCGCATGACATTGAATGGTACATAGAACAGTTTCTTGGTGATGCAGACTTTGAGATGGGTACAAATGAGATACCAGACAAAGAACGCACCCTTGAATGGACAGGCACAAGCACGGTAACCGAGCGCATAAGGTCGATAGCCACACAGTTTGACAATGCTGAGATATCTTACTCGTTTGAGGTCGAGAACCTTGCCATAACTCACAAGTACATCAACATATGGGAAAAGAGAGGTACAGACGCAGGGCAAGAGTTAAGGCTAGACCGTGACATTAACTCTTTCCATGTAGTCACAAGCATAGAAGACCTTTATACAGGGCTTATCGTGACCGGCAGTACACCAGAAGGTGAAGACGCACCGATAACGCTTGAAAGTTATGAATATGATGACGGTGACATATTCGTAGAGAATGGAAACCTGTATTCAAGAGAAGGTGCAGAACGGTGGGGCAGAATGGCTTCGGGTACTTCGTATATCATGGGCAACTACTCCTATGATACCGACAGCCAAGCCACGCTGTGCGCAATGGCGGTCAACTATCTGCAACAGCATAAGGAGCCTGCGGTCAACTATGAGATAGACATAGAAAGAGGACTTGACGATTCAAGGATTGGCGACAGAATCAACCTTGTTGATGACAAGGGAGCTATCTATGTGTCAGCCAGAATACTTGAACTGAAGACTTCTGTGACGCAGAACAAGAAAGAAGCCACACTTGGTGAGTATCTTATAAAGTCTAGTGGCATATCTGATAAGGTTCTGGAATTGGCAGGACAGTTTGCGCAGTTGGCAAGCGACAGGGAATTCCTGTACTCAATATCCGTATCTTCTTCAGCAGGATCATACTTCATTGACTCAAAGGTAGACACGACCTTAACAGCATCAGTACTGTATGGCGGTGCGCAGATAACGCAACTGAACAATGCAGTGGTCAAGTGGTACAGCGGTTCAACTCTGCTTGGCACAGGTCTAACGTACCATGTAGACAACGAGACTACTATAAGCATCACCTGTAAGCTTGAAAAAAACGGCAGTATCCTAGCTGAAGACTACATAACGCTGTTCAGCTTGGAAATGGTGTACCAGACAGCAGACAGTGCGCTGACGAAATCCAACAACTCAATAGCGTCAGATACACTGCACTATCTTGCCACAAATCTTGGTAGCGGTGTCACGATCCAGACAGCAGGGTGGACAACCACACCGCAGACGATGACAGCCACAAACAAATATCTGTGGACTTATCACACCTATACAAAGGCAAACGGCACAAGCGTGAATACCACGCCTGTCATAACAGGAACATACGGTGAAAAGGGCGAACAAGGCGAACAAGGTGGCACAGGTGTAGGCATATCGAATATCACAGAATACTATGCTGTGAACAATTCGACCACGGCCCCTGCCGATTCTGCCTTCAGTACGACTGTGCAGAACCCCACAGCATCAAACAGATATCTGTGGAACTACGAGGTGGTGACATATACCAACGGCACTACAAAGAAACAGAACAAGCACATTCTGGCTGTCTATGGCGAACAGGGTGTGGCAGGTAAGGGCATAACTTCGGTAACAGAGTATTATGCCGTAAACAATTCCACGACAGCACCTGCTGATAGTGCTTTTGGCACCACGATACAGAACCCAACGGCATCAAATAAATACCTTTGGAATTATGAAGTAATCACCTACACCGACACGACCACAAGCAAGACAGGCAAGAGGATCATAGGCACATATGGTGAGCAGGGTGCGACAGGCGTAGGTATATCAGCCGTACAGCCACAGTACTACTTATCAAATTCGCCTACATCATTAAGCGGTGGTTCTTGGTCAGAGACTTTGACCTATACCATAGGCAAGTACATATGGACAAGGGAAAAGATCACCTACACCGACAACACTACAGGCTATTCGACAGCGATCTACAATTCGGCACTGACCACAGCCTGTGCAAATTCAGAAAGCGCATTGCAGATAGCGTCTGATACAGAACAGCACTTCTGGACAACCGAGACAGGAACAGATACCGGCTCACATATCACCGAGAAGACGCAGGACGCATTCCTAGCAAATCCACAGAACGGCGGTGCAAACCTTCTGGCAAGGTCGAACGGCATAGCCATTCGTGACGGTCTGACAGAACTAGCAAGCTTCAGCGCAGACGGAATCACATTTGACGATGACACGCCTTTCGTTATCGGCAATTCAGATGCTTACATACTGTTTGATCCTGTCAACAACCGCATAATCATAGGCGGTAACAACATATCGCTGAACGGACAGAAGACGCTAGGTGAAACGCTGTCAGAACTTGGAACGCTTCAGACCGCAGTAGGAACGCTGACAGACGAATTGGGCAACGTGTATCAGATGTACATTGCTACGAACTACACTTCGTCTTCTGTAGTACACACAGCAGTGCTTCTGAAGAATGGTGTAGATGTATCGTCACAGACACCGAATGATTTTGAGTGGAATGCGAAGCTGACTACAGGATACCAATTCATCGGTAATGGACGGTCAATAACCTTATCGCAGAGCAGTTTGCATTATGCACACGCAGTCACGGTGACATGGACAAGACGAAGACTTGCAAACCTGCTGACTAGCGCAGGAAACAAACTGCGCATAAGCACAGGCAATTATCTTTTAGGAAGGACGGAATACTAGCATGGCAGATACTTATGAACAGAACCTAGGGCAGAAGTCAACGCTGACAGTTAACGACTATATCAGAGTGGTAGGGTCAGACAATGCATCATACAAACAGCTTGTAAGCGATGTAGCCAAGAAGATAATAGAGAACTATACAGGGTCAAGTTTGGCAGGATCAAGTCAGAGCGTAAAGAGCGCACTTGATGCATTAAATAGCAATATAGCATTTGTAAACCAAGCTTCATCGGTTCAAGTTGAATTACCATCAAGCCGTTCTTATATAACTATAAAAATCCTTGATAGCAATGGGAAAGGTGTGGCACTTCAATTTTTAAGCTCTGGAGCATGGAACTATTCGAATATAGATTAGGTTTAATATATCAATAAATAGGAAATTGAAACGCGAGTTTAATGAAGTAAGGAAGAATCAAAAAAACAGCAAAAAACAAGTTTGCCGAGTATAATAATCAATACCGAACAATAAAATGAGGTGGGATTCACCGACCAAAGTTTCACCCACCTCAAGTGTCTTGAAAGACGGAGATATTCTACCATATTCTCCGTCAAAATGAAAGGAGAGAGGTATGGATATCGTGAACCTTATTAATTTGATTTGTGACGAAATGCGCCCAGATCTGACTGAAACCCAACTGACCAAGTTAGAGTCTACGCTGTACAGGAACTTCAAAAATCTGCAAGTATTTGAGATGTGTACAGACATCGAAGTAGCTCCACTTGGTGGCGATGTTGGTTTAGTCAGACTTTTTATTGCCACGAAACGTCTTGCAGGAAGGGCAGAAAGCACACTTGAACAGTACAACTATGAGATATGGGTGTCGAGAACTTGCATAGGTAAGAGCTTCAAGGATACCACGACAATGGACATCAAGATGTATCTGGCAAAGATGCAGGAACATGGACTGTCACCTGTAACGCTGAACAACAAGCGCAGATACCTCAACAGCTTCTACGGATTCCTTCATGCAGAAGGGGTTATATCCGAGAACCCTGTAAGCAGAATAGATGCGATCACAGAGCCACAGAGACACAAGAAGGCATACGCTGTATCGGATATCGAGAGAATGCGTATGGTCTGCACCAACGTAAGAGACAGGGCTGTGTTTGAATTCCTTCTTTCAACCGGCTTAAGAGTATCAGAGGTGGTATCGCTCAAAGTATCCGATATCGACTTTGACCACAGACGCTTTGAGGTAATAGGCAAGGGGAACAAACAGCGCATGGCATTCTTTGATGAAGTCACGGAATTCCACTTGCAAAACTATATGAGGTGGAGACTGAAGCAGGAAGGTAAGACCTTCGATGAAATCCAGAACGAAGCACTGTTTGTCATTGAGAAGTATCCTTATTATGGCATAGCACAGAACGGTATCAGATGTATGTTGAACCGCCTTGCAGAAAAGGCAGGCGTAGAAAACGTACACCCACACAGATTTAGAAGAACATTCGCTACCACAGCACTGCACAGGCATATGCCTATCGACAAGGTGCAGGGAATGCTTGGTCATGTGAAAGTAGACACAACGCTGATGTATATAGACCAACAGAATGATTTAGAACAAGCATACAGAGCATATCTTGCATAGGAGCCGAAAGGCTCCTTTTTTATGAGGTGACTAATGAAGCTAACAGCAGAAAGCACAGTCGTAAATGACGCAAAGATCAACACAGACATTGACACAGCACAAACATCGGCAGACAATGCACAGACAAGTGCCGATAATGCTCAAGGCACAGCCGACACCGCAGTTACCAAAGCAGATAACGCACAAGGCACGGCAGACACGGCAGTAACAAAGGCAGACAATGCACAGTCAACAGCAGATTCCGCACAAGCCACAGCTAACAGTGCCAAGAACATAGCAGATACCACAGCGCAGTACTTTTGGTTCACATCAAGTGGAAGTGATACAGGTGCGCACATATCTGAAAAGACGCAAGAACAGTTTGTATCAAACCCTAGTGGCGGTAACCTTTTGGCGAGATCAAACGGCATTGCGGTGCGTGACGGTTTAACAGAACTAGCGACCTTTGGTGCTACAAGCGCAAGAATAGGTGGCACAAGCGCACGCCATGTAAATATCGCAACTGACGGTCTGCAAGTATACCAAGACGCAAATACACCTATGGCACACCTTGGCTACGGCAACGGAACATCTGCAAGCGGTCAAAGCACAGCACCATACTTCACGCTTGGAACAAGGGCAAGTGCATCGGTGGGCAACTTTTCTTTGACAGCAGGGAAAAACTGCACAGCCAACAAAGAGGCGTCTACGGCATTCGGCACAGGCACTACAACTACAAATCACAATCAGACGGTAGTGGGCAGATATAATGACCCTCGCCTTGGCTTAAATTCCTTGTTTGTGGTTGGTGACGGAACCTCAACAAGCAATGTGTCAACCGCCTTTCACGTAGAACAGGGTGGTGATACCTTTATGTCTGGCTATCTTACTGTTGAAGGGCATAGCTCACATATTGGCACTAGGAAGACAGCATATTTGTCAAGCAACAGGTCTATAACAGCAGGTACGGGCGCATACTTATGTTCACTAACGCTTGAAAAGGGTGTGTGGGTCATTACCGCAGTAGCACGGTTTCAAAGCGCTAGTGACACTTCCTATAGGCGGTTATCAATCACTACAGCTAGCACAGGAGATGATCCAACACCTAATGTGCAGGTTTCAGCTATAAATGGCACACCTACTACATTGACCGCAACAATAATAGAATACGTAAGCCCTTCTTCGGGTACAACAGAAACATATTATTTAGCGGTACTTGCAGGGAAGGCTTGCACAATGAATGCAGGTAGCGCACTAGCACCTTGGAACTATTTAAGAGCAGTACGCATAGCATAGAAAGGGGTAAATGATGTTCATAATACTTGAAACACAGACATACAAAGACGGTACTGTAGGCACGCTTATTGAATCATATACAGACCGCAATGAAGCAGAAAGCAAATATCATGCTGTGCTTTCAGCAGGTGCGGTAAGCAAAGTACCAAGACACACAGCCTTCATGCTGACAGATGACGGTTATGTAGTAAAAAGCGAATGCTACAGGCATGAAGAAAGTGAGGTGCAGAATGAAGCTGAATAACAGAGATTATGACATACTGAAGTATGTAGCCTTGATAGCGTTACCTGCCTTGCAGGTCTTCTGGCTGACAATCGGCAAAATATGGGATATTTCCTACACAGTAGAGATAGGGGCAACCATTGGGGCGGTTGCCCTTTTACTTGGCACGCTTTTGGGCGTAAGCACATCAAACTACCGTGCTGACAAGATACAGGACACATTCAACTACGATGACTTCAATGAACTGTATGAAGCAGAAAATGAGGTAGAAGACGATGAAGAAACGATTGACACAGCCGAAGAATAACAAATATTACATACGGACGGTCACAGGCGGTCTGAATGGTGCAGTAGCAGGTAGCCCTACAATCAAGGGCGCAAATGTGCTTTGCAACTGCGTAGGGTACGCCAATGGACGCTTCAATGAAGCAATCAATGATCCTAACCTTGTGGGTACTGTTTCAAAGTTTCAGTATCAGCTTACCTGCAATGCAGAAAACTTCATAGAGAGTGCCAAAAGGCAGGGGCTGAAAATATCAAGCAAGCCTGTCACAGGTGGCATCATGGTATGGCAGAAAGGCAGAACCCTTGGTGGTGGTGACGGAGCCGGTCATGTCGCTGTCGTAGAAGCTGTCTATGATGACGGTACAATACTCACTTCTGAAAGTGGGTGGGCTTCATGGGCATTCAAGACCGTCAGAAGATCAAACAGCAATGGCAGGTGGGGTCAAGCTTCAGCCTATAAATTCAGAGGTTGTATCATTAACCCTACGGTCAAATCAACTGTAGAAAAAGCACCTAAACTTGTTGTAGACGGTAAAGGTGGTGCCTGTACTGTCAGAGCAATGCAAAGGTTCTTTGGCACGATACAAGATGGTGTTATATCTGGTCAGAAGAAAGCAGAAAACAAGTACTACCCTGCGTTGACCGCTGTGGAATATGGCAAAGGCGGTTCTGCCTGTGTCAAGAAGCTACAGAAATGGGTAGGCACATCACAGGACGGTGTTCTGGGTGAAAAGACTGTAAAGGCATGGCAGAAAAAACTGGGGGTAGCCTGTGATGGCGTGTTCGGAGCAAACAGTATGCGAGCATGGCAGGAATACCTCAACGAACATGATAAGGCGGTGTATCCCACGCCAACAAACTACTACAAGGTCATAGATGTATCTGATTGGCAGAGCCAGATAGATTGGGCAAAGGTCAAGGCAGACGGTATTGTGGGTGCGATCATCAGATATGCTGATGGCAACACCCTTGATAAAAGGTTTGCCGAGAAT
>ODAI011526107.1_pt1 | contig 14304 bp, 11 predicted proteins | sample 1539321 | NCBI WGS metagenome assembly ODAI01 (sample SAMN02144231, study PRJEB22623) | gut metagenome | biome: sheep rumen | host: Ovis aries | place: New Zealand
CCAGTTTCTTTTCCTGTGCATCGACAAGGGTCGAAGTCAGGAGAACGGCCGTTCCTGTCATAAACGCCCGCCGACCGGTATCCGTTCCCTCAGAAGTCCCTTCCGGGACAGAACTGTTGGAACGTTTCCATGCGAAGCGGTAGCGGAGGGCGCCGAACTTGCAGTCCTCTATGCAGTTGAAGCAGTCGACGCACCGGCTGTAATCGATCTTATGCTCTTTGATATTGATGCAGGATGCCTTGCAGTTGTGCTCGCAGACCTTGCAGTTCTTGCATTTGTCCTTGTCGATGACCGGACGGAACATGGCGAACCGGGAGAGGAAACTCAGGGTCGTTCCGACCGGGCAGACCGCGTTGCAATAGGTTCTGCCGCCAGTCCAGGCCAGCACTCCGACAAGAACCAGTGTTCCGATGGCTACAAGAAGAACAGGCAGGCTCCTGAGCCAGACCTCTTTCCCATAGAAAGCATAGCTTCCAGCATGCTCGGCAATGCCGGCAAAGAGGTTATTGACCCAGATATAGACCGGCTGGAAAAGGCTGGAAACGATGCGGCCGAATGCGCTGTAGGGGGCCAGCAAGGCAACGAGCGGCTGGATCCCGGCGATAAGGGCGGCGACAAAAACGGCCCAGACTCCATACCGGAGCCATTTGATTTCTTTCTTGTACTGATAAGGCCTGCGGTTCTTTTTCCGCCTGAGAGCATTGACCCGGATCCTGGCGATCCCGTCCTGCATGACTCCGAGCGGACAGATTACTGAGCAATAGACTCTCCCGAAAACGAGCGTGAGCAGGCAGAGAACGATGATGACTCCCAGGTTGACGGCCATCACGGCCGGCAGGAACTGGATCTTGGCCATCCATCCGAGCCAGAGATGCAGGGCACCCGTAATGTCGAGCAGAAGCAGGGTAATCCCCGTAAAGAAGATCACTGCCAGTGCAATCCTGATTTTCTTAAGCATAGAGATATCTTAAATGATTATGTACAAAGATAATAAAACTATTTTACACGGAAATCAACCCAGACCGGGAAATGGTCGGAAGCATAGAATCCGTCGTAGAGCCGGTCATCGCAGACATACCGGAGCGGTTTGAGGCCTTTTCCCCGGAAATAGACGAAATCGATCCGTTGCTCCGAGGCGGGATCGAGCGGTTTCTTCCACCCGTTGAACGTATAGAACGGGCCTTCACGACGGGAAGGGGTCTTGTCGAAGAAATGGTAGGAATCCGTCCACCAGGTCCGGTAGAGGGTGGAGCAATCGTTGGTCTCCCGTGCGTTGAAATCGCCGACGAAGAAGGAGGGGCGCCCTTCGGGATTGTATTTTTGTTCCATCTCGATGAAGATGTGGGCATTTTCCGCATGCTGGTCTTTGTTCAGCGGAGCGTGGGTGACCATCATGAAATACTCTTTCCCCTTATTTTTCAAATCCTTGACGATCGCGCAGAATCCACCGCGGATGAATTTCCCCTTCAGATTTCCGCCAAGGTCATTGACCTGCTTGACGGAAGGCGGGTCGGAGAGCCAGAAATGATGGATTTCAAGAACTTCGAATCGGTCTTTTTTCCAGATCAGGCCATGGGCCTTGGTCCCCACTCCGTCATCTTCGTAAGGGCTGAAAAAGAACGATCCGTATTCTTTTCCGGCTGCGGAAAGCGCACGCGGGATGCTTTCCTGCTCTTCTGAATCGACCTCCTGCAAGCCGCAGAGATCGAAATCGCAGGCCATCAGGGATGCGATCAGACGGGATTCCCGCCGAGCCCAGTTGTTCTCTGCGCTGGCCTCGTCCAGCCGTGCCCTTCTAAGATTGTACGTTCCGACCCGGAGGTCCGTTTTAGCCGTTACCGGAACCGTTGACAGCGCGGCGGCCAGCGTCAGGGAAGCAAGAGTCTTGGTAATCATATGGTTCGTGTTATATAAATTCAGTCCAAAATCAACAGGGCGATGGAGGGATGGGAGAAAGTAAGGCGAACCGTATCCTCGGAGGCGCGGTTCAGTGTCGCTTTCCACCAATTGTCAAAAACGACGGCGTCTGTCGGCCAGACAAGCCCTTCGGAGCGGATCTGAAGGGAGTTGTCGGGGGAGAAAAGTGAAACTTTCCGGCCGGCTCCAAGCTCAAGGCTGCAGGAGTCGGTGACGGCGAAAGCCGTTCCGTAATCCGAAACGATTTCGATATGGATTCCCTGAAGCGCTTCCGTCCGGGCGTATTCCATCAGAAGGGAGAGATTTCCGATGGTATGATCTTCGCGTTTGCCGGTTGCGCCGAGAATATGGATATCCGTTACCTCCGGCCAGTTTTCGGCGATATACCGGACGGCCTTCGTCTGGTCATTATCGTCCTGCTCAGCGACGTGGACGATCCGGTCAGCGAATTCTTTCCTGAGCCTGGCCGGCAGGGAGTCCATGTCTCCGATGACCGTATCCGGAAGCCGTGCCTCCCCGAAAACCGCTTCTGCATGGCGGAGGAACGGAACGAGGGCGCCATCGCAGCAGACGATGCGGTCAGCCTTCCGCAGCAGGTACCGAGGATAGTCTTTCCGGGGAAAAGAACCGTTGCAGAGGATGGTGGCGTCCATGGCCTTCGTTTATTCTTCGACGGGTTTGTATTTGGCGATTTCTTCGCGGGAAGTTCCCGGGGTGGTCCGGTACCGTTCCGGATTCCGGAATCCAAGGAGGAAGGACTTGATGTCCATCCGTTTCTTCCCGGCGAGTTGGAGATCTTTCAGGGAAAGCGCGCCGTCTGAGGTCGTCACGGCAAGCCAGTTCTTCCCGTCGGAAAGGACCGTCCCAGGAGCGGGAAGCGGAGAAGGCAACAGTTCAGCGGGGAGGGGATCGCCGAAGAAAACCTTCAGCTGGACGGGATCAGCTCCTCCGTCAGGAAGAGATAGTTCCGTATAGGCGGTCGGGTAGGGGCTGAGTCCCCGGACGAGGTTATAAATATTCCGGGTCGTGTCATTCCAGTCGATATGGCAGAGTTCGCGGGTCAGTTTCGGTGCGGGTTTGAGCAGTTCGGAGCCCTGGATGAAACTGCGCTGCACACGGGTTTCAACGTTTCCTTGGATCAAGCCTTCCACCGTCTGGACGACTAGGTCGGCCCCGATCCCCATCAGGGCGTCATGGACGTCCCCGGCCGTATCGGCGGGCCCGATCCGATGTTCCTGTCGCAGGATGACACCGCCCGTATCGATCTTCTGGTCGATCATAAAGGTCGTGACGCCGGTGATGTTTTCGCCGTTGATGACCGCCCAGTTGATCGGAGCGGCGCCGCGGTACTGCGGCAAGAGGGCGGCGTGGAGGTTGAACGTTCCGAGTTTCGGCATGGCCCACACGGCCTCGGGCAGCATCCGGAATCCGACGACGACGAACAGGTCGGCCTTCAGGGCGGAAAGGGCTTCGAGGAAGGCCGGATCTTTCAGTTTCTCAGGCTGCAGGACGGGGAGTCCGCGCTCGACGGCAAATTTCTTGACGGCGCTTTCGTTCATTTTCAGCCCGCGGCCGCTCGGCTTGTCCGGAACGGTGACGACAGCGACGACCTTGTATCCGCGCCCAAGGAGCGCTTCCAGCGGGGCGACGGCGAATTCCGGCGTCCCCATATAGACGATTCTGGTTTTCTTGAACAGAGACATAATCTTGCTTTTAACGACGCGCCAGGCCGTTTTCATGCCTTCGGCGTTGAATAGGGTCGAGTCGTGGATGGCCTTCCAAGTGAGGAAAAATCCGATGGGCAGCAGGACCATCGCGGATATGAACGTACCGATGAAAGGGGTGGCAGCGCCGTCCCGGGCCAGCTTCGTTCCCGAAATATCAATGACCCAATAGAGGACGAAGAAGAGGACAGAAACGATGGCCGAGGTGCCCAGCCCGCCTTTCCGGATCAGGGCCCCGAGCGGGGCGCCGATGAAAAACAGGATCAGGCAAGCCAGTGCCTGGGCATATTTCTTCCAGATTTCGACGTGGGTCCTCCGGAGGATATAATTGTATTCGTAGGACTCGACTTCGTAGGTCGTCAGGGTGCTCTCCATCTGCCGGGCGTTGGTCGCGGCGGTCTCGTAGATGTTCCGCTGGAGCTTGGTATTCTTCCAGTTCAGGGGATGGGGAATTGCGGCGTCGGAAGTGAATTCCGTACGCCAGGCCGTGTCGAGCTGTGCTGTATGGCTCAGGGACGATTGGCGGTGAAAATCATTCTTGTGGCGTTCCAGGGCCTCGTTGGAGAGTTTCTGGAGGGAGTCCCGCCCCATGATCAGATGGGCCATATTCATCGACCGGACCTGGTCGCTGAAACGGGCGGTGTCCGATTTCTGGAAAGCATAGTTCGCCAGGGGGATGATCATTTCCTGCGAGGAGAAATGGATCTTCCTCAGGGCGAGGGTCGTGTCACGGTATTTCTTGGTATTGGTTTCCTGGTAATTGTACCCGTTATAGAGGTTGAAGGTCAGGTAGTCCTTGGCTTTCGACATCTTCATGACGCCGGAATCGGCGACGGTCACCGAGGTGTTTCCGCGTCCATGGGTATGGTCATAGACCATGACCTTGTACATCATGCCGGTCTTGTCGTTCCGGTCTCCGATGCGGAGGATATATCCTTCAATGCCGTCATAGAACGTGCCTTCCGGGATCTTGATTTCGGATTTGGTCTTTCCGATATCGTCCCGCAGGGTAAAGATCTGGTTCGTGGCGTAAGGGGAAAGGTTGTTGACCGTAAAGAAGGCAAGGATGCTGATAATCGTACTGCAGATCATCAGCGGGGCCATCAGGCGTGTCAGCGAGATGCCGGAAGCCTTCATGGCGATCAACTCGCTGTTCTCGCCCATCTGGCCGAGGGTCATCATCGAAGCCAGCAGGGTGGAAAGCGGGAGAGCAAGCGGAAGGGCCTGGCTGCAGACCCCCCAGAAAAGGAATTCAAGAATAACCGAGAGACCGAGTCCGCGCCCGACCAGCTCGTCGATATACAGCCAGAGAAACTGCATCATCAGGATAAAGATAACGACAAGCAGGATCGCGATAAACGGTCCTATGAAAGAAGTTACGATGAACTTGTCGATTTTCTTCATCCTGAAAGGGAACGGTTATGCCGTAGCGATTTCTACCAATTTCTCAAGCGCCTGGTCAAGTCCTTCGATTTGACGGCCGCCGGCCGTTGCAAGACCCGGCTGTCCGCCTCCGCCTCCCTGGATAAGCTTCGCGGCTTCCCGGATATCCTTTCCGGCATTCTTGCCTTTGGCTACGAGATCGTCCGAATACATCAGGAGCAGGTTCGGTTTGTCCGCAAAGCGGTAGGCTGCCGCAATGACAAGGTTTTCAGCATGTTTTGCAACAAGCAGGGCGACATTGCGAACCATCTGCGGGTCTGCGGACTGGGTAAAACGTGCAACTTTGATGCCGCCGATCAGTTCGGCCTTATCCTCGATGTGGGAGGCGAGTTCTGCCGCCTTTGCCATGGCGGCTTCCTCAAGCTGCTTCTTGAGGCCGGCGTTGTCCTCGACCATCTTCTGGATGGCTCCCGTCAGGTCGGGAACGTTGTTGAAGAAGCTGCGGGCGGACCGGAGCATTTCTTCCATGGCCTTGATATGGTTCTCGGCTGCGGCTCCGGTCAAGGCTTCGATTCTCCGGACTCCGGCGGCGACGGCGCCTTCGGACAGGATCTTGAAGAAGCCGATCCGTCCGGTCGCGCTGGCGTGGGTTCCGCCGCAGAGTTCGGTAGAAGGACCGAAATTGACGACGCGGACCGTATCGCCGTACTTTTCGCCGAACAGGGCGATGGCTCCCATGGCCTTGGCCTCGTCCATCGTCGCATCCCGTTTTTCCTTCAGGGGATAGTCGGCGCGGATCAGTTCGTTGACGCGGGCTTCGGTGCGGGCGATTTCTTCATCCGTCATCTTGGAAAAATGGGAGAAATCAAAGCGGAAATAATCCGGTCCCACGAAGGACCCTTTCTGCTCGACATGGGTGCCGAGGATTTCACGGAGAGCCTGATCGAGGAGGTGGGTTGCCGTATGGTTTGCAGCGATCCGTTCCCGGCGCTCCTTGTCGACCTGGAGGGAGAACGGTTCGTTGCAATGCTCGGGCAGCCGTTCGGCCAGGTGGATCGTAAGATTGTTTTCCTTGACGGTGCCGAGGATCCGGATCGATTCTCCGGAAGGATTGGTAATTACGCCGGTATCGCCTACCTGACCGCCCATCTCGGCATAGAACGGGGTTTTGTCAAAGACGAGCTGGTAGAGGATCTTATTCTTGGACTTGACGGTCCGCTGCTTCAGCAGGACGGCATTCTCACAGGAGGTCCGGTCATAACCGATGAACTCGGCTTCTTCTCCTTCGGCGAAGACATCCCAGTCCCCGAATTCATTGGCCGTGGCGTTGCGGGCGCGCTCTTTCTGTTTCTGCAGTTCCGTGTTGAATCCTTCCAGATCGACGGAATAGCCTTTCTCGGTCGCGATCAGTTCGGTCAGGTCGACAGGGAAGCCGTATGTATCGTAAAGGATGAAAGCGTCGACCCCGGGGATGACTTTCGTTTCGGCGTTTTTCGCCATATAGTCGTCCAGCATGCGGATTCCGCGGTCGAGGGTGCGCAGGAAGGCCATTTCTTCTTCACGGATGACGCTTTCAATGAGTTTCTGCTGTGCGGGGAGTTCCGGATAGGCTTCGCCCATGTCGTCGATCAGCTGCGCGACCAGCCTGCAGAGGAAGGGCTCGTTGAATCCGAGGAACGTGTAGCCGTAGCGGACGGCGCGGCGGAGGATACGGCGGATGACGTAACCGGCCTTGACGTTGGAGGGAAGCTGTCCGTCTGCGATGGAGAAAGCAATTGCCCGGATGTGGTCGGCGACGACGCGCATCGCAACCTCGGTTTCGGGGGATTCCTTGTACTTGTGGCCGGAGAGTTCTTCGATTTTGCCGATCAGGCCGCTGAAAACGTCTGTTTCGTAGTTCGAGGTTTTCCCCTGAAGGATCATGCAGAGGCGTTCGAAGCCCATGCCGGTGTCGATGTTTTTGTTCGGAAGGGGTTCGAGGTGACCGTCGGCCTTGCGTTCGAACTGCATGAAGACGAGGTTCCAGATTTCGATAACCTGGTCATTGTCCGTGTTGACGAGTTCCCTTCCGGGAATCCGGGCGATTTCCTCGTCGCTCCGGAGGTCGATATGGATTTCGGAACAAGGGCCGCAGGGGCCTGTGTCGCCCATTTCCCAGAAATTGTCATGCTTGTTCCCCAGGAGGACGTGGTCGGCGGGAAGGTGGCGGAGCCAGGCCTGCCGGGCCTCTTCGTCGAGGGCGGTCCCGTCTTCGGCGCTGCCTTCAAACACGGTGGCATAGAGTTTCGTCCGGTCGATCCCGTAGACGTCCGTCAGCAGTTCCCATGCCCAGTCGATCGCTTCGTCCTTGAAATAGTCGCCGAAACTCCAGTTTCCGAGCATCTCGAACATCGTATGGTGCCGACCATCATGGCCGACCGCCTCGAGATCGTTGTGTTTTCCACTGACCCTGAGGCATTTCTGCGAGTCTGTCGCCCGCTTGAATTTCGGGGTTGTATTACCGAGGAAAATATCCTTGAACTGGTTCATTCCCGCATTGGTAAACATCAGCGTCGGGTCGTTTTTGATTACCATCGGAGCCGACGGGACAACGGTATGTCCTTTCGATGCGAAAAAGTCCAGATACTTCTGTCTGATTTCTTTAGCCGTCATTTTTCTTACTTTTTTTGCAATAACCCACAAAAATACAACAAAAATCTCACATTCCCTTTGAAAAGAACGAAAAACGAAAAATATGGAGTTTTTTATTATATTTGCATAATATGCCCGAATTGAAACACTATAAGGTCAATCCCGAGACGCTCAAGATTGAGATCGAGGAAGTTTCCCGGCACCGTTTCGCGAAATTCGCGTTGGTCGTGGTTGCCGGTGCGCTTCTGTTCGTGGGCGTCCTCTGGCTGTATGTTTCCGTTCTCGGGCTGGATCTTCCCAAGACGGCAATCCTGAAGCGGCAGAACGTCGGGTGGGCCGCCAGGCTGGAACTGATGAACGCCCAGATCGACCAGTATGACAAGGTTCTCGGGGATCTGGAAGACCGAGACGAGCAGATCTACCGCTCCGTCTACGGTATGAACGGCATTCCTTCCGCCGTGCGTGATGCCGGTTTCGGAGGCGTCAACCGCTATGCTTCCCTGGACGGTCTGGACGGGAGAAGTGAGCTGAAAAAGACCGTTTTACGGCTTGACCGGCTGATCAAGAAAGCCTATATCCAGAGCAAATCCTATGACGAAGTCGGGGAGATGGCCAGAAGGGCCGGCGACATGGCTTCGCATATCCCCGCGATCTGTCCCTTGAGTACCGCCCCCGGTTCATTCCACATGAGCAGTCCCTTCGGCTACCGGAGCGACCCGATCACAGGCGTATCGAAATTCCATTCCGGAATGGACTTCGCCTGCCCTCCCGGCAATACGATCTACGCTGTCGGCGACGGGGTCGTTGAGAGTGCCAGCAGCGATTTCTTCGGGTACGGGAATATCGTCATCGTCAACCACGGATTCGGCTACAAGTCCCGCTACGCCCATATGAGCCGGATCGCTGTCCATGAGGGACAAAGAGTTACGCGAGGTACGGTCCTCGGCGAGACGGGCCAGTCCGGGCGGGTTACCGGTCCCCATCTCCACTATGAAATCATGTATCGGGACGACTTCGTCAATCCCTATGATTTCATGGACCTTGATCTTTCCGCCAAGGACTATGCGGAAATAATCGCCCAAAGCACGAAGAACCATGAAAAAGAATAAGAAAAAACGGTTCGGACGTCTGCTTTGGAAGTTGATCGGGTATGGGATCGCAACGGTCTCCCTTTCGATCGTTTTCTACGGACTGACCGCCCTCTTTTTCAGTACGCCCGAAGAGAAGCGCCTGCTCCGGGAGAACCGCATGTACAGGGACATGTACAGGGATCTTCAGGAGAAGGAGCAGCTGCTGGGGGATGTCGTTGAAGGCCTTCAGGAAAAGGACAATGAGATATACAGAGGCCTTTTTTATACGGAAGCCCCTGCGCCTGAACCTCTTACCGCAGCGGATGTTATCGCGGACAGTGATACCCTTTCGGACAATTTCTACCTTTCATACAGCGCGTCAAAATCCGAAACGGCCATGAAGATGGCTTCCCGGGTCGAGGATAATTTCCGGGAAATTTTCGAGACGCTGTCGCGCCGGCGGGATACGATCCCCCCCCTGACCCTTCCGATCGGGGATATGTCTTACATCCGCACCGGCGCTTCCGTCGGCATGAAGGTGCATCCTTTCATGAAAGTCGAGATGCAGCATAACGGAATCGATCTGATTGCGCGCCAGGGAGAGCCGGTCTATGCGGCAGCCCCCGGAACGGTCGTCTCGGTAGAGAAGTCGACGGGAGGGCTCGGCAATGTCGTGGAGATCAGTCACGGGAACGGTTTCATATCCCGTTATGCCTGTCTCTCAGACGTTTCGGTATCCCGGGGCAGCCGGGTCGCCGTCGGAAAGAAGATTGGGACGGTCGGGATATCCCGCGGCTCGTTCGCCCCGCATCTCCACTATGAGGTCCTCAGCGGAGGCAGGGTCCTCGATCCTGTCCATTATTTCTTCGCCTCGGTTAGCCCGGCGGAATATGCCAATATGCTCTTCATGTCAGTAAGTACAGGTCAATCAATGGATTAAAATATGGATAAGATCTTTTACTCTATCGGAGAAGTCGCCGAGATCCTGGGAGAATCGGTCTCCCTCGTCCGGTTTTGGTCGAACAGTTTCCCCGCCTTCATCAAGCCGGACCGCAATGCCAAGGGGAACCGGCGGTTCTCACCGGAAGATCTCGAGACGTTCAAGCAGATCCACCTGCTGGTCAAAGGAAACAGGATGACGCTTGAAGGCGCTGAGAAGAAACTGCGTGAAGACCGTAAGAAAGTCAACAGCCGGGCCAAGGCGATCGACTGCCTGAAAGAAGTCCGAAAGCAACTGGTTCTTGTCCGGAAAGAATTATGAGAGTAGGAGATATCATCCGTGCGGTCGAGGAATTCGCTCCGCTCGGAATCCAGGAAGACTGGGACAACAGCGGTCTCTGCATCGGTGCGGAAGAAGATGAAACGAAAGGCGTGCTGGTCGGTTTCGACTGTACGCCGGAACTGATCGACGAGGCGCTTGAGTGCGGGGCGGACATGGTCATAACCCACCACCCGCTTCTTTTCCGGGGAATCAAACGGATTGACGGAGCGGATCCGGTCGGCGCGGCCCTTGTCAAGGCGGTCCGGGGCGGGATTGCCGTCTATGCCGCCCATACGACGGCCGATAAGGTCATCGAAGGTGTCAGCGGGGCGATGGCCCGGAAACTGGGTCTCCGGAATATCGGGATCCTTTGCCGGGAAGAGGACGGGATCGGACTCGGAGCCGTAGGGGATCTTCCGGAGCCTCTTTCTGCCGGGGAAGTGCTTGCCTTGGTCAAAGAGCGTTTTTCCCTGCCCCTTATTCGTTCCTCCCGCCCGGTAGAAGGGCCGGTCAGGCGCATTGCAATGTGCGGGGGGGCGGGTTCCGATATGATCGGGGACGCCCAAAGGGCGGGGGCCCAGCTCTACATCACCGGAGACCTTTCCTATCACCGCTTTGCGGTTCCGGACGGGTTCATGGTCGCTGATATCGGCCATTTTGAGAGTGAAGTCGAGATTGTGTCCATTTTATTTTCATGGATACGGAAAAAATTTCCTACCTTTGCAGTTCGCATCAGCGAGAAATTAAATAGCAGTAACCTTGTGCATTACTACCTGTAATCAATACAAATCACTATATGGCAACTAGCAAGACAAAGATCAAGAAAGTCGAGACCCCGATTGACCAGAGGGAAACCTTTACTTCCCTCCAGAAGAATTTCGCGGATTCCGACCTGAGCGTCGAGGAAAAACTCAAAACCCTCTACGAACTCCAGCATGCTGATTCGGAGATTGACAAGATTCTCCAGTTCCGCGGCGAACTTCCCGCAGAAGTCGAAGCCCTTGAGAATGAGATTTCCGACCTGAAAGCGGAACTCGCGGCACAGAACGAGGTTATCGACGAGTTCACCCGCTCCATCGCCCAGAACAAGCAGGATATCGTCGACTGCGAGAATGCGATCGCCAAGTATCAGAAGCAGATTGAGACGATCTCCAACAGCCGTGAGTACGACTCGCTCAACAAGGAGATCGAGAATCAGGAGCTGCTCCACCAGATCGCTGAAAAGAACATCGCTGACATCAAGTACGAAATCGCCGGCCGCCGCAGCGAAATCGAGGATATCAAGGACCATATCGCGATCCGTACCGAGGATCTCAAAGCCAAGAAGGAAGAGCTTGCCCAGATCGTAGACTCGACTTCCAAGGAAGAGAAAGAGCTCAGGACCCGTCGCGACGCCTGCGCCGCCAAGATCGACGCCCGTACGATGAGCGCTTATGAGCGGATCCGCGCCAGTGTCCACAATCATCTGGCCGTCGTTTCCGTCCACAACGGAGACTCCTGCGGAGGTTGTTTCAATACCATTACCCCGCAGCGGCTCGTCGAAATCGCGTCCAACAAGAAACTCATCATCTGCGAGCACTGCGGACGTATCATTATCAATCCCGATTTCGAATAGAATCCCATGCCTGAGGCCGTCAGAAGATCTTCCCGGAAAAAGGACAGCGTAAACCTGGATGCACTGGGACTGGAGATGGGCAATAAGCCGCCCCAGGCCCTGGACGTCGAGGAGGCGGTCCTGGGTGCTATGCTCGTGGAGCCTGCCACGATCGACGAGTCGATGGAAGAGCTTACGAAGGAGTGTTTCTACGATCCCAAGCACAGGATGATCTTCGAGGCGATGGCCGAACTCGTTACGGAGCATTCGGCGGTCGACCTGATTACCGTCAGCGAGAAACTCCGTTCGAAAGGGAATCTCCAGGAGATCGGCGGTCCGGTCGCCCTGGCAGCGCTCTCCCAGAAGATCGGTGCCGCCGCCCACATCGAGTACTATATCAAGATCCTCAAGCAGAAGACGATCCAGCGCGACTTGATCACGGCTTCCCACGAGATCCTGAAGCAGTCCTATGACGATTCGACGAATGTCGATGATCTGATAGACAACGCCCAGACGAAGATTTTCGAGGCAATCCGCTCCAGCGTCAAGAAAGATGTGCAGGATGTCGGTTCCCTGATCAACGAGGCGATGGACGATATCCAGAAGCTCCAGGGAACGACAGGGCTGAGCGGAGTACCGAGCGGCTATCCTTCCATCGATACCGTGACCCAGGGCTGGCAGCGTTCCGATCTGATCATCCTGGCGGCGCGTCCCTCCGTCGGTAAGACGGCATTCGCACTGAATATCGCACGGAACGCCGCCGTCGACCACAATATGCCGGTCGCCGTATTCTCGCTCGAAATGTCGGCTATCCAGCTTGTCAAGCGGTTGATGACCTCCGAGTCCGGCCTGCCGGCCGACAAGATCAAGGGCGGACAGAAACTGGATAAGTTCGAATGGGTCCAGTTGGAGGATACGCTTCGGAATCTGTCCAAGGCGCCGCTCTACATCGACGATACGCCGGGCATTCCGCTGATGGAATTCCGTACGAAAGTCAAGCGTCTTGTCAAGCAGCGCGGAGTGCGGCTTGTCGTCGTCGATTACCTGCAGCTGATCCAGGGCCCTCCTGAACTCCGGACCAACCGGGAGCAGGAAGTGGCCGCGATTTCCCGTACCCTCAAGGCGACGGCGAAGGAACTGGATATTCCGATCATCGCCCTGTCCCAGTTGTCCCGTAATTCCGTCCAGCGGGCGGGAGCGACCGGGAAACCCCAGCTGAGCGACCTTCGTGAGTCCGGGTCCATCGAACAGGATGCCGACCTTGTTATCTTCATCCACCGTCCCGACTATGTCGGCATGGCTGAGAGTATCGAGGATCGTGAAAAGACCTATATTATTATTGCCAAGCACCGTAACGGAGAAACGAAGGATATCCCGATGCTCTTCAAGAGCGAAAAGATCCGCTTCGTGGAGATGGATGCCTCGCTGGACATGCAGGCGGCGTCCATGGTTACGGACAGTCGGATGAACAGCGTATCCGATTTCGACGATATCGCTTTGAACTCTTCTGATCCATGGCAATAGAAAGCATTTCCCACAGAGGCGAGGTCGTGGATATCAATCCGCAGGGTACGACGGTCCGGTTCATTTCGGAGTCCGCATGCTCCTCCTGTCACGCCGCCGGTCTCTGTGGCATGTCCGAATTCAAGGAGAAGACGCTTGTCGTGCCGACGGATCCCCGCGGCGGCTATGCCGTCGGGGATGAGGTGGAAGTCCTGCTTGCCGCGACAATGGGTTTCAAGGCGGTTTGGATCGCCTATATGATCCCCCTGGCCGTTTTGTTTGCGGTCTTCTTCGGCACTTCCGCCCTCGGACTTCCGGAGGTATGGGCCGGGGTGGCAGCCATCGGCGGCGTCGGGCTGTACTACCTCGGCGTCTATCTGCTTCGGGACCGTCTCTCCGATGAATATGTATTTACGATAAAAAAGAAATAACCAATCATTTAATCAAAATGTCTCAAATCATCATTTGGACCATAGCGATCATAACCGTCCTCGGTCTCCTGCTCGCCCTCGTCCTCTACCTCGTAGCTGAAAAGTTCAAGGTTGTGGAGGATCCGAGGATCGACGAGGTGGAGAAGGTGATGCCGGGCGCCAATTGCGGCGGCTGCGGTTTCGCCGGTTGCCGGGCTTTTGCGGAAGCGGCGGTCAAGGCTCCGAACCTGGACAACAATTTCTGTCCGGTCGGGGGCAATGACGTGATGGCAAAGGTGGCTGCGATCCTCGGGTATGAGGTCAAGGCCAAGGCCCCGATGGTTGCTGTCGTCCGTTGCAACGGCAGTTGTACCAACCGGCCTACAGTGAATACCTATGACGGCTATCCTTCCTGCAAGGTCAAGGCGGCGCTCTATAGCGGGGATACCGGATGTGCTTTCGGTTGCCTTGGTTGCGGGGATTGTGTCGCAGCCTGCCAGTTCGGAGCCCTTTCGATGGATCCCCAGACCGGTCTTCCGGTCGTCGATGCCTCGAAATGCACGGCATGCGGAGCCTGTTCGAAAGCTTGCCCGAAGGGCATCATCGAACTCCGGCCGCAGGGTCCGCGCGGCATGCGTATGTATGTAAGCTGTGTCAATAAAGACAAAGGTCCTTCCGCCAAGAAGGCCTGTGCGGCGGCTTGCATCGGCTGTGGAATCTGCGCAAAGACCTGCCGTCACGGTGCGATTACTGTCGAGAACAATATCGCTTATATCGATCCGGAGAAATGTAAGCTCTGCCGCGAATGCGA
>ODAI012043109.1_pt1 | contig 14303 bp, 13 predicted proteins | sample 1539321 | NCBI WGS metagenome assembly ODAI01 (sample SAMN02144231, study PRJEB22623) | gut metagenome | biome: sheep rumen | host: Ovis aries | place: New Zealand
AAGCGGGACCCTTACCGGGCTTGACATGCTGGAAATAGACTACCTGGCAAGGCTTGCCGTTGTAGTTGATGAACAGTCCGTTCTTAAAATCTGCAGTTGTTGCCATATAATGAATGAATTAATTATTCTTTTGCCAAACATGCAAATTTAACTAATTGCCTCTTTTATTGCAAATAAATTGTTTTCCTTCATTTTACTTGGCGAATAGATTCTTCACTTCGTTCAGAATGACAGTGGGATGATGACAGCGGGATGGCCCTGATGGCTTCGGCGACTTCCTCAAGGAGCCAGCGGGGAGTGGAGGTCGCTCCGCAGATCCCGACTTGGTCGTCGGGATGGAACCATGAAGGGTCAATTTCCTCCTGACTTGAGATGTGATAAGTCCGGGGGTTCCTGCTGAGGCAAAGGTCACAGAGAACCTTTCCGTTTGAGCTGGAAGCTCCTGACACAAAGATGATTATGTCGTGCGATTGGGCAAAGGACGTGAGCTCCTCATGCCTTGAGGCAACTTGCGAGCAGATGGTGTTGTGGATGGTCAGACCGGCGGTTGCCCTCTTGGTGAGGGAGTCGCAGATGCGTGAATATTCAGTCGGACTCTTGGTCGTCTGAGAGAATATTTCCAGCGGGACGTCAGTCCTGATCGTTCCGTCCTCCAGTGCGGAGAGAAGCATGTCCATATTCTCAATCACGACCGCATCGCCACCGACCTGGCCCAACAGCCCCATCACCTCCGCATGACCCACCTTCCCGAAAATCACAATCTGCCTTTGCGGACTATACGTCTTCCTAATGTCTTTTTGGAGCTTCAGGACAACGGGGCAGGTACAGTCAATGACATTGATTCCAACCTTCCGGGCGAGCTCGTAGGTGGAAGGCGGCTCGCCATGAGCGCGGATCAGAAGAGTCTCAGATGTGGGATCGGGAATGTCCGCGATGTCTTCTTTGCTGATCGTGACAAGCCCTTTCGCGCTGAGCCTTGCGAGTTCAGCCTCATTGTGGACTATTGCCCCGAGGGAATAAAGCTTCTTTCCCGGATGAGCATCCAGGAATTCCTCAGCCTTGCTAATTGCCCTGATGACTCCTCCGCAGAAGCCAGAGCGTTTGTCGATCTCGACCGAAAGAGCCATTATTCAAGAATCCCGAACTTGCCTTGGCAAAGACCCTGGAACCAGACAGTCTCCTCATGCAGAGTCATGTCGGAGTTATCCAGGACGTAGGCGTCAGCCGCACGTGAAAGAGGGGAGACCTCCCTGTGGGAATCGATGTAGTCCCTCTCGAGGAGGTTTTTCATGACTTCTTCCATCACCGGCTCTTGCCCCTTCATTTTCATCTCGTCGAAACGCCTCTGCGCCCGTACCTCTGGCGAAGCGGTCATGAATATCTTGACTTCGGCATCGGGAAAGACTGTCGTGCCGATGTCGCGGCCGTCCATCACAACCCTTTTCCGGAGCCCGAAAGCGTGGAGTTTCTCATCCACAAAGTTCCTTACAAAAGGAATGGCGGAGACAGGACTGACGTGGCTGGAGACCTCCAGGGTGCGGATGTCCTGCTCGACACGGCGTTCACCTATGTAAGTCCCATCGATCTTGAAATCAAGGTCAAGGGTCTCCAGGGCAGTCTTCAGGCGGGTCTCGTCGATCTTGCCTTCTTCGTTGATGATCCCGGTCTCGAGAGCGTGGAGTGTGACTCCCCGGTACATCGCTCCGGAGTCAAGGTAGAGGAATGAGTACTGTTCGGCAATGAGCTTCGCCAAGGTGCTCTTGCCAGTTGATGAGTAGCCATCGATGGCTATGATGATGTCTGGAATATTCATAATGACAAAAATATCAAAATTCCGAGAAAAAAGTCCGATATTTGCTATAAAGAAGATATCAAAAGACAATCCGACATGAAGATTCTGATAGTTGATGATGAAAGAGCGATTCGTAATTCCCTCGGCGAGATCCTGACAGATGAGGGTTATGAGGTTGACACTGCTGAAGATGGGCCTTCCGCTCTTGAGAAAGTAGACAAAGAGCGCTTCGATGTCATTTTCTGTGACATCAAGATGCCAGGGATGGATGGGACAGAGGTCCTGCAGAAACTCGTAGAGGACGGAGTGGATTCCGCCATTGTCATGATCTCTGGCCACGGAGACATTGAGACCGCTGTCGACTGCATCAAGAAAGGAGCCTTCGATTTTATTCAGAAGCCATTGGATCTCAATAGGATCCTCATCACGATAAAGAACGCTACCGACAAGGTGAGCATCGTCAAAGAGAACAAACAGCTCAAGAAAAAAGTCTATGGCCAGAAGATGATAGGGGAGTCAGCCGCGATTCTTCAGATAAAGGACATGGTAGACAAGGTCGCCCCTACAGATTCCAGGGTTCTGATCATGGGACCTAACGGTTCCGGAAAAGAGCTTGTGGCGAGGAGCCTTTTTGAGCAGAGCGAGAGAAACTCTATGCCATACATCGAGGTCAACTGCGCCGCTATTCCTTCGGAACTTATTGAGAGTGAGCTGTTCGGGCATGAGAAAGGTTCTTTCACATCGGCCATAAAGCAGCACAAGGGAAAGTTCGAGCAGGCGGATGGTGGTACCTTGTTCCTTGATGAGATCGGTGACATGAGCCTTGCCGCCCAGGCCAAGGTTCTTCGCGTGCTTCAGGAAAAGAAGCTTTCGAGGGTCGGAAGTGACAAGGACATAGTTGTTGATGTCAGGGTCATAGCCGCGACCAATAAGGATCTTCGCAAGGAGATCGAGAAAGGTAATTTCAGAGAGGACTTGTACTACAGGCTGAGCGTCGTGGTCATCAGGGTGCCGTCGCTTGACGAGAGAAAAGATGATATTCCTCTGCTTGTGGATCATTTTGTCCAGCAACTTAGCGCGGAGAAGGGGATGCTGGCGAGGTCGTTCTCACCCGAGGCCATCAAGCTTCTGCAAGAGAAGTCCTGGCCTGGGAATATCCGTGAGCTGGGCAATGTCGTCGAGAGGCTGATGATCTTCGGAGGCAATCCAGTGAGCGCCGAGGATGTCAGGACCTACGTCATTCCGATTCAATAGCTTTCTTGATGGTGGTGTCCACCTCGAGATACATCTTGTAGAAAGCGTTTTCCCCGAGTTTGGAATATCTTCCGATCAGCGCCCTTAGCTGAGGAAGAAGATATTCTTCCGTCTCATCCCATTCTTCTTTTGAACAGGTTATTCCGTCGACCCTTGAGGCATATTCCCTGAATCTGGCAGGAATGTCCATGTTGTCAAGGACCCGGTTGAGCTGGTCGAAATCATCTATCCCTGAGATAGTTCCCTTGTGACGGTCGAACATTTCCGAGGAGAATCTCATCGCCGTAGCTTTCTTGTTGCAGGCGATGTAGAAATTGGTGGCCCTGGTCGTGTCAATCGGGACGAAGACATCCGGGATGATTCCGCCGCCGCCGTAGACGGTCCTTCCTCCGACAGTTTTGTAGGCCGCGGTGGAGTCGACCTTTATGCTGTCGGCGTCGTACATTTCCCCGCCGGAGTAGCGCTTGTAGATGTCGTATCTGTAGTCATCTGAATATGGCTTCTGGATGCACCGGCCGGAAGGAGTGTAGAACCTGGCGACTGTAAGACGTAGTCCGGATCCGTCGCTGAAATACAGGGGCTCCTGGACAAGACCCTTCCCGAAAGAGCGTCGGCCGATGATCACGCCTCGGTCGTTGTCCTGGATGGCTCCAGCGAATATCTCGCTTGAGGAGGCGCTGGACTCGTTGATGAGGATCGCGAGGGAGATGTCTTTCAGTATTCCCTTTCCGTCAGCCCGGTAGTTCTCTTTTTTGCGGTGAAGGCCTTGCATATAGACAATCTCATCACCTCTTTCTAGAAACATGTTGCTCAGGAGCAGAGCCTGGTCGAAGTACCCTCCTGTGTTGTCCCGGAGGTCCAGGATCAGCTTTTTCATCCCCTGGGCGAGCAGTTTGACAGAGGCCGCGCTGACTTCGTTGAAAGTCGTCTTGGAGAATTTTGAGAGTTTGATGTATCCCGTAGTGTCATTTGCCATGAAAGCCGCGTCGACGCAATGAACCGGGACTTTCCCTCTGGTAATGTCGAAGGGGATAGTCTCTTTCCCTCTCCCGACAGTTATCTTGACCTTGGAACCTGCTGGGCCCTTCATCCTGCGGACCATACTGTCCTGAGGGAAGCCGACTCCAGCGATGACTTTGTCATCAACCTTGAGGATTCGGTCTCCCTGGAGGAGTCCGGCTTTCTCTGAAGGCCCTCCTGGAATGACCTCAATCACTGTCGCGGTGTCGTTGGGAACGTTGAACTGGATGCCGATCCCGTCGAAATTTCCGGCCAGATCTGTCTCTGACTCAGTGAATTCCACCGGGGGCATGTAGACCGAGTGGGGATCCAGCTTGGCAAGGGCGGCGACTATGGCTGATTCGGTCACCCCCTCGTTGTCGACGGTGTCAACATAGTTCTTGTCGATCTGGTCCAGGATAAGGTTCAGCTTGCGCCACTGGCCGTATTGGACATTATAGAAATGTCTTTTTTGACGGTAAGCGTTGTAGGTCGTGACGGCCAAGGCTCCGACCAGAATCCCTAGGACGGCGATCAGAACGGGGGTGAATCTCTTCATATTCAATCAACTTTCTCGACCTCGACACCGGCTCGGCGGAGGAGGTCCACACCGTCTGTCAGACGGTACTCGTCTTTGTAGACAACTCTTTTTATTCCGGATTGGATGATCAGTTTGGAACATTCAAGGCAGGGGGATGCGGTCACATAAAGAGTCGCTCCCTGGCTGCTGTTGCCGGATTTGGCTACCTTGGTGATGGCATTCGCCTCAGCATGAAGGACATAGGGCTTTGTCACACCGTTCTCGTCCTCGCAGATGTTCTCGAAACCAGAAGGGGTGCCGTTGTAACCATCTGAGATTATCATCCTGTCCTTGACGATCAAAGCTCCGACCTGGCGTCTTTTACAGTATGAGTTCTTGGCCCAGACCTCGGCCATCTCAATGTATCTGGAATCGAATTTCTCCATCACTTTCCGGTTCTTTGGTAGAGGTATCTCTTGATCGAGCGCTTAGGAGTCCTCTCGAAGTCCTCAGGCATGAACTCGATCTTCTTGATCTGGGCGTAGCCCGGAATCTCCTTGTTGATGTCAGGAAGGACTCCGTTGAGAGTCTTCTCAAGCTGGTCCCTGGTCATCCCGTCAAGCTCGGCCTGATGGTAGTCAGGGTAGATCAGCGCGGTGAGACCGCCATTGTCCTCAATGACAAGTGAATCAACGACATAGGCGACAGCATTGATCACGGATTCCAGCTCCTCAGGATAGATGTTCTGGCCGTTGGGGCCGAGGATCATGCACTTGCTGCGTCCCCTGATGAAGAGGTATCCGTCCTTGTCGATGATACCCATGTCTCCGGTCCTCATCCAACCGTCCTCGGTGAACAGGCTGGCTGTGGCCTCCTCGTTCTTGTAGTAGCCGAGGCAGTTGTTGGGACCCTTGCACTGGATCTCTCCCTCGATCCGCTGGGGATCTTCAGAGTCAATCCTGATTTGCATGTTGTAGGCGGCTTTTCCGCAGGAATAGAGCTTCTTGTCGTTGAAGTGGTCGTAGGCGATGATCGGGGCACACTCAGTCATGCCATAGCCGACTGTGTAAGGGAAGTCAATGTCCCAGAAGAACTTCTCCACCTCCTTGTTGAAAGCGGCTCCACCCATAATGACCTCGACGAAATTGCCTCCGAAAGCATTTACAAGCTCGGTACGGATCTTCTTGCGGACCATGTCGCTCAATCCTGGGATCTTCAGCATCGTCTTGATGCTGCCTTTCTCTATCATCTTCTGGATCTTGGACTTATAGACCTTCTCAATGATGAGGGGGACGGCAATGATAATGTTTGGCTTGACCTCCTGCAGGGCCTGGGTGATGATCTTAGGGCTGGGAACCCTTGTGAGGAAATGGACGTGCATTCCGATCGTCATCTCGAAAAGGAACTCGAACATCATCCCGTACATGTGGGCGGTGGGGAGCATCGAGACGACATTGGACTTGCAGTTGAGCTCAGGAAGGACGTGCTTGGCGAACTGGATGTTTGAGCAAAGCGCGCGATAAGGTATCATCACACCCTTGGAGAATCCGGAAGTTCCTGAAGTGTAATTGATCATCGCCATCTCGTTGGGAGAATCCTTGTAGTAGTTGAGATCCTCGGGCGAGAAGGTGTTGGGATGACGTTTCCCGAAATATTCGTTCATGTGCTCCCTGGCCTCCACGATCCTGTCGTTCTTGGCGTAGAGCAGCTGGAAAGTGTTGATTCTGACGACGGCGTACACTCCCGGCATTTCCTCAGGGCTCAGACCTTCCCAGATCACGTCGTCGACGAACAGGACTTTCGCTTCAGAATGGTTGACCAGGTAGTGGATGTTCCCGGGCTTGAACTCGTGGAGGATCGGGACAACGACGGCGCCATAGGTCATCGTGGCCAGATAGCTGACGGCCCAGTTGACCTGGTTACGGGCGCAGATAGCGACCTTGTCGCCTTTGTGGAGGAAGCATTTCTCGAAAGCGATGTGCAGCTTCTCGATCCTCCTGGCGACATCTCGGTAGCACAGGCTTACTCCTTGGTAGTTGGAGAGCGCTAGCCTGTCCCAGTTCTCTTTGAAACTCTTTTCAATGAGTTTGTTAACTGATTCGAACTTGAATTCGTCCATCGTATTACCGTTTTTCTTTTTCTAGTTTGAAAACCCTTTCTTTGCCATCATGGCACTTCGCCGTGAAAGCTCCTTTATCATTTATTGTGATCTCGCTGTCGGGGCGGATCATCTTCTTGTCCACGCCTTTGATGACAGGCTCACCTCCTTCAAAGGGACACACGAAGGCCTGACGTGAGGTCCTGACGATCCAGTACCTTTTTCCTTCACCTTCTAGAAGCTCCGGGAGGCTCTTTATCGTCTCCTCAGAGGTTATTCCCTTCCAGTAGGGGGCCTGCTTGCCGTCGAGGCTGTACAGACCGACGGTGTTGTCCTTGAAGAGGACCATGGCGGAATAGTCCCGGGTCCCTTCGAAGTCATACACCTCAGGACCTACAGCGATTTTCTTGCCAAGATCCACGGGTGTGCCCCCAACGAAGCGTCCCAACCTGTCAATCATGTATAATTTGGTGTCGGCGGCGAAGAGGTATTGCAGCTTTTCGTTCTTGTAGAAATCCACCTCCTTGACGTAACCGCAGAACGGGTACTTGAAGGGAATACCCCATTTATCTTTCCCATTCTCATCCTTGAGGACTATCGACAGATGGGAATTCTGGTAGAGAGTGTTAATCTTACCGGTGGCGCTGTTCATCACTTTGAACTCGCCATTTGTGACGGCCACTGTGGTGTCCCTGACCGATGGCATCGGCATCCTTCCACCAGGGATCTCGGCTCTAGAGAGGTCCAGGAGCAGTCCCATTTTGTCTCCTTTGGACAGTGCGGAGACTGTGACCGGCACATAAGAGACTCCAGAGATGACATTGCGGAAACCATCGGCCATCATCGGACTGAAAGACGTCCCGATGAGGTTGGGATCCTCAGTCATTGAGTGATACATCCAGAACCCGCAGCCTTTCTGGGGAATCCTGTCGCCCAGGCCACAGGCTGACAGCCTTTCTCTTAGGCTCTCATAGGAAGTGTTGGAGAGCTCATCGACACATTCCCTGGGCCCCACGACGGTCCATCCTTTAATCACAGCGTAGACTGACTCTTCCTCTGCTGTGAAGATCTCTCCGAAGACCGTCTTGGCGTAGCCGGAGCGATTCTCAAAGGAGTCTATCCCCGAGTCGGCCGTCTTGCCTCCGCCTTTAAGGAAAAGCATCTGGCGGAGCCTTCCTCCAAAGTGCAGATTGACAATGGCTATCTCTTTCAGATCCATGGATTTGACCCAATCCTCGGCGGACTTCCCGTTCTCTTTTTTCTGTCTGGAGAGCTGTGCCTCGTATTTATCGAGCCGGGCTTTCGCGTCAAGATAGTTTCTGTAGGCCTTCAAGTACGAGGATATGTTCCCGATGGGCAGGTCGATGATGAAATCGGTGTTGGCCGGCACAACGTCCGCTATGGCGACAGGGCCTGTGCCCGCATGACGGGTGACGTTCATGTAGTAGGAGGGATCGCTGTTGTAAAGCATAGTCCCTTCCATAGAAACGCCACTATGGGAAGAGCGCGTGACGCTGAAGGCGGTCCAGCTGGCGATCTCTTTGAAGAAATCGCTGAATTTGCGGTACTTGCGAGCCAGGTAGGCGTCTAGGATGTTGTCTGAATAGGCGTTGTTGACAAAGAGAATGTCACTACCGGCGGCTTGCTGGGCAAGCTCGGCGAATCCATTAGACTCTATCACGGAATGCCCCTCGGCCAGATGCCTGACTGAGGAGTTCGCTATTGTTTCCGAGGATGAGATCATGATCAAGTCTCCGCTGACTTTGGTGAAAAGTCCTGCGGAGTCTGCGACAGCCCTGAGTTTGGCAGCGTCGTTCCATGTGGAGTCGGAAACCTCCTTGCTGGACTTGACGACCAGAAGCGGTGGCATGTCCTTGCTGTAGTGGATTGACAAGATGGCTGGATCTTTTTTCAGGCCATCAAAAGACTCGGTGGTGAGCTTGTCAAACTTGCGGGATGTCAACTGGCGGAAAATGGCAGTTGTGTCTCCAAGGAGCTCCATAGCTCTTGAGAAGTTCTTGACACAGAAGACAATAGCCGCATCGGAGGGAATGGCCTCGATCAGAGCGTGCTGTTCAATGAACTGCCCGGTGTCGACCGTTTTCTTTTCCTTACCTTTCCCGGAATACAAAGAGAAGATGGCTACGGCAATACCCCCGGCGAGGATGACGCTTAGGGCTATTAGAAGGTACAGTGTCTTTCTACTCATTGCGCCACGAACATGTAAACGATGTTGCCTAGTTGTCTTGGCGGAGCCGATGTCGAAGCGGAGAACTTGGACAAGCGGGCCGCCCTGACAGCGAAATCCCTAAGGCACCTGTCGGACGACGAGGCATCCTCCTGCACCTTGGCGTTAAGAACGTTACCGGATGGATCCACTGTGATGATGACTGTGACATGACCCGCTCCCAAGCATCTGTAAGCGGGGATGGACAGCCGGCTGGCCTTCCTTCCGTCAAGAGAATAAGAGACCACTGAAGGGCCGCTGTAAGACTGCTTCTTCGGGTCTTCCTTTTTCACCACGGGTTTGTTGACAGCAACGTAATCGTCGTCCGGCTCGTCGGCCTTGAACCCGTCTTTGAGCTCCTGGGCGAGTCTTTCGGCGTCTTTGTAGAGCTGTTCGGCGTTAGTGTTCCGGTCGTCCTTCAAGGTGGAACTCCTGTCCACCGCGATATTCCGGATCGGCACACCTGACGCTGAGGCCAGAAGTTGGTCGAGCCTGTCGCTGACTTCTTCCTTGAAATTCTCCTCAGCCTTCTTTTTCTCGACCTCTTCCTGCTTGGTGAAGTCGAGAACGAAGGTGTTCTCGCCCTTCAGGGCGGCTCCTATCTGACAAGCCAGAAGCACGATGATAATCACCAGATGGAATATCACCGTGATGTAAAGTCCTGCCTTGTCCTCGCCGCGCATAGGCCTACTTCGCCTCCTCTTTCTTCTTCTCCCTGAGGGATTTCTCCACTGTGGCTGAGATCATGTTGATCGCTACCTGGTTGTGGCCTCCCTGCGGGATTATGATGTCAGCGTACCGCTTGCTGGGCTCGATGAACTGGAGGTACATCGGCTTGACTGTCTTTGTGTAGCGCTCGATGACGGTCTCCACGGTCTTGCCTCTCTCAAGGATGTCCCTTGCCATGACTCTCATCAGACGGTCGTCATCATCCGCATCCACGAATATCTTGATGTCCATCTGGTCGCGGAGCTCTTTGCAGGAGAAAATGAGAATACCCTCGATGATGATCACGTCAGCGGGAGCCACCCTGACTGTCTCCGTCTTTGAGCGGGAGCATGTGATGTAGGAATATACCGGCTGCTCAATGGTTTTCCCCTCCTTGAGCTCGGCGAGCTGCTGGCAGAGAAGCTTGAAGTCAATGGCGTCCGGATGGTCGAAATTGATCTGCTGCCTTTCTTCCATGGGAAGATGGCTGGAATCCTTGTAGTAGGAGTCCTGCGGGATGATCACGACTTTCTCCTTGAGCCTGCTTGTGATCGCGTTGACCACCGTGGTTTTTCCTGAGCCGGAACCACCGGCTATTCCTATGACTAACATATCGTTGATTATTAGAATTCGGCGTTTTTGGGAGTCCTCGGGAAGGGGATGACATCACGGATGTTGGACATTCCGGTGACGAAGAGAAGCAGCCTCTCGAATCCCAGCCCGAAGCCACTGTGGGGAACAGTTCCGAAGCGGCGGGTGTCAATGTACCACTCGAGGTTCTTGCGGCTCATTCCGAGTTCGGTGATCCTGCGCTCGAGCTTCTCCAGGGAGGCTTCCCTCTCGGAACCGCCGATGATCTCACCGATCTTCGGGAACAGGACATCCATGCCCCTTACGGTCTCCCTTCCGGGGGCGCATCCGTCGTTCTGTTTCATGTAGAAGGCCTTGATCGATTGCGGGAAGTCGGTGAGAATGACCGGCTTGCCGAAATGCTTCTCGACCAGGTACCTCTCGTGCTCGCTCTGGAAGTCGGTGCCCCAGCTGACCGGGAACTCGAACTGGGTGCCGTTCTTGACAGCCTCTTCGAGGATCGTCACGGCATCGGTGTAGGTCAGTCTCTGGAACTCAATGCCAAGAACGCTGCGGAGTCTCTCGATGAGGCCCTCATCGTACTTGTTGTTGAGGAATGTGAGGTCGTCCATGCAATTGTCAAGCGCATATTGGACAAGATATTTGACAAACTCCTCGGCGAGGACCATGTTGTCATTGATGTCGTAGAAAGCCATTTCCGGCTCGATCATCCAGAACTCGGCGAGGTGTCTTGGGGTGTTGGAGTTCTCTGCCCTGAAAGTCGGCCCGAAGGTGTAGATCTCGCCGACCGCTGTCGCGCCGAGCTCACCCTCAAGCTGGCCGCTGACGGTCAGGCTGGTCTTCTTGCCGAAGAAGTCCTTTGAGAAGTCTACCTTACCATTGTCCTTCTTAGGTACATTCTCGAGATTGAGAGTTGTGACCTGGAACATGTCGCCGGCGCCTTCTGCATCCGACTCGGTGATAAGAGGCGTGTTGAGGTACACGAAACCCTTGTCGTTGAAGAACTTATGGATAGCGAAGGCCATCGAGTGACGGATCCTCAGAATCGCTCCGAATGTGTTGGTCCTGGGGCGCATGTGGGCCACGGTGCGGAGATATTCCAGGGAAGTGTCCTTTTTCTGGAGGGGATACCTCATCGGGTCGCACTCTCCCAGAACCTCAATCTCCGATGCCTGGATCTCAACAGCCTGACCGCTACCGACGGACTCCACCAGCACACCTTTGACCGCGAGGCTCGCCCCGGTTGTCACCTTGGCGATGAGACTCTCGTCGAAATTGGCCATGTCCGCCACGACTTGTATGTTGTGGACAGTCGATCCATCATTCAGGGCGATGAATTTGATCTGTTTGTTACCTCTTTTTGTCCTTACCCAACCCTTAGCCAGGACCTCTATTCCAGGTGCTGCTTTGAGTAGGTCTTTCACCTTTGTTCTTGTCAATTCGCTCATTTCCTTCGAAACTTTACATAATCCCACAAATATACTAACAAAAATACTAACAAATTCTTTTTTGTCACACAAATAAAAGGTGCGGCCCAGGATAGGGCCGCACCTGAAACATGTCAGTCTTTCATAACACAGGGGCGGCTATTATTCGCCAGCCTACTGCCCCATTGATTCCTTGATCTTTTTCAGGATATAACTTTTATAGCTTTCGAACAGAAATATTGCCGCCGGAGCCTTTATATTGTTTGGGTCATAATACTGTGTAATATCGCTCTTGCCGCTAAAACCAAGGATAGGACCATTATCCAACATGATCGCGGAAATGAGCACCCAGCCCCCATCATCAAAGTTTACGACATAAATAAGGTTGTAGCCCTCTTCGGAAACCGTGATCACTGAATACTTCTCACGGTCTATCCCGTCAAATACCTCATTATTCGGATCCATCCATCCATGAAGGATGTCCGGTATGTCGTTTATCGAAAAGAACCGGACCTTTTGGCAAACTGTTGGGGTGCCATCACCTCTGGTCATATAAACAGGATCCCCGTTCAATAGCGGGATTGAAAAAGAATTATCCTTTGAACAAGATTGTGCCAGGATAAATGATACGATAATAAACAGAAGGGTTAATGAGCGTTTCATAATAGTGTAGGATTATGCTATAATTATTGTAATTGTCGTTTCAAGACCACTCTCCCCTTATTATTGGAGGGGAGCACACGATTCAGGACCATCTCATTTTGATCCAGTTTTGTGACAAAATACTCTTCGTCTTTGTAAGTGATTCCTTTAGGAGGGGATCCAAGAGGTACAATATACCCGTATATATCAAAAATTCTATTGGTCGTCATATCCAGCATCGCATTGAAAAGATACCTATTCTCCCCTCTGAAACCTGACCAACCTATATCGTCTATTTCGCCGCCTTTACCATACGCGAAACCTAACTGGGGAACATCATTCATGACAAATAATCCATCAGCTGCCGGCTCGTTTGATTCCACAACCACCCAATCGCCATGAAAGAGCGAATAATCAATGGTCTCTACCACTTCTTCTTCCTTTTCTTTGCCACAAGATACAGCAATAATGGTAGTTCCGAGAAGGAATGCCATCAGAATGGCAAAATGGACAGTTATGTTTTTCATGGCACGAATCATTGGAAGTTGGTGATCATTTCAGTTCTGTAGGGGTAGCCAGAATATGGCATGGTATTAAATCCATCTGAATTGCCCTCCCAACCAAAATTCATATGGAATGTTGAAGAATAAGAATAGCTGTAGTTATGTTCGATTTGGTAGTCAACCACATTAGGGAAAAGCAGTTGCATTTCAAAATCACTATAGCAAACATAGTTGTTGTAATTATTGATGACCTCTATAGGAAGCCTTCTCCATTGATAGCGTTGGTCTATTGTCGTAAGGGTCGTGACATGCCCGTCTATTACCCAACAATGTCCAGAACCGCCGGAAGGAGCATTATATGCTCCGACAATAATTGGAATGTCATTGTTTAGCTGTGAGATTGCGACAGAGGAATCGAAATAATCATAATGAGTACAACTTATGCCATACGGATTGAATTGACTGGCGCTCAAGTTGGCCTCACTTATGTCAGGGAAATACCTCATAAAAACATAATACCCAATCTCAATCATAAGATCCCCCACATAATCTGTACCAGCAGTTCTGTAACCAGGATTTACCAAAGGCATTGAATTCCATCTTGAAGAATTGTTTACCAGACCGTTCAATTCGTGCACGGGTGAAAAATAGCTGGTATGCCATTCATAAACGGTATTTATCTGATGGTAGAGCATATTTGGCTTACCTATGCTATTGTGAAGATAATAAAGAACTTGAGCGTATGCGGTAGCAACACAGCCAGTAAAACATTGAATACTGCCGCTCATGGGGAAATAAGTACTGTCTATAGTAGGACACTTATAGTTCCAAGGGAACCCCTGCCCCCATTTTGTGGACAGCAGTTGCGACACGGAAGAGTGGGGAACAGTTGTTGTCTGAGAATTAATGGGAATGAGTACCCAAAAATAATCATCACCGAAAGAACGAAGTCTTGAGCGTTGTTCCTCAAATTCATCAATACGCCTCTCTACCATGCTTTCGGTCATTTCTAACCAAAAAGCCGCTTCGGGACTCTGGATGCTTTCCGGTTCGTATTCCCCTTCTGTGGAATAACCAAGGATGGGATTCTCGTTTTCAGTCATTATCCCTGAAACAAGAACCCAGCCGCCGTCAGTTAGGTTAACCACATAGATCAAGTCTCTCCCTTCCTTTGAGATTGTCTTCAGCGAATATTCGTCAACCTTCACAAAGAGCTTATTATCGAGATAACCTTTAAGAATGGTTGGAATCATTTCTTTGGATATGAGTCTTGCCTTTGCTTCCGTGGCCTCCAGATCGCTTCTTGTCCTGAGGGTTTCATTCTGATTCACCCGGTTTTGCCCAAACGGTTCACTTTCCGTTGAGCATCCGCAAAATAACAAAAAAGCGGATATTGTGATAATGAAGGTGTTAAAATGAGTGGTCATGACTTTACAAATATATAGAAAACTAAAATGTCATTTTTGAAAATCTTGCGTCAAAAACATGAAAAACGTTGATTTATAATAAAATAAACACCTAGTTAACATTTTCTTTTCCAGA
>ODAI010247851.1_pt1 | contig 14301 bp, 12 predicted proteins | sample 1539321 | NCBI WGS metagenome assembly ODAI01 (sample SAMN02144231, study PRJEB22623) | gut metagenome | biome: sheep rumen | host: Ovis aries | place: New Zealand
AAGGAGCCCGGTAAGGAAACCGGACTTTCTGTAGAACAGCCATACGAGCAGTGTGGAGATGACAGGGATCACGGGAGCATGTGACAGGAAGATATTGGTATTGTCATTCTGCCACAGATATACAAGCCATCCCACTGCGGCAATGACTGCGATCTCAAGTATGCTCTTTACCACAGATCCCGCACTTAATCTGAAATAGTCATGGTCAACAGTATTTCTTCCGTTTTCTCTGATCATGAATCCCAGCATCATTCCGCTGAGCAGATCGAATATCCTGTAAAGGGGACAGCAGTGGGTAAGATACACTATCATGCTGTCTATGCGGCAGTATCTGTATGTCACAAAGAGAACGGCAGTCTGCAATACTACCCACAATATGAGAAGGCATGCATACACCGCATTAGATCCTATTTTCTTAAACGCTCTGTAGAGATACGGGAAGATGATATAAAGGATCAGTATTGTAGACAGATACCATGACACTCCGTTCAGTGAAGCGGCGATATCCGCATTGGGGACAAGGGACTGGATCAGAAATACATTGCACACCACCTTGATCAGGATGTCCATTGGATCAAAGTATCCTGCCCTGTATATGGTAAGAGGAATGCATATGACCATAAGCACAAGGTGAAGAGGATATAACTTCCTTATGCGGTTCCATGCACTGCTTATATTCTCCTTAAGTCCGGTATGAGCACTTGCGCCTCCAGTCCTTAAGGTAAGCAGGAATCCGGACAATACGAAAAACACAGACACCGAAACGGGTGTCCATCCGAAATAGTAGAAATGTCCGAGGAATATCCCCGCAAAGGCAAGCCCTCTGAGTGCCTGAAGAGACTGAGCCTTACCGTCTCCCGCAGTTTTGGACCGGGAATCCTGTGATTCGTAAGACCTCTCCGGATCTGTATTGGATTGTGTGTTCTTATCCTGATATTGTGACATGAGTGTCAGCTGTTCCAGTTTAACCTGTGAAGCTCTCCGTATTTTGCCAGACCGGTAAAATCATTCTGGCGGAGCGCCTCATACAAAACGATTGATACTGAGTTGCAAAGGTTGATGGATCTCTCATCCTCAAGCATGGGGATGCGTATGCAGTCCTGCTCTGCGGATACAAGTATCTCCTCGGGAATACCGCGGCTTTCCGGACCGAACATGATATAGTCATCTGTTCCGAAGCTTACATCAGAGTAAACCTGATGCGCCTTTGTAGTCGCCATCCATACCCTGGGGTTATTATTTCTGTCCAGAAAATCCTCGAAGCTGTCGTATTCTGTATGATTGAGCCTTGGCCAGTAATCAAGCCCGGCTCTCTTTATCTCCTTCTGATCCAGCGAAAATCCCAGGGGCTTTATCAAATGGAGCCTGGACCCGGTGGCAACACAGGTACGGCCTATATTGCCGGTATTATATGGAATTTCAGGCTGATATAAAACTATATTGAGCATTTATCACTTACCGTTACAGAGCTTCACCAGAAGTGTCTCTGTTGCCATCTTGTCATTCATCCTGCCGGTCTTGAAATCTTCATCCGCCGTCTCGCAAAGGGACACGGCTCTCTGGAGTTCTGCCGCCGACATGTGGGATGCCTGCTGCAGGTATTTCCTCACCTGGAATTCACCTATCTCACCCCTGGAGCGCTTCACCTCTCCGGTCTCTTCGTCCACTTCCTGTCTGAAGGCTATGGTGTTGATAATATCCGTTGAGTGCATTCCGGCATCCTCGGACATGCTCTTAAGCTGCAGCATCCAAAGGAACTGTTTTTCCAGCATGACAACGATCCTTACGGGGGCAAGCTTAAGTGCCAGGAGGTCTTCATACCTGTCCATTACGGTGTGTATATCCCTTCTCATGACCGCATCGATCATCTCGAAGATCCTGTCCTCTATATTTCTGGAGCAGATGGTATCGATGTCCTCTCTTGTTATGACATCCCTATCCATGGCATAGGCACTGAGCTTTTCAAGTTCGGACATGAGCTTTCCCATATCGGTTCCGATCACGCCCAGGAAATATTCCGCATCCTCCTGTCCTATCCTCTGATTCTGCTTCTTGAGGAATGCACCGATATTCTGGAGAAGATATCTGTCAGACTGGGTGGTGAACTCAACGCACCTTCCGAGCTTTGATATCTGCTTATAAAGCTTTAGTCTCGCATCAGCCTCATCTTCAACAAAGATAAAGCTTGTGGTATCCGGGGCTTGGGAAAGGAAGTCTGCAAGTTCATCCGCATTCTTCTTGAAAAATCCGGAATACCTTACCACCACCACTCTCCTGTCGGCAAAAAAGGGCATGGTCTGTGCAGCATCAATGATTGCAGAGGCCTGGACGGGATTCATGTCGAAAAAGCTGGTGTTCATGTCATCCCTGGAACCACCCATGGCCTTCAGGAGTTTTTTTTCATAGAAATTGCGAAGGTAACGTTCGCTCCCAAACAGGAGGTAGAATCTCTTCAGCTCTCCCCCTGACAGATCCTTCTTAAGTTGTTCGAGGCTGGCCGCCGCATCCTTTGGTTTCATATCATCACTGACCGTCCGGTGATACCATCATCTCAAGGGCTTCTTCGATGGTTATCACCACATCATCATTGTATTCATAAGAGGATTCTAAGGTTTCCGGCACCACACCGTCAACCATGATCTGGACCCTGTCAACGGCAGGAAGTGCACAGAGGGAATCCACTATGGCAAGCACCGAAACTGACGTGGGCACATTTCCATATGGGATCAGGAAGTCACTGCTTAAGTTGACATAACAGACACCGTCCTTGGTATTGACGTTCAGTACGGATGTCTGGGGATTGATGCTGGGATAGATACCCTCCACCTGTCCGCTGGGGCCTGTTATGAGCTCATCCACAACGAATCTCTCGAGAGGCATGGAAGTGGAGTAGAACTTATTCCTGTACACTCCTATCAGGTAGTTGCCGTCCCAGGATGTAAAGAAGAGCCTGATGTCGGCCTCTTCGTATGTGTTGATCTCATTGCCGTCGTTGCTTATGAAGGTGCCGGAATTCATCTCACCGACTTCGAATCCGCTGTGATCAATGAGCGGTTCACCCATCACGGTAAAGTATACTCCGTTCACTGCGCCCGAGGCACACAGGGTTTTTACTATGGCCGCCCTCACAAGTACTTCCGTAGTGAATTCAAGCTTCCTGTAATCATAATCCATGTTAAGGACCAGCACGCCGTCATCAAGGGTATAATCCAGAACCTTGAAGCCCATGGCAAGAGGTGCCTTGTATCTGGCATTTGGATCCTTCTCGGAAAGAAGGGCCAGCATCTTCTGAACCACCGCATCGGGGGAATCCACTATGGCATCAACATAGTAGGCTTCCGTCTTCGTCTCTTCGTTGTTAATGTAATAGACGGGGATTCTGTCTTCGACGGGGATGTTATCCTCAGCCGCAGAGCATCCGCACATGCAAGCAAGAAGTGACATGAGTGTCAGAATGGATATTATCTTTTTCAGGATATCATTTCGCATCTGCTATATAACTCAGAGGGATGGTCACAACGAACCTGGATCCCTCGCCTTCCTTACTGGTCAGGTCAATCTTACCGTGGTGCATCATCACAACCTTTCTGCATATGGCAAGACCAAGGCCTGTTCCGCCTATCTCCCTGGAATGTGATTTATCAACACGGTAGAATCTTTCATAGACATGGGCAAGTGATTCCTCGGGAATTCCCAGTCCCGAATCCTCAACCGTCAGTGTAAAGGACTGGTGGTCCGCATCAAGAGAAACCCTCACCCATCCGTTTTCATGGTTATACTTAATGGCATTTTCCACCAGATTCGTTATAAGGAGGGTGAGCTTAACCTCATCAACCTCAGCAACGACCTGTCTTACCGTCTCGAAGGTCACGTCAACGTTCTGCTTGCGGGCGATGGCCCTGAGTCTCTTGAGTACCAGTTCGGTGATCTCATTGATATCAGCGGGAGCAATGTTCAGATTCTGACCCGAGGTATCATCCATCTTGACCAGGGCAAGAAGGTCTGTGATGATCCTGTTTTCCCTGTCGATCTCCGATGCGATGTCGGTCATAAATTCCCTGTATTCCTCAACAGATGCATCGGGGCTTGCAAGAAGGGAATCGGACAGAACCTTCATTGATGCCATGGGAGTCTTGAGCTCATGGGAGACATTGGCAACGAACTCGCCCCTGCTATCATCAAGGGCATTGATACGAGACAGGAGGTTATTGAAGGCCTCGGAGATATGCTCTGTCTCCGTACATTCATCCACGGGCTGCACGTAGCTGTGATACCCCGCCTTGACTGCGGAGATACGGTTAGTAAGCTTTGCGATGGGGCTCACCAGGAACTTGGATAGGATGGCTGCCAGTGTCACCACCAGTACCACTATTATCATCTCAAGTATAAATGCGTTATTACCGAGAACATCGGCCATTTTGACAATGCTGTCATCGGAGATGGAGGTCAGCATGACTCCCCTGATAACACCTGCGCCGCCCTCAGCCGTAGTATCTGCTATGGGGGTTGTGAGTTCGATGTATCCCAGATTGCTGTCATAGTAGGAAGTGGAGATCCCGCGGAAACACTTAATGACCTCCTCGGAGATGATCGTCTTTCCTTCAGAGATACCGTAGGTATCCTTCAGCACCTCAAAGTTGCTGCCTATGATCATTATCCTGCCTTCGTAGATATCACCCAGCATCTCTATCTCGGCATCCATGACGTCAAGCGAGCCGGTGTAATCATCCGCCCGGCCTGTAAGTGCTGATATGTACTTATTCGCAACAAGGTGATTCGCCGTTATCGTCAGCTGGTTCTGAACAGCAGATGCTCTGGTCTCCACAGCCCTTGCTTCATAGTTGGATACTATGGTGACTCTCACAAGAATGCAGGGCACGATCCCCAGAACCAGTATTATCAGGAATATCCTGGCTCTCAGGGATCTTAAGAGTATAACGGACTTAAGATTTGATAATATATCATTCATGCATCAATTGCCGTTTTGTGTAAAAAAGTATCCGACTCCCCATCTGGTATGGACATATGTGGGATTACCGGCGTCTTCCTCAATCTTCTCGCGAAGACGTCTTACATGCACATCGACGGTCCTCTCGTCACCGGGGAAGTCCTCTCCCCAGACGGCCTTGAGAAGATCCAGTCTCTTATATACCTTGCCAGGATTCTCCATAAGGATCCTGAGCATGTCAAATTCCTTGGATGTAAGAGGGATCTCTTCAGTCCCTCTGAAGGTTCTGTGTCCGTCAAGATCCAGAGTAAGTCCGCCTGCGCTTATAGTCCTGCCGGTCGGTCTGGACGATTTCTCCTTCTGGCTTCTGCGCATGACAGCCTTGATCCTGGCCTTTACCTCGAGAATGTTGAAGGGCTTGGTCATATAATCGTCCGCACCGTATTCAAGACCGAGGATCTTGTCCATATCCTCGCCCTTTGCAGTGAGCATTATAATGGGAGTCCTTGAGAATTCTCTTATCCTCTGGCACACTTCATAGCCTCCGATCTTAGGAAGCATAACATCCAGAAGTATTATGTCATATTCACCTGCCTCGGCTTTTGCAAGAGCCTCTTCACCGTCATAGGCACAGTCAACTTCCATGCCGTCCTGTTCGAGGCTGAACCTGATCCCTTTTACGATCAGCTTTTCATCATCTACAACAAGAACCTTAACTGCCATATTATCCCTCATTATCCCTGTAAGCTTAGTCATCTCTGATGTATCCCGGGTGACAGTCATATGCAGATTAGATCTGCGATATCTCTGTACAGATTCTCACCTATTCCGGATACGTTCCTGATCTCTGTTATGTCTCTGAATGCACCGTGTTCCTCACGGTATCTGATGATCGCCTTTGCCTTGGATTCACCGATGCCGGGAAGCGTACACAAAAGCGTGACATCCGCAGTATTGATATTGATAAGTCCGCCCTCTGCGGATCCTTCAATGCCGTAAGCATAACCTGCCGCGGCATCAGGTATCTCTTCTCCCACCATGGGAAAAAAGATCATCTCACCGTCCCTTACGCCTGCTGCCAGGTTGATCCTGTTCTCATCCGCGCCTTCTGAAAACCCGCCGGCCGCTTCAAGGGCATCACACACTCTGCTGCCCTGCTCCAGTTCATATACGCCCGGTGTGACAACACTCCCGCATACATACACATATACGCATGCATCATCCATGGTACCACCGGTGTTAATATCTCCCGCTTCCTCGCAAGGGGGCTCATCACCTGAGGTAAGATCCGAAAGAGTGACCGCCCTGTCACCTTCACACCCGGTCAGCAAAGTTACGGCTGCACACAGGGCAAAGCATCTTACAAGCGGTAATATCCTTCCTGAACTGATTCTTTTCATAATACCCTCCTGTCATGGTATGAGGCGTTCACATATAATGCTTACGCTCCACCGCACATCAGACGGAAAGGGTAAAGGTCATATATCTTCAGGCATTTCACGTTATGCCTGTTTTATACACTGTTGTTCATAACCGAGTTCAGACTGTCTTCAAGCATCTCGAGCTCATCGTCGATATCCCCGCCTTCCCATATGCGGGCGAACATCGCCTCGATCTGCATCCAGTAATTCTCGGTCTCCATCATCTTGGGAAGGGAGACGGAATCCGCATATTCAAGTGCATAGATCTGGTTGGCTCCTCCATCCCAGCCAAAGGTTCTGGCACAGCATGCCATTCCCGTAAGGTCGCTGAACACATCGGTCTCCTCCCTTGTAAGGCAGAGAGCGAACCTTTCTGCGAGATCTTTTTTGGCGGAATAGCTGTTGATGCACACAACCGATGTAATGGCAAGAGATCTGCTGCGGATATCGGATGTGACATTGGGCATCTCGGAGAATCCGTACTCATAGGCAAAGCTTCCGTCATCGGATGCTTCCTTGAGTGTACTGACAAGATCGTATCCGCCGATGGTGAAAACAGTCTTGCCGTCTATGAACTGCTGTATAACGCTGTCGTAGGTGACCTCGTCACTTTCGATAGAGAAGTAATCGTGAAGGTTCTGATACTTCGTAAGGCACTCTGCGGCGGTACTGTTATTGATGGAGATAGCGTGTCTGTCATCCCCGCATTCTCCGCCGACGGTAAAGGCGCCGCCCACGAGCCAGTAATTGTACATGATGGATGACATATCCCAGCTGAGGATTCCTTCGACACCGTCGGGAACACTGTAGCTGTTAGCTATGGTAAGCAGGTCCTCAAGTGTATAGGGAACCATCTTCTGGATATATTCGCTGGTAAGGGCTTCAAGCTCGGCAGGATCTATATCATCCACCGTAAGTCCTGTCTCGCCGGTATCCTCGCTCTCGGAATTTCCTCCCTCCATATCGATGACGTTTCCGGTAAGGTCCGCAATCGCCATCTGTGATGCCCACTGTTCGAGATATGTTCTGTTATATACAAGAACACAGGTATCAAAGCTTAAGGGATATCCCAGCTTCATTCCCTTATAGGTCACGGCATTTACCGCAGCATCGGAAAAGTTCAGAGGTCCTATCTGCATATCCTCATCGGTTATCTCGCATGCCATTCCCGAGTAATATGCCTTCTCAAGGGTCTCGCTTCCGGTGATGATAACATCGGGGTAGCTCTCGCCTTCAACGGAAGCTGCATAGCATCCTTCTATAAAGCTGTCGGCGGGCTTGAGCACGGGGATGACGGTCACGTCCTCCCTTTCACCGAACTCAACCGCCGCTTTGCTTATATATGCGGATAATCTTTCATCCGTATACCAGATGGTTAAATTATTGGATCTGTTAAGCCATGACACACCGGCAGAAGTCTCTGTCTGAGTCTTCATCTCGCGCCCCGAACCGTAGAAGGTAAATACAAGGAGCAGCATGACCAGCAGCACGCTTATCAGTTTTGAGATCTTATTCATGCAAAACTAAAAACCTTTCAGTTATTAGACCGCCTCTTATGCGTTCTCTTCGATGGCAGCCTTCAGTATCTCCGTCATCTTATCGATATCTTCTTCCGTGATGATAAGTGAAGGAACGAACCTGATTATATCCGATCCTGCATTTATCAGGATAAGTCCCTTGGAAAGAGCGGTGTTGATGATGGGATTGACGGGCTTATCGAAAACAAGTCCCTGCATAAGGCCGCGTCCGCGGTGCTCCTTAATCCCGGGATATGCCGCAGTAACTTCATCAAGCTTCTTCCAGAGATACTCTCCTGCCTTTGCAGCCTTTCCGGGGATGTCATCCCTTTCCATGATCTCGAGGACCTTGGCAGCTGCCGCACAGCAAAGAGGATTTCCGCCATATGTGGTTCCGTGATCGCCTGCTACCAGTGATGACTGACCAACCTTCTCGGTCATACAGAATGCGCCGATGGGAACTCCGCAGCCAAGGGCCTTGGCAACGGTTATGACATCGGGCTTTATTCCGTACTTCATGAATGCGAAGGGATATCCGGTCCTGCCCATTCCGCACTGGATCTCGTCGCAGATCATGAGTATATCGTTGTCGTCACAGATCTTCCTGATACCCAGAATGAACTCATCGGTTGCGGGAGTAAGTCCGCCCTCACCCTGGACCGTCTCGAGAAGGATCGCAACAGTCTTGTCATTTACAAGCCTTTTAACGCTTTCAAGATCGTTGTAATCAGCAAAACGGATATTGCCTATACCCGGCTCGAATGCTTCGCGGTAATGGGGATTACCCGTAACGGAAAGCGCACCCATGGTACGTCCGTGGAAGGAATGGTTCATGGCTATTATCTCGTGATCGGTACGTCCGTCCTTATTAAAGCCATACTTCCTTGCAGTCTTAATGGCACCTTCTATTGCCTCTGCTCCTGAATTGGTGAAGAACACGCGGTCCATTCCGGAGTACTTCTTAAGAGCCTTTGCAGCCTCGATGGCAGGCACATTGTAATAGTAATTGGATGTGTGGATGATCTTGTCTATCTGTCCCTTAAGCGCGTCATTGTATTCCTTATTGCCATAGCCCAGTGCAAACACTGAAATGCCCGCTACAAAATCAAGGTATTCTTTTCCCTCTATGTCATAGAGATGAACGCCCTCTCCTTTATCGAGGACTATCTGGAAACGGTTATATGTATGGAGGAGGTCCTTCTCGGCCTCGTCAATGTATTCTTTCATTGTCATATCAGTCATCTGATCCACCTTCTTTTGCAAGCTGATCGTCGTCAGCAACTATCGCGGTTCCGAAACCGTTCTTGGTAAATATCTCAAGGAGAAGTGAGTGGGGTACTCTTCCGTCGAGGATATGTACTCTGTTAACACCGCTCTTGATGGCATTGGTGCAGTTGGTGAGCTTGGGAAGCATTCCGCCTCCGATCACACCGGAATCGATGAGGCTGTCTGCCTCTGATACGGTGAGTCTGCCCATGAACGTGGACTTGTCATTGAAGTCTCTGTAAAGTCCCTCAACATCAGTCAGGAATACCAGCTTGTCCGCACCCAGTGCAGAGGCTATGGCACATGCCGCATCGTCCGCATTGATGTTGTAGGTGTTGTACTCATCATCAATACCTATGGGGGATACGATGGGAAGGAAATCGTCATCGAGAAGATCATAGAGGATCTTGGGATTGACGTGTCTTACATCACCCACAAAGCCGATGTCCTGTCCGCCGGAAAGCTTCTTCTTGACCTTGAGGAGTCCGCCGTCCTTGCCGCTTATTCCCGCTGCGTTGACACCGAGTTCCTGGACCATTGTTACAAGCTTCTTGTTGACTCTTCCGAGGACCATCTCTGCGATCTCCATGGTCTCTTCATCCGTCACTCTGAGTCCGTTGATGAACTGAGGCTCCTTGCCTACCTTGGAAACCCATCTGCTTATATCCTTGCCGCCGCCGTGGCCGATGGTGGGCTTGAAGCCTACAAGTTTCAGGAGAGTTACGTCCTTGATGACATTCTTCTGGAGTTCCGGTGAAGCCATTGCGCTGCCGCCGTATTTAACAACTATGATTTTACGGTTGAATCTCTGGATATACGCGAGGGCCTCGATGAGCACCTCAGCTTTTTTCATTGCGATATCCATGTCTTTGTTCTCGGACATATCAGGTCTCCTTTTCAAATCATAAAACTAATTGATCATCTTACTTTTTATCTGTGTAAATCTTCATCACAGTCCGGTCTTTTCATCAAGACCGAGCATTATGTTCATGTTCTGTACCGCTGCACCGGATGCTCCCTTTCCGAGGTTGTCGAAAAGTGCGGTGACGCCGATCAGATCCTCGTATCCGTATACATAGATCTCAAGGTCGTTGGTTCCGGCGAGCTTATTTGCATAGATGTTCGCAGGCTTTTCTTCCTCGAAATCCATGACTCTTACAAAATGCTCATCCTGGTAATAACCCTTCAGACTTTCCCATACTTCATGGGCTGTGGGTCTGCCCTTCATGAGCTTTGAGTGGAGCATGACGGTGGTGGCCATTCCCTTGTAGTAATCATCCACAACGGGAAGGAAAGCAGGTGTAAGATCAAGTCCGCACACTTTGGTGATCTCGGGAACGTGCTTGTGCTTCAGGCTTCTTCCGTAGATGCAGGGAGATGAAAGCTTTATGTCACGCTCCTCAGACTCGTAATCTGCGATCATCTTCTTGCCGCCCCCCGAATAACCGGTGAGGGAATATATGGTGAGAGGATAATCTGCAGGAAGGATATCCATGCGGATAAGAGGAGCTATCGTAGCGATGGAGCCGGTTGCATGGCATCCGGGATTGGCTACTCTCTTCGCATTTGCTATTTTCTCGCGCTGTGCCTTTGAAAGCTCGGGATATCCGTATACCCAGTCGTCATTGGTGCGGTGTGCCGTTGATGCATCGATCACCTTGACGTTCTCATTTTCGATGAGTGACACGGATTCTTTCGCAGCATCATCGGGAAGGCACAGAAAGACGATGTCGGCTTCATTGAGGAATTTCCTGCGCTCTTCTATGTCATGGCGCTTATCCTCTGCTATCTTCATGAGCTCGAGATCTTCACGTGCTCCGATGCGGTCGAATATCTGAAGTCCCGTGGTGCCGCTCTGTCCGTCTATATATACTCTTTTTTTCATGTACGATCTCCTTTTCCCTTTGCGGGAAGATCATTGTAAACCTTATGCAGGATTATCCGCTTTATGGGAAAGCATCAGCTCCTGTAATCAGCGTTTATCTTGACGTAATCATAGGTAAGGTCGCAGCCCCATGCGGTTGCAGATTCTGTTCCTTCATGCATATCGACGAATACGGTAACCTCCTGCTCCTTCATGATCTTCACTGCAAGTTCCTCGTCGAAGTTGAGGGGCACACCGTGATCGAATACCTGAAGTCTTCCGGCTGCGCTTTCAAAGAAAAGCTCCACATCGTTCTGGTCGAAGCTTGAACCTGAATATCCCATGGCACAGAGGAATCTTCCGAAGTTGGCATCGCAGCCGTAGATCGCAGCCTTGCTGAGGTTAGAACCCACAACTGCCCTGGAAAGGATCCTTGCATCATCCTTGGTCTTTGCATTTACAACCTTGCATTCAAACAGCTTGGTAGCACCCTCTCCGTCGCCTGCCATGGTCTTTGCCAGAGTGGTGCAGACATACTCAAGAGCTGAGTAGAATGCATCGTAGTCCTCACCCTTGCCTGTGATCTTCTCATTGCCTGCAAGACCGTTTGCCATGATGAGGAGTGTATCGTTGGTGGATGTATCACCGTCAACGGTGATCATGTTGAAGGTGTCCTTTATAACGCTGCTGAGAGCTTCCTGAAGGAGAGCCTTGTCGATGGCAAGGTCCGTTGTAAGGAAGCCGAGCATGGTGCACATATTGGGATGGATCATTCCGGAGCCCTTGCTCATTCCTCCGAGTGTAATCTTCCTGCCGCCTGCTTCGAAGGTTACGGCGATCTCCTTATTGATGGTATCGGTGGTCATGATGGCCTTGGATGCTGCGGTTCCCGCTTCGATGGTATCACTGAGTTCGGGCGCCATCATCTTAACACCTGCGGAGAGCTTCTCGACAGGAAGCTGCATTCCTATAACGCCTGTGGAGGCAACCGCTACGGTGTCTGCAGGGATGCCGAGCGCTTCCGTAACAGCCTCTGCGGTCTTACGGCATGCATTAAAGCCCTCTTCACCGGTGCATGCATTTGCGATACCGGAGTTGACTACTACGGCCTGCATGGGTCTTCCGGACTCGGTTATCTCCTTGTCCCAGAGTACGCATGCAGCCTTTACTACATTGCTGGTGTATGTTCCGGCACATACGCAGGGGGCTTCCGACATTACCATTGCCATATCGGTCCTTCCCTGATACTTGATGCCTGCTGCCGCAGATGCAGCCTTGAATCCTTTAGGAGCCGTAACTCCGCCCTGTGATAATCTTTCCATATCTGTCTCCTGTCTTATGCGCATGCAGGATGCGCTTATTATATACATCTGTATCTGATGGGCTTATTTGTTGAAGGTTGTAATGTTCTCTTCATTCAGTACAAAGTCGTAATAGTTGAGATCTTCTCTCCTCGTCCATCCGATGGTCTTCCAGAATGCATTACCGATATCGTTCACGGAAAATGCTATAAGGCTTACCTTGTTGATCTTCTCTTCCTTGAGGGCATTCATGCAGTGGACGACCATGCTCTTTCCGATGCCCTGTCTTCTGTAATCCTCTCTTACGCATACGTGATAAAGGCATCCTCTTCTTCCGTCATTGCCGCAGAGGATACCGCCGATGATCTCACCTGCATCGCTGACCGCAACGACGGACTGTCCGGGATTTCTCCTGAGGAACCTGACAACGCCTTCCTCGGAATCATCGATGCTTCTTATACCGAATCCGTGTATGGTCATCCACAGTGCCTTAAGACCTGGATAATCGCTTTCCTCCATGGCACGGATAGTGTAGTTTTTCATATTATTCTGACTCATAAGATACCTTTTTTCTCCACTTGCGCATAATCTTATAAATTATAGCGCAAATCATGTTTTTTTTCATCTGTTTATGTGAATATGAGGGAGTTGAAGGTATGGACGATCCCTTTGTTCACCCTCTGCAACGGAATAATTAAATGGAATTGTATTACCGCAATTCGTTTTTGTCCATAGAATTTTCATTTTTATTCATTATTCATTCATATAATTGCATATTTATGCATTAATACATGAATATTCGGGATTTAGAAATAATATTTATAAATTTTTGCATTAAAAGCATTGATTTATGAAATTCAGTGTTGTATAGTCGCTTAAGAGTTTTTGAAAAAACGGACGGAAAGTGAATTGTCCGGAGCAGGTCCGGACAGGCGAATGAAACCGCCCGAATATAAAAAAGGAGAATTGTTATGAAGGAAAAGGTAATACTTGCTTATTCAGGCGGACTTGACACAACAGCCATCATTCCATGGCTGAAGGAGAACTTCGATTATGAAGTGATCTGTGTCTGCGTAAACTGCGGACAGGATGACGAGCTTGACGGACTCGAGGAAAGAGCCATCAGCTGCGGAGCTTCCAAGCTTTATATCGAGGATGTTACCGATGAGTTCTGCGATAAGTACATCGTTCCCTGTGTTCAGGCAGGAGCAGTTTATGAGAATAAATATCTCCTCGGAACCTCAATGGCACGTCCCCTTATCGCCAAGAGACTTGTAGAGATCGCACGTAAGGAAGGTGCTACCGCCATCTGCCACGGCGCTACAGGAAAGGGAAATGACCAGATCCGTTTCGAGCTTGGAATCAAGGCTCTTGCACCCGATCTTAAGATCATCGCTGCATGGAGAAATGAGAAGTGGACCCTCGATTCACGTGAGTCAGAGATCAAGTACTGTGAAGAGCACGGCATTCATCTTCCCTTCAAGGCAGATTCCTCTTACAGCCGTGACCGGAACATCTGGCACATCAGCCACGAGGGACTCGAGCTTGAGGATCCCGCCAACGAGCCCAACTACGATCACCTTCTTGTCCTTGGCGTAACTCCCGAGAAGGCTCCCGATCAGCCTGAGTATGTCACCATGACATTCGAGGCAGGTGTTCCCAAGTCAGTTAACGGAAAAGAGATGAAGGTTTCCGATATCATCCGCACCCTCAACAAGCTCGGCGGAAAGCACGGAATCGGCATCATCGATATTGTTGAGAATCGTGTTGTAGGAATGAAGAGCCGCGGCGTTTATGAGACTCCCGGAGGAACCATCCTCATGGAGGCACACAATCAGCTTGAGGAGCTCATCCTTGACCGCGATACATATGCATTCAAGAAGGAAATGGGCGGCAAGTTCGCAAGCCTTGTTTACGAAGGAAAGTGGTTCACTCCCCTCCGTGAGGCAGAGCAGGCATTCATCGAGAGCACCCAGAAGTATGT
>ODAI011893434.1_pt1 | contig 14298 bp, 12 predicted proteins | sample 1539321 | NCBI WGS metagenome assembly ODAI01 (sample SAMN02144231, study PRJEB22623) | gut metagenome | biome: sheep rumen | host: Ovis aries | place: New Zealand
CAGCGACCCCTTAAAATGCTCCTGTACAACCTGTCTGCTCTTTACACCCGCAAACTCTTCTTTGGACATTGCCGCAGAAACCATACCGTTCTCATTTTTAAAAAGACCTTTTTCGCAAAGCTTTCTTAAAACCGTGAATGTAGTAGACTTATTCCACTCCAGCCTTTCCTTGCATATCTTCATTAATTCCATGGACTTTATGGGTTCCAGCTCCCATATGATATTTGCAAATCGCTCCTGTACTTCTCCCAATTCTATTTTCTGCATTTTAATACTCCTCATAGTTTCCTGTATAGCTGTTTAAACCCGCATATGCCTGATATCGCCAGGTTACTCTTCCAATTTCTCGATCCTGCATTTTCCTAGGGATACCTGCTTTATCAGCATTTCCAGGGTATCTATATAATACTCATCTTTTACATAGAGTATTGTTTCTTTCATATTCTGATTCAGTATACCGCCTGGTACCTTGCCCTCGATCGTTATCTTGGTGCATGTTTTTTCCACTACATTATACCCGATCTTCTTAACCTTATTAGGCAGCACCAAACTCTTTATATTACTACATTTGTACAAAGCATAACTTTCTATCTTTTTACAGCTTGCCGGAAGTAAAACTTCCTTAACCGCAGGCGTAACATCCTTAGTCCCGTTGTATGTTACAAACAGGAAAGAAGGAATCGTCTTTACCTTTGTACCGCTAAGATCCAGCTTAACAATATTTACACCAATGCTTTCGGTCTTGAGTTCCCTAACGGGGGATGGCAGCTTGACCTCTACCTTACACTTTATGCCATCCTCCGAAAAGCTTTGTACCCTATGGAGTACACAGAGTATTTTTCATCATCCCTGTAGACATAAGCTTCCTGCTCATAGCACTTTCCATCATAATCAGTCAAAGGCCTCGACTTTACCAGCTGCACCCGGTGTTTCTTTGCACTTATCACCTCGTAAGTCGAACCCTCATATTCAAATACGTCCGGTCCATCATTCGTCTCGGATGCTCTGACCGTATATGCTTTTGTTAATCCCATGATCAGGAAAAGCACGCATATTCTAAGAAAAATCTTTTTCATCAATCTTTTCACGAATCTTTCTGTACTTTTATAATTTCGTTATTCCACTCTGAATACTCACGATTACCTTTGTCATCGAGGTTTTTGAACGCTCTGACTCTTAAGTATATGGCAGTTACAGGTTCCTTGCCGGCTTTCAGGTCCAACCTTGCCTCAGTCTCTACAGTCTCAAGCCTTACCGGGTTACTGTAATCAGCATTTACAGAACCTTCCACCTCATATCCGTCTATACCGTTTACCTTGTACCATTCAAAGCTGACAGGCAATTTTCCGTTTTTATCGGGCTCATCGTAATACATACGCCAGCGTATTCCGATCTTTGCCTGCTTTAATCCCTTCTCAAATGTAGCACTTACCTTTCCACCATAAAACCTCTGATCATATCCGCTTGTGTCCCCCATTACCACAAGCTCCGATTCTTTTGCGTTAAACGAACCGACTTCGAACGCCCCGCTTCCAACAGTTGTTACACTCTCAGGCAATACAAACTTACTAATCTTACAGTTATAAAAAGCCATTTCCCCTATAGTAGTCAGATTATCCAGATTTTCAAAAGCGCTGAACCTATCGATATTTAAAGCTCCGCAGTTCTGGAATGCGCTTTTTCCGATTTCTTTAAGTGATGACGGAAAATTAACCTTCTTTAAGCTTCCGCAGTCAAAGCATATCCCGTCAGGGATCTTTTCCATACCTTCTTCAAAGCTGATACTTGTAAGCGTTGAGGAACTGAATATCGATTCCCCGCATTCTTCTATAATTGCAGGTATCGTGATCTTCTCCAGTTTACTCCACATAAAAGCATAGTCACCTATATATTTAACACTCTTGGGGATACTGATACTTGTCACATCAGAGCCACAGAATGAGTTTTTACCTATTCCGGTTACATTTTCATCGAGCTTAACCTTTCCGCCGTCTCCGAAATACCAGAGAAGTAACCCGTCCTTACTTTTCAGATAATCGTTTTCACTTACTTCTATAAGGTCTCCAAACCCGCTTATAAACCAGTCCATGCAGGCATCCTTATCTCCCCAGCCTCTTAAAGGGAAATCCATATTGCAGTAATTAGCCAGTATTTCTATAGAATGCCCGTCAAGCTCCGTATCTTTAGCTATTATCTTCAGAGAACCGGATTCACAAAATGCTCCGATACTTTCTTCTGTATCTGTGCTTAGTACTGCCTCGCACTTTCCTTTTGGTAGGTACAGCTTAGTCAGCTTACAACATCCATAATAATCCTCTGCATAATAACTGTAGCTGAATGCCCCGACAAATACCTTACTTACCCCGTCCGGTACTCTGAAGCTTTTTCTTTCGGAAGGTATCCTGACCAGAGTAGTCCCATCCTTAGTATATATAGCTCCTTTAATGCTCTTGTAATTGGGATCATCCTTACTTACTACCAGATATTTTGCTGACAAGGCAGATACATTTTCTATCTTTAACGGCGTAGTAAAAGTTATCTTCTTAGGAGCAAATGAATCTGTACCGTAAGGCATAAGTAATCTGAATATGCTTTCATCCGGATCTTTTTCATCATAATGCAATGTAAAATCTCCGGGCATGGTAATCCATTTTAATCTCTCACAGCCCCAGAAAGCACACTGGCCTATATCCTTGACAGTGGAAGGGATAACCAGCTTTTTTATGTTAGTACCTTGAAAGCTGTAACAACCAATGCTTAAGAGTCCCTCGGGAAGCTGAATGCTTTTTATATTCGTACACATATTGAATGCGCTTCTGCTAACAGATGTTACTCCCTGCTTTATAACAACCCTTTTTATTCGCTTATCATCGTCAAACTTCATGTTTTCAGGCATGTCACCCGTTCCGCTTATGGTCATAGTGCCTGTTTTCTTATCAAAAACGGCCTTAACAGATGATTTGCTATCCGTACCGGCATATGCTTTAATACACCCAAAACACCCGATAAACATACATAAAAATGCTATCCAAACACCTAATGTCAGTTTTTTCATACCCAGCCTCCTTAAAAAAGCACACAGGTTTATTTACTCTAAACCCATGTGTTGATTTTACTCCGGATAAACCAATTTGTCAAGAGGAAATTGCAATCAGTTTTTACCAACACCTACAGATATATTACTCCAGTCCGTATACTCACGGGTTCCTTTAAACTTCTAATTGTGCAAGCGACTTGCACAATTTATCCTATATAACTACACATCCTCTTTTTGTCCAAAATCGACATTTTCTTGTTTTACATGCCTTTTCTGTAAAATATTTTTCTGTTTTCAAATATATAACTTGCATTCCGTGGTTTTATATCGTATAATACCCTCAGGAAAGGAGGCGTATCGATATGTTATGCCAGTTCACGTTCAAGAATTTCAAGTCCTACAAGGACGAAACCATATTTGACTTCCAAGCTGCCGCTCTTCCTGAGTTTAAGGAGACGCTCATCACCGCAAAGTCCGCGCCTGACCTTGTTCCAGTCAGTGCCGTGTACGGTCCAAATGGCGGTGGCAAGTCCAATCTACTCCAGGCTTTATCCTGTGTGATCTCCACCATCGTAAAGCCGGTGCATGAGCTGGGAAAGAACCGCCAGCCCCTCATTCTCCAGCAGAAGGTGGATGCCATCCCTTTCTTATTCGATGATGTATCAGCGAATGAGCCAACAGAATTCCGACTGTTCTTCCTGATTGGTAGCAATATGTACTGCTATTACCTTGCCCTAAAGGACGATGAAGTGATTTCCGAATCACTGACACGCAAGTCTGTCACCGGCAAAAAGACTGCTGACATCTTCGATCGTGAAAAGGATAAGATCACACTCGGATACAGCATCAATAAGAAGAGCATCAACACGAATGTAAATCCGAAGATGCCCTACCTCTCATTCCTTGCCATCAACTACGACATTCCTGAGATCAGCGAAGTCATGACATGGTTCGAGAGCTGCATCATCCGAAGCTATGCAAATCCTATGGTAGAACATCAGATCATGCTGGAAAAGTACGTGGAATACAAGAATCAGTTCATCAGGGCACTGAACGATATGGACATCGATATCACGGATTACCGATACGATGAAGACAGCAAGCAGCTTTACATGAAGCGCAAGCTCGGTAAGAAAGAATACGAACTTACTTTCACGGAAGAATCTGATGGTACAAGAAAATTAATCGCCGCTCTGCCAGTCATCCTGCTCGCTCTTCGTGAGGGAAGGCTTGTCATCATCGATGAATTGGATGCCAAGCTCCATCCAAAGCTTCTTAGATATGTGATCTTTCTTTTCAAGAATAAGGAAATTAACCGTCACGGTGCCCAGCTTCTCTTTACATCACATGATATGTCAACGATGAAAAATTCCATCTTCCGTCGTGATGAGATATGGTTCGCCGCTGATAATGAAGCGCACGAAAGTGATGTATACTCTCTGCATGAAATGAGAAGCGAAGACGGCTCCCGCATCAAAAATACCGCCACCTATGATAAGCAATATCTTGAAGGTCGTTATGGAGCGGACCCCTACCTCCGGAATATGCTGGGAGGTGCATTCGCATGAGTCTGAAACCTGTAAAGAAAAGTGATCAGAACAAAAGCTGGATGCAGCCGAGACGTGACCGTCGCAAGATGATCCAGCCGGAATATCATCTGATCGTCACAGAAGGAACTGAAACGGAACCGCCCTACTTTAATGCGATGGGTGATATCATCAACAATAGATTTCCGGACAAGATCAATGTCAAAGTGGAAGGCAAAGGCGATAACACTCTGAACCTATATTCCAAGGCGAAGGACATTGCCGCAAAATCTGCAAATGGATACCGCCATGTATGGATAGTTTACGACACTGATGATTTTCCTGCCTCGCACATTGATGAGACGGCACGCCTCTGTGAAGCTGATTCGAACGACGAAACCACTTATCACGCCATCTGGTCAAACCAATGCGTGGAGCTCTGGTTCCTGCTCCATTTCAGCTTCCTGCAGTCCGATCTTCACCGTAGCGAATACTGGCCAAAACTCACGGAAATCCTTAAATCTCTCGGAGAGGGAGAATACCGTAAGAATCGCGATGATATGTACCGAATCCTATATCCTCACATGAAGGATGCCATCGAAAATGCCAAAAAACTTGAAAAGATCAACGAAGGAAAAGCACCTTCCAAATCAGCACCAGGTACGATGATCCACACGCTTGTCGAAAAGCTGAAACCATACCTAACTGCTGAAAAATGAAAAAAAGCCAGCTCTTGATGGATTTACGCCATACAGGATACTGGCTTTTTCTTTGTTTATAACAGATCGGGGCAAAAGCAATACAGACTAGTCCACCATACTGTATATGTAGCTGTTTTTATTCTCATACAGTATGTTTTCAACCCCATGGTGTAATACCCCCATGTTTTTCTTTCCATTCACTATAAAGCTTTTCAAATGGATTATCCATCACAGAAGATACAATTTCGTAGTAATACTCATCATAGCCATCGCATACATATACCCTTTTATCATGCCAATCATAGAATATGCTGACGTTCCCGACATTGGTCTTAAATGTCGTTACCCATCCGCCGCCACCAATCATTTTGCTGCTATCAATGTATTCCCGAAATGACAGCTCAAGCCCTTGAAAATACTGCCACATTTCACCAATCATATTCTTATCGTCAATTTCAACCCATTCAGGTTGGGTAGGCATCGTTTGAAGTGTCATAATACTAATATCTTCGTATCTTAACTCTATAAAATCATCAAATTCTGATACACTATGTACACTTTTAAATTTATTTCGAATAATAAGACTTCTGACAAATATAATGCCAACTATGACCATTGACAACACAAGCACTATAACCATGGCCATCAACAACCGTTTTCTCTTCATAAACATCTCCCATAATTTTCATCCTATTCTCCATCTGTATAATTCATATTCAGAACCTTCCCTTCGGCAGCGTCAATATAGATATGTACCAGTGGATTAAACATCGAATCTTTTTCTCCTTCTTCAGTTTTAAGGATAAGTTCGACCATCCAAGCCACCGTATCCTCATCCGTTCTATATACCATTTTTTCAGCACACTGCACATTCATATCTTCAGAAGTGTCAAGGATTATATAATTCCAAGGTAATCCATCGTCGTTCCGGTCTTTTTCTTCAATCAGATAAGAATAAGCTATGTCCAATGCCTTATTTTCATCTATTTTATCATAATCCTTACTTCTGTCAATTTTATTATGAGAGCCTTGAACAAATGTCAACTGTCCATCATAAGAGAAATTTATGTGTGCCCTGTTTGCCTGTATATCATCAATATATTCATATATCGTATATTGATAGTATTCCAGCGGACTGCCTGAAACTCCCTTTTCTACATCAATTTTCATGGTTTCAGTGTTATACTCAGGAAAGTATTCGTGTACAAATGCCAGGATATCTATTTCAGCTTCATCCACATTGCCTATATTCTTTGCATTTTCCGTGATTTCCCTCATCATATTATCATCTGCTACCAGAATAGTATCTCTCACTGATGAATAGTTTTTATAGTTAGCCTTAAAGAGGGCAACATCATAAACACCATATTTTTCCCTTGTATACAGTCCACTTTCTATTTGTTCCATAGTTATCGAAGCATCAAGAGGATATCTTCCGGTATAATCGCCTACCGTCCAGTACACACCATCCTTTTCATCATATCTTAGGAAATATACCCATTCACTGTCTTTAACCATAGGTGTCATATCACTAAAAGTAATAAGCCTCTTATTTTCTTCATCAATACAGTATCTCTGAGATATACTGATCTGTTTACTACCGGCATCACCCTTAACAGTCTTGTATATTTCAAACATATTTGTAGAGACACCATCATATATTACTTCCTTATCGTAGAATTCATTATACATCATAGAAGTTTTCTGGGTAGCATCATCAATAAACCTTCCGGTAACTATGAGATCTGAAGCATTATAAAGCTTGTCGTAGTCATCATATATAACTCGGTCTGCCATATTTTCTATCAGCTGATAACGGATACCATTTATCATATAGCCGCCTGCTAAAGAGCTGATACTGTTATTTTTTTGATCATCCTTCGACCTGCCTAGAATGATAATAATTCCAACGGTAAATATAAGAAGTAATCCTGCTGCTAAAGATCCATATTTGATCAATTTTCTATTCTTTACCTTTTTCTTAGTCTCAAATCTATCCACATTGTAAATAATGTCATCAGGAAGATTCCCTATAGCATCTATAAATAAATCCCTGTTCATACAACATATCCTTTCTTTGTCAGAAAAACTTTAAGTTTCTGTCTTAAACGGAACAATATGGTCTTCACCGCATTCTCAGACTTCCCGCTCTTCATAGAAATATCCTTTATCGAATCAAAATGATAATATCTGCTGACAAACATAAAGCATTCCGTCTCTGATAAAGCCCTGACAAAAGATACTATTTCTCTCTCAAGTTCTTTTGCCTCCAGCTCATCTCCCGGCGAGTTTTTATCAGCCATGCAGTCCGAAAGCTCCTCATACGACAGATCAAATTCTGAGCCACCCCTCTTTATACGGTTCTTCATCCTATGGATACTGATAGATATTCTTCTTGTAATCTTACCCAAATACACCGATAAAATATCCGGTCTATTATCCGGCATAGAGTTCCAGGCTGCAAGATATGTATCATTAACAGACTGTTCACTTTCCTGATAATCACCAAGAATGTTAACAGCAATCTTCATAAGATATTTTTCATATTTCTCTTGAGTAAGCCTTATCGCATTCTCATCACGCTTCCAATATAGATCAACAATATCCTTATCTTCCATAGGTCTCCTCTTAGCCCTCCTACATATATAGTCGCCAAATAATCAGGCAGGTTACATGAAAGCAAAAATTTTTTTCAATAAAATTCGTCAAAACAGTGTTCAAAACAAAGAAATTAAAATCGGCAGTCTGTAAAGACCGCCGATTGCTTAATCATTTTTTCAACCAGATAGCCATGCCTCTGATTGATCTACTTAATATTTTTCTTCCTGAATATCAATACCCCAACAGATGCAAACACTACAATTAAAAGAACATTGTAAACCATCTCAAGCCTAATCTTATCAACGGTTTCTTCATTGAGTTTTTCGTATTCTAAGGCGATATCTTTGGCGATATCGTCAGGCAACCCGCTTTCTCCATATTTTAGCATATTCTGTCTATTAAAGAATTCTATGCTGTCCTTTATCCTTTGAAAGCAGTTAATCTCCAATGCAAAGGATAAAACCTTTCTAAATATTCCATCAACATATTTAGGATTGGGTATATCACGGATTTCCTTAACCCCCACATCATCTGTTCCGGCATTATCTGAAAATGTACGGTAAACACCATTTCCGGTCACAAGCATACTGCTTCCGTCTTCATATATAGTCTCCTGATTATACTGGGGCTCTTTAAGCCTTTTGGCAACCGCATCAGCACTCATAAGCATGACCACTACCACCATAATCCCAATGACAACTGCTATTATCCGGTTCTCAGTAAGAAAACAAAGAAAAACCGCAAATACCGTCAATGACAGGATGCTGAGCAAAAGAAGTGCGGTTATTTCAAGTATATAATCCAAATCCCCTAAATACTTCCAGCCTTTTACTAAAAAAGGAAGATAATACAATATAAATAATATTACCGAAAAGACGAGTGACAGAATAAGCTCCGAAAAGAATATTTCCATCTTTGTATAGCCTGAAACAAGCTTGTTCCTTATTGTCCCTGCGGCAAATTCACTTCCTATATTCACAACAGACACAATAACTGCTAAAAAGAACACGAAGAGCAGGTACTGTAATTCAGGCATAAAGTGGGCATTCTTTATCCCGTTAACATATGTTTCTTTTACCGAATCATAAGCCGTTACAAAGCCAAGTGTCAGTGAAATAGCAAAAGCGATAAGCGTTGACAGTCTACTGATATACCTGATGAAATTTGCATGCATCAGATTACGCATCCTGCTCACCTCCTGTCAGGCTTATGAAAAAGCTTTCCAGGCTCTCGTCCTTATTCTCCAATGAGAGCAGCTCGCAGTTTACCTTTACAAGGTCTAATGTCAGCTCAGTCAGATTCGGTTCAGCATAGACATCGCAAAGAGACTCGCTGATCACTTTATATTCCAGTTTCTTCTCATCAAGAACTTTTGTCAACGCTTTAACATCAGTTACTTTCAGTCTTACACATTTACGGCTGGAAGCTTCCAACTCATCGGCACTCATCTCACAGACAATTTTCCCTTTGTCTATAAAACCGAAATGTGTTGCAAGTCGTGCCAATTCATCCAGAATATGTGACGAAATGAGCACCGTGATCTGTTTTTCACGGTTGAGCCTAAGGATAAGCTCCCTTATCTCAATAATTCCCTGCGGGTCAAGTCCGTTTATCGGTTCATCCAGGACAAGGAAATCAGGATTCCCGCACAATGCCACCCCTATACCAAGCCTCTGTCTCATGCCAAGCGAAAAATTCCTTGCTTTTTTCTTGCCTGTACTTTCAAGCCCAATCAGATTCAGGATCTCGTCTATCCCATCAAAATCCGGCATACCTAAAATTCTATACTGGTGTTTCAGATTCTCCTTTGCTGAAAGGTCAGGGTATATGGATGGAGTTTCTATGACCGCCCCCATATGCCTGCGTGCTTCGGAGATTTTCTTGCTGTTGTTTTTTACTCCATATAATTCATATTCACCGCCGCTAGGATCCTGCAGACCACAGATCACTCTAAAAAGTGTAGTCTTTCCTGCTCCGTTTTTCCCGACAAAACCATAAATAGCTCCCTTGGGAACATTTATATCTACTCCTGATAAAGCTGTGAACCCCCGGTATTTCTTTTGAAGATTTTTTGACTTTAGTGCATACTCCATCTCTATACCTCCGACCTTGCTCCCTTTATTTCAAAGTTCCACATTACAAATTCAGTATATCACAGGATAGTCAAGAAACCGTTAAAGAAAAGGTCAAGATTTTGTCAAGATTTTCAAGGAAAATCTATTCTGATATTCAATATGCCATTAATATACTCTGAAGAAATGGCCCCTCCCTGCCTTTCTACCAGGAGCTTTACTATAGAAAGACCTAAGCCGGTCGAGTTCCTTGCGGCTTCAACAGTATAGAATCTGTCAAACAGCTGTTCAACGTCAATGCCTTTTAAACCCTCTGCTGAATTTGAAAATGTTATTGTCCCTTCATCGTCCAGAACTATTTTAAGATCCCCATCGCTGTATTTTACAGCATTATTCAACAGATTACTGAAGATTCTGGACATATAGTTTCTGTTAAGCATTCTTACAATCTTTTTTTCAGTGATCTCCGCTTTCAGTTCTATATTTTTTTCGGTCAGGACTCCATAATACCCCATTATGCTGTCTTCAAGTACTCTATTTATATCTACTTCCTCTTTTGCCACTTCCGTGCCTATATTTGAAAAATCCAGGGAGTAATCGAACAGTTCCTCCGTCAGCTGCTTCATGCTTTCCGCTCTTTCCGAAATAATCGGAAGGTACCTCTCCATTTTTTCTTTATCATCTGATTTTCGGATCATATCCAGATAGCCTATGATAGCCGTTAACGGAGTCCTCAAGTCATGAGATATATTGGTTATGGCATTGGAAAGCTCTACATTTCCATGAATATACCTGTTTTTCTCTCTTCTTAGTGTTTTTAATTCCGTATTTATTTTTATGGCAAGATTCCTCATCCTGCCATCTCGTGTATTCAGCGTGATAACGTTATTTGTATCCTCATTTACAATTCTATGAAATCCCTGTTCGATTTTTAATGCGGCACTTCTAAGATCATAAACCTTTATAACAAGAAATATATTAAATGCTGCCAGCAGAATCACGATATATATCATATTCTGTACCTTGCCGCAGGCATGGTGCCTATCGGTGACGTGCCTGCCGCGGCACCGACGAAAGATTGAAAGGAACTTTCAATCTTTCCCTCACTCTTATCTGTCAGAACTGATTTTTAATCTTAAATCCTATACCATATATTGCCTCGATATAATCTTTTCCACTCACAGCCTGCAGCTTATGACGTATATTACTGATATGCTGCTTCAGAGACCTGTCTGTACAGTCAGGAGTATCCATGCTTATGTTGTCAAGTATCGCAGTACGTCCGACCGGAGTATGTGGATTCTGCATCAGAAGTTTCAGAATAGCTGCTTCTGTCCTTGTAAGCCTTATCTCTGTCCCTTCTATTTCAGCAGTCAGCCTGTCAGCATAAAGTGTGACTTCATTTACCCTTATAACAGATTTATCTTTTGTACCCTGAGTCCTTAGCCTGACCTTTATCCGTGCCAGCAGCTCTTCCATATCAAAAGGCTTTGTCACATAATCTTCTGCACCATTCAGGAGCAGGTTAACCTTATCATTAGTATCTGCTTTGGCACTGATTACTATGACAGGGATATTCTTAATCCTCGTTATAAGCTCTTCTCCCGTAATCCCCGGAAGCATCAGGTCGAGCAGTATAAGGTCCGGATTTTTGGTTTTTAGCATCAGCTCTGCTTCTGTCCCGGAATATGCACTGTATACGTCATAACCTTCCCCTGACAGAGTTTCTTGCAGCATATTGTTTATATAAATATCATCGTCAATGACCATAATCTCTGACATATTACTTTTCACTCCTCAAGAAATATTAACTTATTTTCGGCATTTTTAATATGCCGAATTACAGTTAAAATATTGCATCATGATCAACTCTTTGTCAATCAAAATCTGAGATACGTTAAAAAGCAGGGAACTTTCACAAATTCCCTGCTTCTTCTATCAGTATATTATCTCTTCTACGGTTACATTTTCCTAAAGATGTGATTCAAACTTGATCACTATATTTATTCTCTATAATCCAACCCAATAATGTTTCCTGCATAATCTACATATACTCCAATAGGTCCAAGTACATCATCGAGATTTGTCGTAAATGTCACTTTATAGTATTCACCTAACGTACTTACTTCTAATAAGTGATAGTAAAAATCCGGAAGCACATATATTTTTTCAATCGCAGGATTTTCTATATCTATAACCTGCCCATCATGACCCGCCAGATTTGAGGCTACGTAATCTTGTGCTATGTTTACAATCTGATCAATATCCATGTATGAATCAGCTGAAGGAACACCTTCCAAAATTATTTTATATGTTAAATCAAGTCCCAGAGTATGAGCTGCTTTATCAAACATTTTAGCTAGTTCTTCCGTTCCATTATAGGAAGTAACGCTAACAAGGTACTTGAAATTTGTAGCCTCAGGCAGTGCAATCCTTATGGCATCATAATTATCAGTATGCACAACCAATACATCTATAGTGATTGTTCTTGTTCCATCTTCGTAAAAGACATCTTTATAGAATCTTGTCTTACCACCTTTCTCGTTATCCGGCCAAGCGCTAAACGTAGTTTCAGATCCAAGATTAATCACGAGATTAACAAACCCTGATGCTAAAGGATAATTACTGCTAAGTGAAATACTGTTCAACTTTCCGTCCGCATCACCGTAAAACTCTGTATTATAGTCAAGCATCATGCTGTTTTTTTTGCGATTTGCAACCCTATATTCATTTGTACCTGAAAGCCATTCTTCGTTTTCAAACGGATTCCAAGGTTCTACACCAACAAATTTAATCGCTTCAGACCAGTTCTCAAATTGTTTGCTACATATACCTGGCATATGACTAGACAACATTCTTTGAACATTATCCATAGAATTATATTTCTCCCAGTCATTGGCTATCATTTCATATATAGACTGTGAAAAATCAGTATAAGATGTATCCAAAGCTTTTATCAACTGTATCAACTGTTCTTCGTTATCATCGGGCTCAATTTCATAACATCCTTTTGGGTTAAGTCCACTATTCTCTGTCAACTCTTCTAGACCTGAAATATAAATGTTATCATTGTTTATATATAAATCATGAAATTTATATTCTTTCTCCTTATCATCTGTTGTCTTCGCAATGGCAAGGCTAGTCTTCCACGACTCTTTATTAAAAGAAACATCGTCTGGATTCAGATTAATAATGCTAAAATATTTAACCTTTTCATCAAGTGAAGCAATAATAACTATTGCTGATTTATCATTATCTGTCCTTGGTATTATTGCTAGCTTCTCAATTTTACCATCTCCGTCAACATCACATTCTGCTGAATCAATTATCAGTGTATCAGGTAAAATAATATCATCTACAGATAGTAGATTATTTTCAGATTCATCTTCATATATATATCGATAGAAGCTTCCCATAATAAAGTTATCTCCTTGCGATTCTTCAGTATTATCAGCAGAACCTGTAGATGTTGCAAACATTTCTTTAACGACCTTAAACGAATTTAAAGCATTTTCGGAAGAGATAAACTCTTGGGGTGAAATCCTAATACGGCTATCTCCCATAAAAGAGCAGTCCAGGACAGTTTTATCATTATTGCAGAATGCAACTCTATATGTGTATCCTCCACTATCCTCACCTTCATTTATATAGGTAAATTTCGTGCTTGAAAATTCGTCTACTAAAGATTTTACTGTATCTTTATCATCAATCACAATTCGTCGTCCTGTAGTTCCGTCTACCAATATGACCTCTGTTGTTTCAGAAAGGTTTATTTCTGTTCCTTTAACTTTCTTGATTATTTCGACCATATCTGTATATTCACCCGATACATCCTCATTTTTTATGGTAACAGTCTTTGTATCCGAATTTCCGGCATTAGCATTTACAGAACAAGCTGTCAAGAGAATGGCCATTAATATTGTTCCAATGGTTATATACCATCTCATAACGCAACCTCCTTTTCAATACTTCACACTATATCATCTCATAATTCACGTTTTCACTTAACCCACGTCGTATGTGCTAACTTTCACAAATCCCCTGCTTCTTCTATCGATATGATTTCCCTTTTAACTGATAAAAGGTCAGTAAAATCCAATTTCAAATTCGGGCAACGCTTTCCATTCCTCTGAGTTGACCAATATATCATAAAGCACATTATACAATCTAAGAAACTTCTTTGCTTTCTCCGGCAGTTGATCTGGTGAAAAATACTCATTAAACCAAAGTCCTAGCGGCTCAACTATATCTACACAACTTATGGTCTTATCAAAACCTTTATACTTTACCCGTATAATGATATTAACGGACGGATCCGAGTATTTACCTTCATAAGGATTATACTCATCAGGATATGAACC
>ODAI011403434.1_pt1 | contig 14297 bp, 11 predicted proteins | sample 1539321 | NCBI WGS metagenome assembly ODAI01 (sample SAMN02144231, study PRJEB22623) | gut metagenome | biome: sheep rumen | host: Ovis aries | place: New Zealand
ATTACATATTTATCATGCAGAAAAATTTTAAAAGAACCAGCATCTGAAGCTTTAAGAGTTCAAATGCCCAAGGTTAAAAAAGCAAAATTTAACTTAACATCAAAAGGACCATTAAAAAATGCATCAGTTTCTACAAAATGGAATTTAAGAGATATTATTAGAAATAAAAGTAGAAGTATTACTGCAATAGTAGGTGTAGTGGGTTGTACAATGCTTTTAGTATGTGCTTTTGGTATGTTTGATTCTATGAATGGATATCTAGATTGGGAGTTTAATAAAATTAGTAAATTTGATTACAAAATTACATTAAAAGAAGATTATACAAAAGAAGAATTAAATGAACTAACAAGCAAATATGGCGATAATACGTCACAAACATTAGGTATTGAAATAAAAAATGGTGATAAAAAAGAAACAAATATGTTAACTGTAAATGATGCACCTGAATACTTAAAATATACAAATCACAATAGAGAATATATGGATCTAAAATCAGATGGTGTATATATAACTGAAAAATTAGCTAAGAAATTAAATTTAAAAGTTAATGATGAAATAGAATGGCATATATTTGGAGATGAAACATGGCATAAAACAAAAATAACTGGATTGAATAGAGATCCTCAAAGTCAAAGTTTAAATATGACACGTGAGTTTTATGAATCATTAGATTTAGAATATAAGCCTGATAGTATTTATACTAATGAAAATTTGGATAATGTTAAAGAACTAAAAGGTGCAAAAGCAATTCAAAATTTAGGTGAATTAAAGGCTGGAGTTGAAAATATGTTATCAACAATGAAGTCATTAATCATAATAATGGTTGTAGTTGCAGCAATTCTTGGAATGGTTATCATTTACAACTTAGGAATTTTATCATTATCAGAAAAACAATATCAATTTGCAACATTAAAGGTATTAGGATTCAAAGAAAAGCAAGTTAAGAAAATATTTACAAAACAGAATAATTGGTTAACAATTATAGGTTTAATAATAGGATTGCCACTAGGATTTTATATGACAGACTTTATATTTAAAATGGCCTTATCAGAAGATTATGATTTTGGTGCGCAAATTAAATTAGTGACTTATCTATATGCAATTGTAGGAACACTAGTGGTTACATTTATTGTTAATAAAAGATTGGCTAAGAAAATTGACAAGATTGATATGGTTTCAAGCTTAAAAGGAAACGAATAATAAAAAGAAAATTTAAGAGGTGAAAAATGAAAGAACAAGAACATTTACCATTTATGCGGAGTAGGACCCATTTATACGATATCTATAAGTATTATTACAGTGGTATCAATTATATTAACTAAAAATATTTCGTTATTAAATAATGAAATTTCAGCTTTAATGATACCATTAATAATAATTGGAATACTATTTATCCTATTTGGAATATATTTATGGGTTAATGCAGTTATTGTTTGCAAACTTGACGATAACATAAGAAGTAATAAATTGGTAACAACAGGAGTATATGCATATGTTAGAAATCCAATTTACTCAGCAGTTTTATTAGTTTGCACCGGAGCTATAATTATTGCAAATAATTTATATTTGTTAGTGTTACCTGTTATATATTGGGCTTTTCTAACTATTTTAATGAAAAATACAGAGGAAAAATGGTTATTGAATGTGTATGGAGATGAATATATAAATTATTGTAAGAAAGTAAATAGATGTATACCATTTAAAAGAAAATAAAAAGATGAGGACAATTCTTCAATGAATTGCCCTCATTTTTATTTAATGACATTTCTAAAAGACTCAATTCAATAATTTCTATAACTAATTTAAATATTTAATACAAGACAATACAAAATCAACGCAAATAGTTGAAATTAAAACGATTGCAATTGTTAGTTGAATTGTTGCTTGGATTTTATCAAGTATCTTTTCTTTAAATTTTCGAATCAATGGATAGATAAACCTTGTAAAAAGTACAGTTATAACACCCCATAAAAAAGAGTTAAGTAAAGTAATTCTTCCATTAATATTATATTTTTCATCAGAATAATCCCACCATCTTTCAGCAAATAAGGCATCTAATACAAAGCCAACTAAATATTCAAAAAGTGAGAAAATGATGGTGAATATGATAAAAAGTTTAATATAATTTTTCTTGTTTTTCGAATGATCTAAATATGTAGTTAAAAATAATGCTCCAGTGCCGGTAAATAGGACAAATAGGACCGATATAAGAATCCTCTTTTAGTAAATTCACCTAAAACGCAGAAACAGAATATAGTTTCAAGAATCCAACCTAAAAAAGAAAATATAAAGTAACAGAAAATATAAGGTAAGAGTTGCATTAATTTTGATTGTTGTATATTAGTATATTTATTATTTAATATGGTATTCATGAATTCCTCCAAAAAAGTATATCATTTTAATTCTTAATAAAATTATATACATTAAGTATATCTTAAATACAAAAAAATGTAAATGAAAAAATAACAAAGGCAAAAAATAGAAGATTACTATGGTAATTTAAGTAAAATTATGATATAATAGGAAATATGTAAAAATAAAATAAGAAAGAGAGAGAAATTAGATGAAAAAACCAGAATTACTTGCGCCAGCAGGTTCATTTGAAAAGGCAAAAATAGCTTTTCTATATGGAGCAGATGCTGTATATGCAGGAACATCATCATTATCATTAAGAACAAGAGCCGAAATGGAAGATGATGATTTAGTAAAAACAATCAAATATGCCCATTCAATAGGGAAAAAAGTTTATACAGCTATAAATATATATGCTTGGGATACAAGTTACGAAGAAATAAAAAAACAAGCAAAAATCCTTGAAGAATTAAAGGTAGATGCCGTAATAGTAGCAGATGGAGGAGTAGTAGAAGCAATAAAAGAAGTTGCTCCAAATGTTCCTATACATATAAGCACACAGGCTAATATTGTAAGTAGTCATACTGCTAATTTCTGGCATAAAAATGGCGCAGAAAGAGTTATTTTAGGAAGAGAATTACATAAAGATCAAATTAAAGAAATAATTGAAAATACACCAGCAGACTTGGAAACAGAAATATTTGTACATGGTGCAATATGTTTTGGATATTCTGGAAGATGTTTCTTAAGTGATTTCTTAGCAGGTAGAAGTGCAAACTTAGGTGATTGTGCACAAAGTTGTAGATGGGCATATAATGTATATGTTGAAGAAAACAACAATCCGGGAAATTTAATGCCGGTAGAACACGATGATAAAGGAACATACATCTTCTCTTCTAAAGACTTATGCCTAATTAAAGAAATACCTGAAATAATTGAAATGGGTGTGGATAGTTTAAAAATAGAAGGAAGATTAAAAACAAGTTATTATTTAGCATCCGTAGTAAATGCATATAGAAATGCAATAGATGATTATATTGCAGATCCAGAACATTATGATTATACAAAATATATGAATGAATTAGAAAAAACAAAAACAAGAAGTTTAACTACATTTTATTTCAATGACAGAAATAATAAAGATTTCCAAGAATATGAAGGAAAACAATATAATCCAAATTATGAATTTGGCGGAATTGTTAAGGAATATGATAATGAAAAAGCTTTAATTGAAATAAAAAATAAGTTGCAAATTGGTGATGAATTAGAAATTATAATACCTCGTCAAATCGAAACTGTTAATTTCAAAATTGAACAATTATGGGATGCTGAAACAGATAAGGAAATTGATCATGTAAATCCTGGTAGAGCAGCTCAGTGTGTAAAAATGAAATTACCAATTGAATGCGAAAACGGATGGATTTTGAGAAGAAAAAAATAAAAAAATGACAAATTAACATAAATATGGTATAATATATGTATAGCATATTACATTAAATCCAGGCGGATGCCTACAATCATAAGAATACAAACAATCAAATCAAACGGCAGACCACGAAATGTGGCAGAAAGGAAATGCATATGTTACACACAAGAACCCAGACAGATTATGACAGAAAGCTTGACGTTGTTCGCTACGACGATGTTTGTTTCGCTGCAAGTGAAACCGAAGACGATATTAATATCGTTTTTAAGGAGATTGCAGAAATGAAACAGGTCGGACCAGCACTTATGACTGCAGGTGCACTCAAACGCTATATGGAGCTGCCTATGTATGTAGTAGAAAAAATGAGAAACATGGAAATTGGTTCAAGTTTTATCTACAATGGCAACACCACCATTACCAAATGGAGTGAGCATACATATAACGGTCGCAATATCGAGAAGCAGTAACCTGGAAAAGGATCACCCTATAATTAGGGTGGTCTTTCTTTTTATTAAAATATTATCCAGAAAATGAATAATGTCGAATTATGTCGAGCGATTTTTCTTGACTACATAAGCATTTGATGTTAATATAAATACAACAAAATTCTATATAGATTTTTAAAACAAATTATTTATAAAATTTATTTCAAAAAATTATAATTCTAAAATTAATTCAAAAACAAAAATCCAAAACAATTAAATACACAGGAGGTGGCATTTGAGAAAAGTTATTATTGCCGTTTTATTAAGTATGCTGTTATTTGGCAGTATATATTTTATTGAGCTTAATATATGTAAATTATCATATAGAAAAAACAAATATGAAGCAGAGGAAATTCTAAGAATTGCACATAATTTAGTAGATAATCAAAGCAGAAAAAATGAAAATGTAAGTATAAATAATGATTCGAGTACAAGTAATGTTTTAAACAATAATAAGGAAACAAAAATGAATAAATCTGAGAATGACATAATAGGCATTTTATACATAGAAAAACTAGACATAGAAGCTCCTGTTAAAGAGGGTACAACACAAGAAGTAATGAAGACATCTATTGGGCATTTTCCGGAAAGTGATTATTGGAATGGGAATGTATCTTTAGCTTCTCATAATAGTGGTACAAGTATGCATTATTTTCAGGACATTCATACATTGAATATAAACGATCAAATAAAATATAAAACTCAATTTGGAGAAAAGGTATATAAAGTTCAGAGTATTGACAAGATAAACGATACTGATTGGTCTAAAGTTGTAAAGAACGATAGTTATGAAAAACAAAAAAATACTATAACGCTTATAACGTGTATAAATGGGCAGCCTGATTATAGATTATGTGTTAGAGGTGTAGAAGTATAACAAAATAGAAAGGATGTATAATTTATGTTAAAAAGTAAAATTATTAAAACATTAATAGCGATTATTATGCTATTGATACAAATATTTATAATATGTACAAAAGTAAAAGCAGCAAATATAGGAGAAACAAAAGGCCTGGAAAGGGGTGCGTTAGGATATTATTGTATACAAAAATGGAATGGAAATAAATGGGTATATTTAACATATAACCAAACATATTATACAGATACAGATGGACAAAGATATATAGCATATTGTTTATCTCCAGGGTTACCTGGAGTAGGATATGTATCTGGAGAAAGAGAGACATATAGTGTAAAAATTAATAACTTACTAGAAGATGATAGGATTTGGAGGGTATTAAAAAATGGATATCCAAATAAAACTGTAGAAGATTTAGGAGTCGAAACTGCCGATGATGCTTATTTTGCTACAATGCAAGCAATTAACTCCATTTTAAGGGGCTATACACTAGAACAAGCAAGAAAACTATATTGTGTTGGGCAATTTGCTATTAATGGAGAAAAAATAGAAGATATACAAAGAAGAGGAAATAAAACGTTAAACGCATTATTCAATTTAATAGATATTGGATTAAACGGAACAGAAACACGTAAGCAGTTTTTAAATGCTTCAATAAAGAAAGTAACGGAACTTAGGGATGAAAATGATGGTTTTTATTCGCAAACATTTAAAGTTGTGTCTCAATCTGAAATCTCTAAATATGTTGTTGATAAATTAGAAAATTTACCTGCGGGTTCATTTGTGGCAGATTTACAAGGAAATGAAAAACATATTTTTAATGGTGGAGAAGAGTTTAAAATAATGATATCAAAAAAATTTGAAACTGAAGATATAAAAGGAAATATTTTAGTGAATGTAACACAAAAAAACTATCCAATCTATTATGGTACATCACAAATAGAAGGATGCCAAGATTATGCGTTATGCAATAATTCGTATTCAGAAGTGTCATTAAATTCAGAAATTTATGCGCAAGTTAATAAGTCAAGATTAACAATATTAAAAACAGATGTTGAAACTCAAAAGCCTTTGCAAGGTGTTAAATTTCAAGTAACTTATGCAGATGGAACATCAAATATATACTCAACAGATGAAAATGGGAAAATAGTAATTGCTAATTTAAGACCAGAAACGATAAAAATAAAAGAAGTAAAACCATTAGAAAAATATAAATTAAATAATAATGAGTATGAAATCAAATTAAATTATAACGAAGAGAAAGAAATTGAAATAAAAAATGAAAAACAAACTGGAAATATCAAAGTAATAAAGGTTGATAAAGACAATAACCAAATTAAAATTGCAAATGTAAAATTTCAGCTAAGAGACGAAGAAAACAATATTATTAAAGAAGGAACTACAGATAGTAATGGAGAATTAGTATTTGAAAAACTAATAATCGGGAAATATAAATTAACAGAGGTAGAAAATGGTGAGGAATACATCCTTCCAAATAAAGATGTAGAAGTAGAAGTAATAGTTGATAAAACTCAAGAAGTGAAAATAGAGAATGAGAAGATTAAAGCTCCACAAGAGGAAAAAAAGGTAGTTGTTACAAAACAGAAAAAACTTCCTAAAACTGGCGAAGATAGTTCTATATATATATCAGCTGGAAATCTGATTGCAATCAGTACTTATAACATAATAATGGTACTAAAAAAGTTTAAAAAATAATAAATAAAATACTTGGTCGAAAACATTGATTTTTATTCAAGCTTTATATATAATGAAACATATTGGAAATATAGGAGGCTTGTATAATGAAATTTAATAATGAGATTTATGATGCTCACGTAATAAATAACTTTAGAGAGCTAATTGATGCATCTGTGGAAAAGTATCCGGACAATATAGCATATAAATTTAAAAGAAATTTGGGTAAAAGTAATGAATGTGTTATTCAAAAAACATATAAGGAAATAAAGAAAGAAGTTGAAGCTTTTTCAACATCATTATTGAACTTAGGATTAGAAAATAAGAAAGTTGCTATTATAGGAAATAATAGATATGAATGGTGCACAAGCTATTTTGCAGTTACTACAGGGAATATGGTAATAGTTCCATTAGATAAAGCTTTACCAGATGGTGAAATTGAAAATCTAATTAAAATCAGTAAAGCAGAAGCGGTAATTTTTGAAAATAAGTATTCAAAAATATTTGATAAAATAAAGGAATCAAATGATACTAGCTTAACAACATATATAAATATGGATTTAGAAAAAGAAGATAAAGGAATTTTATCATTTGATGAGTTAGTTAAACAAGGAAAACAACTAATAGAAAATGGAGATGAAAGATATAGCAAAATAACTATAGATAGCGAAAAACTAAGCGTTCTACTATTTACATCAGGAACAACATCAAAACCAAAAGGAGTAATGCTTTCCCAAAGAAACATATGCTCAGATGTTGTAGGAATAGCAAGAATTGTTAAGATGTATCCAGACGATGTATTACTTTCATTCTTACCGCTACATCATACTTTTGAATGTACAATTACATTTTTATATGGATTTTATTGTGGAGTTACAGTGGCGTTCTGTGATGGATTGAAATATATAGCTAAGAATCTAGTTGAATATCAAGTTAGTGTTATTGTAGCAGTTCCATTAGTACTAGAATCAATTTATAAAAAGATTGAAAATGGAATTGAAAAACAAGGAAAGACCAAACTTGTAAAGAGAATGGGAAAAATTTCAAATTTCTTATACAAATATTTGCATATAGATATAAGAAGAAAGATTTTTAAATCAGTTATCGACCAACTTGGAGGCAAAGTACGTATCATGTATTTTGGCGCAGCAGCTATGAACAAAGAAGTAATAGATGGATACAATACTTTTGGAATTGCAACAATTCAAGGGTATGGCTTAACTGAAACATCTCCAGTTCTTGCAGCAGAAACAGATAAACAGAAAAGACCTGGAAGTGTTGGTAGAAACCCATATAATATACAATTAAAAATTGTTGACGAAAATGATAATGAAATAGCCATAGCTAAAGGAAATGAAGCAGTTGAAATGAAAACAGACGAAGAAAACAAAATTGGTGAAATTGTGGCTAAAGGGCCAAATGTTATGATGGGATACTATGAAAATGAAGAAGAAACAAATAGAGTTCTAAAAGATGGATGGTTTTATACAGGTGACTTAGGGTACTTTGATAAAGACGGATTCCTATATATTACAGGAAGAAAAAAAGAAGTAATAGTATTAAAAAATGGTGAGAATGTGTATCCTTCTGATATTGAGTTTTTGATTAATAGATTGCCATATGTTCAAGAAAGTATTCTATTCCCAAGAGAAAACTCTAAGAAAGAAATAGCTTTAGGAGTAAAAGTAGTTTATGATGAGGAACTTATGCAAGAAAGATTTGGAGATAAAACAAATAAAGAATATGAAAAACTAATTTGGGAAGATATAAAAACAATAAATCAAACTTTACCTGTATTCAAAAGAATAAAGGAATTAATAATTACAACAGAACCACTGGAAAAAACAACAACTCAAAAAATAAAACGTTTTAGGGAAATTGATAAAATACTGAACAAAAAGAAAAAAGATAACAAATAAAATAGTTATAATTGAAGAATAGCCAATATAACAGGCTATTCTTCAATTTCTTTTGATAGCTTATCTATAGCTTTTGTTTCAATGCGCGATACGTATGAACGGGAAATTCCAAGTAATTTTGCAATTTGATTTTGGGTTCTAGGTTTTCTACCATCAAGTCCGAAATCTCATTTCTAGAATTGTTTTTTCACGATCTTTTAAAACTTCTTTCATTTTTTGATACAATTCTTTTATTTTAAACTTTAAATCTACTTCGTCTTCTATACTACGTTCATCATTTTCAAGTACTTCCTGCAAAGAAACTGTATTATCATCTTTGTCTTTTCCAATTGTGTCTTCTAAGTAAACTTCAGCACTTAATTTTTTTGTTGCTCTTAAATGCATTAAAACTTCATTTTCAATACATCGAGAGACATACGTTGCTAGACGTACGCCTTTACTTGAATCAAAACTTTTTATTCCTTTTATCAAACCAATTGTTCCAATCGAAATTAAGTCATCTTGTTCAACATTTGTAGTTCCATATTTTTTACACACATGAGCAACTAATCTTAAGTTACGTTCTATTAGTACATTACGTGCTTCTTCATCTCCATTTTCGTATCTTTCAATATATATTTTTTCTTCTTCTGAAGAAAGTGGTTCAGGAAATAAACTATTATTTGATATGTATCCTACAACAAAAACGGCACTTTTTAAAAATGCAAGAAAACCAGATATACATAGAGTTAACATATACTTACCTCCAATTCAATCTAATTTAAATATATGTGTAATTATTAGTTTTGTGCATGGCCACTGAATAAAATAATTATTAAAACATACTTGTAATTATTAAATAACTGATATATAATAGGCAAGATTGTAAAAATGGGGGAATATGAAATGATAGAGCAGAGTGAATATGAGCAAAAACTAGACCGTATTTGTAAAAAAATGATAAAAAGTTTTAGAATAAAATTGGGTACTATTAGTGCAATTGAAACAAAAAAATGTTTAAACAAAATTATAAGACTAAATGCAAAAACAAAAAATCAAAATATAAATGAACTTATTTATGTTTTAGGAAGAACTAAGTTAGAATATAAGAAGTATTGCAAAGAAAATAATTATTACGCAGATCCATATGTTAACAAAAAAATAAAAGAAGCATATATAAAACTATCAAGAAAAGCAATGAAACTTGAAAGCAAAAGGTCATTTATTAAAAGAAAAAATGAGAATATTGAGATTGAGTATAATTCTGATAGAGGAAGTTATATGTACAAAAGTATTCAAGATGGTAAAACAGTTTTATCAAAAGAATATACAATCAATAACATAAAACATCTTGGGTCAAAAAGAGCAAGTGCAGTAAGACGTTTAAAACAGTTTAATTTTGGAATTAGCTTTTTTGATGAACTTGGTGTAGACGAAAAGAAGTTTTATAAAGTTAATCCTGATATAATACATATATTACTAAATGAAGGTAAAGTTAATCAAGCTAAAATGTATATAAAGGAAGTGTTAAGTGGAGAGAAAATGAATAAACCACTTAAAATTAATTATGTATTAAACAGAGATCTAAAAAAAGGAAGATTTAGTCCAGAAGAAAATAAAAATATGAAGAAAATGGCAAAAGCTGATAGAATTTCAAATAATTTAACTATATTCAGTGAAAGAAAAGTGAAAGAAATTAAAAAGCCAAAAGAAAGCTTAATAAAGAAAATTGCAATTGCAATTTTAAATATGCCAGAGCCAATGCCAGAATTTTATTTTGAAGATACAAACAATGTAGCAAACAGCAATTTAAGGAGAAGGTTGCAAGTATCAAAAGATAATAATGTGCTTGCAAATACATCATACAAAAATACAAATACAGGAAGAATTGTTGCATATGGGAATAGAGCAAATGACAAACCAAAAAGAGCTAAATTTATCAATACTAATACTGGAAAGATTGTTGCTTATGATGCAAGATAGATTTGTAGATACAAGGGGATGAATTTACAAAGAAAGGAGAAGTGTACAAATGCTTCAATTAAAGAACATCACAAAAGATTATCTTTCAGGAGATATGAAAGTTCAAGCTTTAAAAGGAATTAATTTAGAGTTTAGAAAAAGCGAATTTGTTTCTATTTTAGGGCAAAGTGGATGTGGAAAAACAACTTTATTAAATATTATAGGAGGGTTAGACAGATATACCAGTGGTGATTTGATTATAAATGGTAAATCTACTAAGAAATTCAAAGATAAAGAGTGGGATGCATACAGAAACTATTCAGTTGGTTTTGTATTCCAAAACTATAATTTAATACCTCATCAAACAGTATTAGCAAATGTTGAGTTAGCTCTTACACTATCAGGAGTATCAAAAAAAGTAAGAAAACAAAAAGCAATAGCAGCTCTTGAAAAAGTAGGGTTAAAAGATCAAATTCACAAAAAGCCAAATCAAATGTCTGGAGGACAAATGCAAAGAGTAGCAATAGCTAGAGCTTTGGTAAATGACCCAGATATAATTTTGGCTGATGAGCCAACAGGTGCTTTAGATACTGAAACTAGTGTTCAAATAATGAACATTTTAAAAGAAATATCAGAAAACAAACTAATTATAATGGTAACACATAATCCAGAGTTAGCAGAAAAATATTCTTCAAGAATTGTTAAAATATTAGATGGAAAGATTATGGATGATTCTAATCCATATACTGAAGAAGATAGAAAAAATGAAACAATGAAAGCTAAAACAGGAAAAACATCAATGAATTATTTTACAGCTTTATCATTGAGTTTAAATAATTTAATGACAAAAAAGGGAAGAACATTTTTAACAGCATTTGCTGGAAGTATTGGTATAATAGGAATCGCATTAATTCTGTCTTTATCTAATGGTGTACAAAAATACATACAAAAAGTACAGGAAGACACATTATCTTCATATCCAATATCAATTCAAGAAGAAAGTGTTGATATGGGAAGTATGATGACATCAATGATGGAAGAGCAAAATAACAAGGTTGAACGTAGCAATGATGGAAAAATATATTCAAGAAATATAATGAGTAACATGTTAAGCACATTATCAACAAAAATGAAAACAAATAATCTAGAAGAATTTAAGAAATATTTAGAGAATGAAAATACAACAATAAAAGACAATGCAAACGCTATTCAATACGCATATAATTTAGATTTAAACTTATATAAAGAAGATATAGCAGATGGAATAGTTCAAGTAAACCCAAGTACTGTAATGAGTAGCATTGGATTTGGTTCAACAACCGATAATGATGAGGAGTCAAATACATCAATGTTCTCAATGTCATTTGGTTCATCTGATGTATGGAGAGAATTATTAGACAACAAAGATTTAATCAATTCACAATATGATGTTCTAGCTGGAAAAATGCCAGAAAAATATAATGAAGTAGTATTAATAGTTGACGAGAATTATGAAATTAGCGACTATACATTATATTCTTTAGGTCTAAAAGATCAATCTGATTTAAAAGCAACAATGATAGCCCTACAAAAAGGTGAAGAAGTTGCAAAACAAGAGACAGCTGAATATACATATGAGGATTTATTAAAACTTTCATATAAGCTATTATTAAATACAGATTATTATCAAAAAGCTAATGGAATATGGATTGATAAATCAAGTGATGAAGCTTATATGAAAGAAAAATTACAAAATGCTGAATCTATTAAAGTTGTTGGTATAATCAAGCCAAAAGAAGGAAGCAATTTGCAAGACACAGCAGGAGAAATTGGTTATACTAAGGAACTTACAGAATATGTAATAAACAAAGTAAATGATTCAGAAATTGTAACACAACAAAGAGCTAATCCAGAAGTAAATGTTTTTACAGGAATGGCATTTAAAGATGATACTGAAATTGCTAAATCAAATTCAAATTTTGATTTTAACTCATTAAGTCCAGAACAAAAAGCATACATGGCAAATTTAAGCCAAGAAGAATTAGCAAATTTAATGTCAACATATACAAAAAACAATAATGCAACATATGAAAAAGTGTTAAAAAGATTAGGAGCGGTTGATTTAGAAAAACCTGCAACAATAAATATTTATCCAAAAGATTTCGCTTCAAAAGATGTTATAGCTAAGGAAATCGAAAACTATAATAACAAACAAAGGGAAGCAGGAAAAGAAGAAAATGTTATTGAATATTCGGACATGGTAGGAATGATGATGAATTCTGTAACTGTAATTGTAAATATGATAAGTTATGTACTAATCGCATTTGTATCTATTTCATTAGTAGTTTCATCAATAATGATAGGAATAATAACATATATTTCTGTATTAGAGAGAACAAAAGAAATTGGAATTTTAAGAGCAATTGGTGCTTCTAAGAAAGATATTTCAAGAGTATTTAACGCCGAAACTCTTATTGTAGGATTAGCAGCAGGATTAATTGGAATTGGTGTAACATTACTTTTGAATATTCCAATCAATGCTATTATTAAATCATTAGCAAAAGTTTCTGGAATTGCTTCATTACCAGTAGCAGGAGGAATTGTGCTTGTTTTAATAAGTGTTATCTTAACTGTTATTGCAGGATTAATACCATCTAAAGTAGCTAGTAAGAAGGATCCGGTTGAGGCTTTAAGAACTGAATAAAGTATAAACGAAAAAGACACAAAAATTAATTTGTGTCTTTTTTTATTACATTAGTTTATAGTTAACACATATTTTATAGTGTCAAAATTGCATTTCTTGCTAATTCATCACATCTGTTGTTATATTCATTGTCGCTGTGACCTTTAACTTTGATAAATGTAACTTTATGTGTTTGTGTCAAATTATATAATTCTTGCCATAATTCTTTATTTTTAACAGGTTCATTATTTGCTGTTTTCCAGCCTTTTTTCATCCAGTTATAAATCCAACCTTGGTTAAAACAATTTACTACATAAGCACTATCACTATATAAATCTACTTTGCAAGGAAATTTAAGCATTTTAAGACCTTCAATTACAGCAGTTATTTCCATTATATTATTAGTTGTGTCAGGGCTGGCACCTGATATTTCCTTTTTATTTCCCTTGTACATTAAAACAGCACCCCAACCTCCAGGACCTGGGTTTCCTGAACATGCTCCATCTGTGTATATTGTAACTTCTTCCATGTTTTTCCTCGCTTTCTATTGATTTTTTTTGTGTTTATGATATTATAACAGTAAAGTTTTTTATATACAAGATTTTTCGCAAAAAATCTACTAGAATCAGAGAGGAGGAAAGTTGTGAGCGAGGTTTTGGGAATAGTTGCTGAGTATAATCCATTTCATAATGGACATTTATACCATATACAAAAGACTAAGGAACTAACCGGAGCAAAATTTGTTGTTTGTGTTATGAGCGGAAACTTTGTTCAAAGAGGAAACACCTCTATAGTTGATAAGTGGACAAAGACTCAAATGGCTTTAGCAAGTGGTGTGGATTTAGTTTTAGAATTACCAACCATTTACAGTGTATCTAGTGCAGAAAGCTTTGCTACACGGTGCTGTAAAAATTTTAGAAAACCTAGGAATTGTTGATACTATTTCTTTTGGTACTGA
>ODAI011905479.1_pt1 | contig 14297 bp, 13 predicted proteins | sample 1539321 | NCBI WGS metagenome assembly ODAI01 (sample SAMN02144231, study PRJEB22623) | gut metagenome | biome: sheep rumen | host: Ovis aries | place: New Zealand
GCATTCTTGTAGTTGCGGTTCAGCTTCGGTCCGTCATGGGTGATGCCGCAGAACTCTTCCACGTCATGGACGGCATAGTAGGACGGCACGCCCATGATGGCGCCCATCTCATAGCGGCGGCCGTTGTAGTGGGGAGACCAGCACTTTCCGCCGACGCGGTCCTGACGCTCAAAAATCGTATAGTTCTCATAACCCTTCTGCTCCAGGTACATGCCCGCGCTCAGGCCCGCGGGGCCGCCGCCGATGATGGCAATACGAATATTCTTATCCATGTTCTCCTCCGTGTTTTGTTATTTTCTGTACGGTTTCTGTCTGTGATAATTCGCTTTGTTAATTATACAGCAGTTCTTATGAAAAATCACTATACAGTTCGGAAAAAATGTACGACTTTCTGTAAAAAACACAAAATTACTTTTCATTTTCTGGAGAGTATGGTATTATTTTATCAAATCACCGCTGCATTCCGGAGCAGGCTGTTTCCTGTCTCCGGAATGCTCAACCCAAATTCATTTGGAAGGAGTGTATACCGATGCGCTTTCAGGGTTTTGACGACCTCCTCCGGCACTACGCGGAGGTCTCCCCGGAAAAGACCGCGCTTCTGGATTCCGGCACGGCGCTGAGTTATGAGGCTCTTCTCTGGAGAGTCAAGGACCGCGCAGCAGAGCTCAGAGCGAGCGGGAAAACCTGCATAGGCGTTCTCTGCAACGGGAGTCTCCCCTGCGTGGTTGAAATCTTTGCCGCCAGTCTCGCGGGAATGCAGATTGTCCTGCTTGATGAAAACTCTCCTGTGTCCATGCTGCGCGGTCTCATCGCCTACACCGATATCGACACGCTCTGGGGAGATCCGGATCTCTGTGAAGAGCTTGTCGGCTGTCTTACCGAGGGGGTGACAGACGGCGCCGGGAAGATTCTTTTCTTTACTTCCGGCACCACCGAGCGCTCCAAAGCCGTCGTCCTGACAGACCATTCGCTCTGTCAGAGCGCGTACAACGGGTCTGCAAAGCTCCCCCTCTCTCCGGATGACCGGCTCCTCTGCCTGCTGCCGCTGGGGCATGTGTTCGGCTTTGTCTGCGGGCTGCTGTGGGGCCTCAGCTGCGGTGCGGAGGTCGCCCTCGGCCGGGGCGCGCGCCATTATATCGACGACTGTGCCTACTATCGGCCGACTGCCGTCTCGGTCGTGCCGAGGATGCTGGGCTTTCTGCTTCAGCAGAACTGCCTGAATGATGAGCTCCGTACCCTGCTGGTCGGTGCCGGAGACTGTCCGAAGGAGCTCCTGCAGGCGGTGAAGAACCGGGGCATCCGGGTAAGCTTCGGCTATGGGCTGACGGAGACCAGCTCCGGCGTAGCGATTTCTGTCGGAGGAGATCCCTATGCCCTCGAGGTCTGTCCCGACGACGTCATCACCGTCGCGGAGGACGGCGAAATTCTGATTGCCGCTCCCACCTGCATGATGCAGGGCTACTACAAGTGGCCGCAGTATACGGAAGAGGTTCTGCGTCACGGCGTCCTCTCCACAGGCGACCTGGGGTACTTTGACGGGGACGGCTGTCTGCATGTGACCGGCCGGAAAAAGGACATGCTGGTCCTGGGCGACGGTACAAAGATCTTTCTCCCCGAATATGAAGCCGGCGTGGCGAAGGCCATCGGACACACGGAGATCGCCGTCATTCTCCAGGACGACCGACCGGTTCTGGTATACTCCGGGGAGGCGGACCGCAACACCCTTCTCGAGCAGCTCCGCCCCCTGATGCGACAGCTCCCGCGCGGACAGCAGCTGCGGGATATTGTGATTACGGATGAGCCGCTGCCGAGAACGGCCAGCGGGAAAATACAGCGCTGGGATCTCCAGCAGAAAGTGGGATGCAAACGATGACCAGGCAGGAAGTACTGGAAAAGACCAAAACAGTAATCTATGACTGTTTTCCCGACATGAGGGATCAGGATCTTCAGGAAGACAGCGTTATCAACACCGAGACCGCCATTGACTCCATGGGCTTCATCCTCGTGATCTGCAAGCTGGAGGCTCTCTTTGATGTGCGCATCCCTGAGCGTCAGTGGCAGAAGCTCCAGACCCTCGGCAATGTGGTGGACGCGATTTACAAGCGGCTTCCGAACAAGGCATGAGTCTGTACACCGAGCGGCTCCTGCTCAGGAGCAAAGATGTGGACATGTTCCGGCGTCTTCGTCTCTCCAGGCTGTTTGAGCTGTTTCAGGAGGCGTCCATCCGCCATACCGAGGAACTCGGCATGGGGCGCGAAAAGACCCTTGACAGAGGGATTCTTTGGGTCCTCCTCATGCAGCGCGCCGAGATTGTACGCATGCCGGAGTACGATGAAGAGATCTTTCTGAAGAGCTGGCCCGGCCGCACCATGCGTCTGCTGTTTCCACGCTATTACACGGTTGAGGACGCTGCCGGCAGGATGCTGGTTCAGGCCAGCGCACTCTGGTCTCTGGTCGACATGGAAACCCGCAAGGTGGTATTTCCGGAGCAGTACGGAGTAGAGATCGCAGGTGCTGAAAACGGCTCCGAAGTTGCTCTTCCCAAACCGCTTACCAGGCGCACGGGAGATCATAACCTCGATTTCCGCGTGCCATACAGCTATGTGGACCTGAACGGGCACATGAACAACACCCGATACTTTGACCTGGCGGAGGACGCCGTCGGTGCCGCCGCTTCCGGGATGCTCCTGCGCGGGATCTGTACAGAGTACACCAACGAAGCCCGTTTCGGCGAGACGCTGCATCTCCACTGGAGCAGGGATGAGGGCTTGTTCTTTCTGTCCGGCGAGAGTGAAAAACAGGTGTTCCGAATGGAGCTGAAGTATCAGGCAGTACCCTGAGAAGGTTCTCCCGGCAGCCAGCGCCCTGACACATTAAAGTGTACAGCCGGTGATGCACCGTCCGCCATAAAGGATTTTGCATCGCCCTTTATCCACCAAACTGACAAAAAGGAGCACAATTATGGCAGAACTGAGACCGAAAATCGTAAAGCTCTGTCACATCGTCGGCGGTCTGACCGGCGTTGTGAACAGGATCGACGAAAATGCCCCGGAGTACTATTCCCTCGCCAGTATCGTAACCGATGACGAGGCTGACGTCGCCATTGCTGCCGGCCTCCGCAAGGAGCGCACCGTCGGCTGGCTCGCAAAGAAGGTCGGCAAGCCCGTCGAAGAGGTAGAGAAGCTGGCAAAGCACCTGGCCTGGATCGGTGTCTTCCGCTGCACCTATGATCAGAAGCTCGGTGAGGACGTCTACTTCATGCAGATTTTTGCCCCAGGAATCATGGAGATGCTGGTCAACAACCAGGAGCTTCTGGACACCCATCCGGAGGTGGGACGCGCCTTTGAGGAGTACACCCGCATCCGCATGGAGACCATGTCACCTCTGATCCCGAACGGCTACGGTCTGATGCGCGTCATTCCTGTGGAGAGCGCCATCAAGGATATTCCCAATGTGCACGACTATGAGCGCCTTAGCTATTATCTGAACAAATATGACCGCTTCTGCGTCTCACCCTGCTCCTGCCGCGCCTCCCGCAGCTCCATCAACGACGGATGCGGTCATCTGGCAGAGGAGATGTGCCTGCAGATGGGCAAGGGCGCCGAGCACTATATCCGCACCGGCCGAGCCCGTGAAATCACCCGCGAGGAAGCCCTGGAGATCATCCGCCGCGCCGAGGAAAACGGCCTGATGCACGACATTCCGAACATTGAGGAAGCCGGTGAGAGCGCCGCCATCTGCAACTGCTGCGCCTGCGCCTGCTTCGGCCTGCGCGTCGGCCTGATGTATGGCGCCAGAGATGCCATCCGCTCCAACTTTGTGGCGGAGATAGACGAGGCGAAGTGCGTCGCCTGCGCACAGTGCGTCGAGGTATGTCCGGCGAATGCCCTGAAGCTCGGTCAAAAGCTCTGCACCACTGTTGCCACCGATCCAAAGCCCTATGTCAAACTCGCCGATCATCTCATCTCCAAACAGGCCTGGAATCCCGACTACCGCGAGAACCGCGAGGACGTCCTGCCCAGCGGAACCGCCCCCTGCAAGGTGGCATGTCCCGCCCACATCCCGGTCCAGGGCTATTTGAAGCTCGCCGCCCAGGGACGCTATGAGGATGCGCTGGACCTGATCCGGACTGAGAATCCTCTGCCCGCTGTCTGCGGCCGTATTTGCAACAAGCGCTGCGAAGCCGAATGCACCCGTGGCGGTGTGGACGAGGCCGTCGCCATTGACGAGGTCAAGCGCTTTATCGCTGACCACGATCTGAACAGGGAGACCCGCCGCATCCCCAAGATGGTCAACCAGACCGGAAAGCCCTATCCTGAGAAGATCGCCATTATCGGCTCCGGCCCCGCCGGTCTCAGCTGCGCCTACTATCTGGCAAAGAAGGGCTATGAGAACGTCACAGTCTTTGACCGCAACCCTGTCCCCGGCGGCATGCTCACTCTCGGCATACCGAACTTCCGTCTGGAGAAGGACGTCCTCAACGCCGAGATCGATATCATCCGTGAGATGGGCGTGCACTTTGAGTGCGGCGTCGAGATCGGAAAGGACAAAACCATCCAGCAGCTGCGCGACGAGGGCTATAAAGGCTTCTTCCTCGACATCGGCGCACAGAAGTCCGCTCCGCTTCACATTCCGGGCGAGGATCTGAAGGGCGTCTGGGGCGGCGTGCATTTCCTGCGTGAGGTCAACCTCGGCGCAAAGCCCGATCTCGGCAAAAAATGCGCTGTGGTCGGCGCCGGCAATGTGGCGATGGATGTCTGCCGCACGGCCGTCCGTCTCGGGGCTGAGCAGACCACCGTCATCTACCGCCGATCCCAGGCCGAGATGCCGGCCGACCCCGAAGAGGTCAGCGAGGCCATGGAGGAGGGCGTGCAGTTCCGTTTCCTGAATGCCCCTGCGGAAATCCTCGGTCAGGACGGAAGAGTCACCGGGATCCGCGTTGAAATCATGGAACTGGGCGAGCCGGACGCCAAAGGCCGCCGCAAACCTGTCGGGACCGGGAAGTTCGAGACCATTGAGGTTGACTCCGTCATCGGCGCCATCGGTCAGAAGGCTGACTGGGGCACGCTGGATGTGGGTGCGCTGGAGGTCACGGACAAAGGTCTCGCCAAAGCGGACACGCTGACCCTCCAGACAGCCCAGCCCGACATCTTTGTCGGAGGCGATATCATGACCGGACCGAGTTTTGCCATCAATGCCATCGCCGCAGGCAAGGAGGCCGCCATCTCGCTGCACCGCTGGGTGCATCCCGGTCAGACCCTCACCATGGGCCGTGACCGCCGTGTGTACACCGCTCTGGACAAGGAGCATGTCCAGCTCGAGGTTGCGGGCTTTGACAGCACCCACCGCCAGATGCACGGCTATAATAAGGAAAAGGCCAAAACCTTCTCTGACGCCCGCGTCACCTTCACGGAGGAGCAGGTTCGCAGGGAGACCGCCCGCTGCCTCGGCTGCGGTGCGACAAAGGTGGACGAGTACATGTGCGTCGGCTGCGGCATCTGCACGACCCGCTGCAAGTTTGACGCAATCCACCTGAAGAAAGTGCGCGGCTGGCACGCGGGCAGCTTTGAGACCATGCCCATCAAGGCGGCCGCCGGCCTCGTAAAGAAGACCGGCAGCATCGTCAAGAGGACAGTCAGCAGAGACAATGCATGAGCTCGGTATCTGCGACGCGCTGCTGAAGATGGTGCGCGACATCGCCCGGGATGAGGAACTGGAATCCATCAGCCGCATCACGGTCGAGGTCGGCAGTCTCAGCGGTGTCGTCCCCGCCTACATGTCTGACTGCTGGGAGGCCGTCACGGACGGCACGGAGCTGCAGGATGTAGAGTTTGTCGTGGAGGAGCTTCCGGGCACAGCCCGCTGTATGGACTGCGGAGAGGAGTTCACGGCAGATGTAAGCTCGCTCCGCTGTCCCAGATGCCACGGTGAGAAGCTCACCCCGCTCACCGGCCGCGACCTCACTTTGAAGGAGATCCTGGCTTCATAGCAAGTTTTCCTTCGGCCTCTTTCAAACAGAATCAGGGCGGCAATCCGGACTGTGCTCCGGATTGCCGCCCTGGTTCTGTATAATATTGTTTCTATCGTTTTTTATTTGCTGTTCAGCCCGGAGCTGACGTTCAGTCGTTCTTCTCTGCCCGGTGGCAGGAATCCGTGTCATCCTGCCCTGCTGCGCAGTTGCTCCGCCTCCTGCAGAATCCAGTCGCAGACCGCATCCAGGCCTTCGCCCGTCTTTGCGCTGATGGGGAAGATCATGGCCTTAGGATTCAGCGCAAGGATCCTCTCACTGGCCTTCTCCAGGTTGAAGTCAAAGTAATCAAGCGTATCGATTTTGTTGATCAGAACGACGTCGCTCACCTGGTACATCAGCGGGTACTTGAGCGGCTTGTCAGCTCCTGCGGGAACCGACAGAATAGTGACATTCCGGTGAGCGCCCGTATCGAACTCCGCCGGACAGACCAGGTTGCCGATGTTCTCGAGAATCAGCAGGTCGAGTCCCTCGGTGTCATATTCCAGCAGAGCCCTCGACGTCATGTCCGCATCGATATGGCAGAGCCCGCCGTTGTGGATCTGCAGCGCAGGGATCCCTGTCATTTCCGCTACCCGTTGCGCGTCCAGGCTGCTCTCGATGTCCACATCCATTTCGCCGATCCGGAGCTGTCCCTTCAGGCGGTTAATAAGCGCAACCAGCGTCGTTGTCTTTCCGCTCCCCGGTGAGGACATTACATTGAGAAACAGCGTCCCCTGCTCCGTCATCCTCTTCCGGATGATTTCCGCGGTCCGATCATTCTCGGCAAAGACCGATTCATTGATCTGTATGACTCTGATCTCGCTCATCTGCACCAGGCCTTCACTTTCTGCACCAGGGCATCCGCCAGGGCCTCCACGCCCTCGCCCGTCTTCGCGGAGATATAGAAGATCTCAATATCCGGGTTGCACCGGCGCGCATACTCCTCCATCCGATTCCGGTCAAAATCGAAGACCGGAAGCGTGTCGATCTTGTTCACAACCAGCATGTCGCAGGTTTCATACATCAGGGGATACTTTGCAGGCTTGTCATCCCCCTCCGGCACAGACAGGATAGTCATGTTAATCGCCGCCCCAGTGTCAAACTCGGCGGGACAGACCAGATTCCCGACATTCTCCAGCACGATGAGTTCCGCGTCCGCCAAGTCCAGCGCCGCGATCCCCTGCCTGGTCATGTCCGCATCCAGGTGGCACATGCCGCCTGTGTGGAGCTGAACCGCGGGCACTCCGGCGTCCAGCATGGTCTGCGCGTCCACCGCGCTGTCGATATCCGCCTCCATAACGCCCCAGCGCAGCCTTCCGTTGAAGGCTCTGTTCAGCGCAAGCAGCGTGGAGGTCTTCCCGCTTCCGGGGGACGACATCAGGTTGAGGAGACAGGTTCCTCTCTCCCGGAGCTCATCACGTAGGTTCTGCGCATCTCTGTCATTGTCTTCCAGTACAGACTCCTTCAGCGCTATAATCCGTACTTCTTCCATTCGGAATCACTCCCTGCTCTCTGCCGGTACGGCGCTCACTTCAGCGTGATGAAATCGCTCTCTTCCTGGTTGCGCTCGCGCCTTGTCACTGTGGAAGAGACTGTCGCCGCCGGCCTGTTCCCGTTGGCGGAACGGACGGCTGTATGGGCGGACTGTATGGTCTCCAGAGAGCTGCGAAGGCTCTCCTCCGCCTGCCGCATCACGTCATCCACATACTCTCCCGCTACCCGGCGCAGCTCTGCGCTCTTGGCCTCAGCGGAAGAGATCATCTCTGAACTCCGCGCCCTTGCCACCCGGATAATCTCCTGCTCCTCGACCATGGACCTTGCCCGCTCCTCTGAGCTCTTCCGCAGCGCCTCGGCTTCTTTCTTGGCATTGCCGATGAACTCGTCACGGGCGGCAACAAGCCTCTTCGCTTCCGCAAGTGCAGACGGCAGCGCGGCCTTCACGTCGTTGATGATATCCAGCGCCTTTTCCCGTTCAATGATGCACTTGTCGTTTCCGAGAGGGACGCCCCAGGCTTCCGAGATCATGCTGTAAAGGCTGTCCAGCAGTTCTATCACGTCTCCGTTTTCCATCAGGCGCTCCTCCATTGCTTTGCTTTTTCTTCAATCTCGGCGATCAGCTCATGCGGTACAAGGCCGGTTAGATCCGCCCCATACTTTGCCATTTCCCTCACAACGGAGGATGAAAGGAAGGTATACTTCCCGCTGGCGGTGAGGAACATCGTCTCCAGCTCGGGATTGATGTTCTTGTTGATCAGGTTCATCTGGAATTCATAGTCAAAGTCTGAGGCTGCCCGCAGTCCCTTGACGATGACCGCGCCCTCATATCGTCTCGCATATTCCGCCAGCAGGATATCCGAGCTCTCCACCCGGACATTCGGGTATCGGACCGTGGCCCGTCTGGCCATGTCCACTCTCTCCTCAATCGAGAACATCGGAGAGGTCTTCGTCGCGTTCAGCATGACGCACACGACCACCTCGTCAAAGATCCTGGCGCTCCGCCGGATGATATTCAGATGTCCCAGGGTAATGGGGTCAAAGCTCCCCGGGCAGATAGCAATACGTTTTTCCATACTCTACGCGGCATCCTTTGTGAAAATGCAGATCTTCACATTTCCGTATTTCTTTTCTCTCAGCTTCCGGTAAGGAGGTGTCATTTCCGGCAGCTCCGTTCCGGCGCGGGCCTCACAGACTATTATACCACCTTCATTCAGGTTGTCAACGTCATTTATCCTGGAGAGAACGCTCTCATACAGTCCGGAATCATAAGGCGGATCGATGAAGATAATGTCGAATCGCCCTCCCCGTCCGAGGTAACTCAGGGCATCCGTCTGGATGACCTGGGCCCGGAACCCGCAGGCAGAGAGATTCTCCCGGACCAGTTCAACGGACTTCCGGCTGCTGTCCGTAAAGACCGCCTCTCTGGCGCCGCGGCTCAGGGCCTCGATGCCCAGCTGTCCGGTTCCCGCAAACAGATCCAGCACCCTTCTCCCCTCCAGGTCATACTGCAGGATGTTGAACAGCGCCTGCTTCACATGGTCCGTCGTCGGGCGGACTTCTTCGCCCTTCGGGCTTTTCAGCTTTCGCCCTCCGGCGCTTCCTGTAATGACTCGCATATCTCTCCCTCCCGGTGAAAGTGCCGGTATACCTCCCCGGCGGTCTTTACGGGCAGCAGCTCTTCCAGCTCTGCCACGGATGCTTCCCGGATTGCCTTCAGGGACTTAAACCGCTTGAGCAGGTCGTTCTTCCGCTTCGGCCCGATGCCAGCGATGCCGTCCAGCTCCGAGGCAAAGCCCTGGCTCCGCAGACTTCTCTGATAGGTGATAGCGCTGTGGTGGGTTTCCTCCTGGATATTTCCGATCAGCGAGAAGACTGCCTGGTTCCCGCTGATGCCGATTTCCTTCCCCTCTGCGGTCACCAGCGCCCTGGTCCGGTGCCGGTCGTCCTTGACCATGCCGAAGCACGGTACCTCCAGCCCCAGCTCTCCGAGGGCGCGCAGAGCGGTGGCTGTGTGGATGTCTCCTCCGTCAATCAGCAGCAGGTCCGGCAGCGGGGCGAACTTCTCATCCCCGTCCAGATAGCGCTGAAAGCGCCTGCTCACCGCCTGGTACATGCTGGCATAGTCGTCCTGCTGCTCCAGATCTCTGATCCGGAACTTCCGGTAGGCACTTTTGAGCGGCTTCCCGTCCTGGAAAACCGTCATGGCCGCCACGATCCCCATATTCCCGAGATTCGAGATGTCGAAGGCCTCGATCCTGTGTGGGAACTGTTCCAGGTCCAGCGCCCTCTGCAGCCATTCCAGCGTCTTATTCCGCCTCTGCTCCGCTGTAGTCCTGCGTAGGATTTCTTCCTGGGCGTTCAGCTGGGCGCTTTCCACAAGGCGCAGTCTCTCTCCCCGTTTCGGGATCTCCAGATGGACACGCTTCCCGATAGTGTCTCCGATCAGCTTTTCCAGATCCTCCCGGCCTTCTATTTCACAGGGCAGGAGAACTGTCCCCGGCTGGCTCGCCCCGCTGCCGAGATAGTACTGCCGCACAAGCTCCGCGACGGCCTCCGGATCCTCTTCCATCGGCTCATCCAGCAGTTCCACATCCTTGGACACCAGGTCGCCGTTCATAAAGTGCAGCACCACAAAACAGCTCTTTGCCCCGCGTCGGAATCCAACCGCGTCCGTATCCGTAAACACCGTCGCGATGACTCTCTGATGGTTTCTCAGCCCCTCGATTGCCCGGATCCGGTCCCGGAGTTCCGCTGCCCGCTCAAAGCGCAGATTCTCCGCCGCCGTCTCCATCTCCTCCCGGAGCGAAGAGACCAGCTCGCCGTCCTTTCCCTCCAGGATCATTGCCGCCTGTCTGCATCGCAGCTGATAGTCCCTGCAGTCGCTGTCCCGGAGACACCACCCGGCACACTTCCCCATGTGATAGTTGAGACAGGGTCTCTCTTTCCCGATGTCCCTGGGGAAGGCTCTTGAGCAGTCCGGCAGAAGCAGCGCCTTCGTAATTGCGTCGATGATCTCCCGGCTCCGGCTTCTCCCGCCGAAGGGGCCGAAGTAAGAGGCGCCGTCCTTTTCCGCTTTGGAAGACAGTTCCATCCTCGGATATTCCATGCCCATATCCATACGGATGAAAGGATATCCCTTGTCGTCCTTCAGCAGGATATTATAATGCGGCTGATGTCGCTTGATCAGGGAGTTTTCCAGCACCAGCGCTTCAAACTCACTGCCTGCCACAATCACCTGGAAGTCCCTGACCTTCTCCACCATGGCGGCAACCTTGGGCAGATGCTCCCCGTGAAAGTAGCTGCTCACACGATTTTTGAGTTTTTTTGCCTTGCCGACATAGATGATCTCGCTTTTCTCATCGAGCATCATGTAGACGCCCGGAAGAAGCGGGAGTCTGTTGGCCTTGTCCTGGAGAGTACTCAGTGTATCCTGCATGCTCCTGTCCTGTTCTGTCCTATAAAGCAGAACTGCCGTTGCGCACCCGCAATGGCAGTTCTGTACTGTATGTCGCCAGTCGAAGGCAGCTCACTCGATGAAGTCGGAATCAATCAGTGCGGAAAGGGTCTCGATTGCTTCGTTCTCATCGGCGCCGTCCGCAATGATCCGAATCTCCGTTCCCTTGACAATCCCAAGGGAGAGTACGCCGAGCAGGCTCTTCGCGTTCACCCTTCTCTCTTCCTTCTCCACCCAGATGCTGCTCTTGAACTCATTCGCTTTCTGAATAAAGAAAGTTGCAGGTCTTGCATGGAGGCCCACCTGGTTGTTGATGACTACGTCTTTGCTGACCATACTCGCCACTCCTTATTTCTGTTCAAAATGAATCAGTGGTCAATGCACCGATGTGTACTTTATCAAATTTCGGCCATTCCGTCAACTTATTTTCATGCTTTCGTTATTTTGCCTATTTTTCATTGTGACGCCGGATGGATTTTATTTCAGTTCGACCACGGTGACACCCGTTTCCCCTTCGCCGTAACGGCCCAGCCGGAAGCTTTTCACCAGCTTGTTTCGTTTCAGCATCTGCTGGATCGCCTCTCTAAGCGCCCCGGTGCCCTTTCCGTGGATAATCGTCACTGTTTTGAGCTTTCCCATCACGGCGCTGTCGAGATAGCGCTCTGCAGCAAGTACACCCTCCAGCGTCTCCATGCCCCTCAGGTCGATCTCCGGAGAGACATGCATGATCCTCGCTCCGGTCGTCGCTGCAGCCTGCTTCTTCGGCTTCGCACTCTCCTCCTCCAGGAGCAGGAGATCCTCTTCCTTTGCCGTGATATTCATGATCCCCGCCCGCAGGCTGACCGTACCGTCCTTTGCCACGGAGATCACCTCTGCCTTCGTCCCAACGGATCGGATCTTCACGGAGTCTCCCGGGCGCAGGGCTCTGGAGGACTTCTTTTCCTCTCCCTGCGGTACGACCTCCTGCACTCTCAGCTCCGCTTCCTTCTCGTTCAGGCGTCGGCGCAGCTCGATGCGCGCGCGGTTGATCTCGTCGGCTTCCTTCTCCTCGTTGATCTGCCGGCGCATTTCATCCAGCTCCGCATAGACGCTGTCGGCGGTCTCTCTCGCTTCTTCGAGTATGCGCTGCGCGTCCCTCCTCGCCTTGACTTCCGCCTTCTCCAGCCGCACAGACAGTTCCGCTCGCAGCTGGGAGGCCTTCCGCTCCTCCTCTTCGGCTTTCCTGCGCAGCCGTGCTGCCTCTTCCCGGTCTTTGTCAAGAGCCTGTCTCGCCTGCTCCAGCCGTTCGATCGTCGCTTCGAAGCTCTGGGTTTCCGTCCCAATCCTCCGGCTGGCGTCTTCGATGATTGCGTCATCCAGTCCGAGCCGTCTGGAGATGGCAAAGGCATTGGATTTTCCGGGGATGCCGACAAGGAGGCGGTAGGTGGGCCGCAGTGTCTCCACGTCGAATTCGCAGGAGGCATTCTGCACCCCGGGTTCATTTGTCGCGTAGACCTTCAGCTCCGCATAATGCGTCGTCGCGGCGATCACGGCCCCCTGTCTGCGGGCGTGCTCGATGATGGAGATCGCAAGCGCCGCGCCTTCGGTCGGGTCTGTCCCCGCGCCAAGCTCGTCGAAGAGCACCAGGGACTTCTCAGAGCAGGCATCCAGAATGCCTACAATGTTCTTCATGTGCGCGGAAAAGGTTGAGAGATTCTGCTCAATGCTCTGTTCGTCCCCGATATCCGCTAGGATATGCGTGAAGACCGGCAGTGCACTCCCGTCTGAGGCGGGGATGTGCAGTCCGCACTGGTTCATGGCGGAGAGCAGTCCCAGGGTCTTCAGCGCTACCGTCTTGCCGCCGGTATTCGGACCGGTGATCACCAGCGTGTCGAATTCCTCGCCGAGACTCAGGTCGATCGGAACCGCCTTTGCGGGATCCAGAAGCGGGTGTCTCGCCCGGCGCAGGACGATGCCCTTTTCCGAGATCTCCGCCGGAACGGCTTCCATTTTGTATGCCAGCTTCGCCTTGGCGAAGATCAGATCCAGTCTCACCAGCAGTACGCAGTCGGAGGCGAAGTCGTCCGCGTGTTCGGCGCACTCGGACGAGAGCTCTGCCAGAATCCTCTCGATCTCCAGCTTCTCCTTTGCGGCCAGTTCCCTCAGCTCGTTGTTGGCCTTCACCGCCGCCATGGGCTCGATGAACAGCGTCATGCCGGAGGAGGAGATATCGTGCACCAGCCCGGGCACCATGCTCTTGTGGTCTGCGCGGACCGGCAGCACGTACCGGTCGGAGCGCATGGTGATGATGGGTTCCTGCAGGGCCTTGGCATAGGTTGGGGAGGAGAGGATCTTGTTCAAGGAATCCCTGGCTCTGGCCGCTGCGGCGCGCATCTTCCTGCGGATATCCGCCAGATCGGACGATGCGCTGTCCGCGATCTCGTCCTCCGCCGGGATGGAGGTGAAGATGCGCTCTTCCAGATAGCGGTTTGCCCTCAGGCCGTGGAAGAGGCTGTCGATGCTGGTTCTCTCCGCCTTCCCGCTCTTCTCATCTGCCAGATAGGCCTTGCAGAGCCTTGCGCAGCGCGCAAGCCCCGCGATGTTCAGCAGCTCTCTGGTGTTCAGCGCTCCGCCGAGTCTGGCTCTGTCCAGTGCCGGCCGGATATCCTTCACACCTGAGAAGGAGGGACTCCCACGCAGGGTCATGAGCCTTGCCGCATCCGTCGTCTCCTGCAGTCTCCGCCTTACCTCCTCCGGATGGGGAGACGGCTCCAGCGCCGCGGCGTCCTGCCTGCCGAGCTCTGACTCCGCCTGTGCCGCCAGCAGCTCCAGGACGGCCGGCAGCTCCAGTGTGATGAATGACTTTTCCATCTTCTCCGTCTTATCTCCTATATCACGTTTCCCGCGTCGCCTCTCCCCTGCGGATAGTGTTGTAGTATTCCAGCGTCGGGAGTCTCCTGTCCGCGCAGTGCAGCAGCCACTCCTCAGAGGCGCCGCAGAGGAGGCGCAGATCATCCTCCGGAAGCTGAAACGCCAGAATCCGTTTTGCAGGGGCGCCCAGCACATGGCGCATCGCATCCACCCCGGCCGGGGTCAGTGCCAACGCCCTCCCCGTCTTCCGGCACTCTCTGCAGACCAGGGCGCCTGTCTCCGGTTGAAAGCGCGGCTCCCGGATATCCCTTCTTCCGCAGACGGCGCAGCCCTCTGTCAGCGGGGCATAGCCTTCGATGGCCGTCAGTCTCAGCTCAAAAGCCGCTTTGACCTTCTCGCAGCTCCCAAGATTCTCGCTCAGGGCGTAGAGGCAGTTCAGCCCCAGCTGCATCAGCTCCGGCTCCGGCTGTTCCTCCCCCGCGAAGA